>Ga0315271_10000810_pt1 | contig 18093 bp, 17 predicted proteins | sample C3_top_MG_FD_204664 | JGI IMG/M metagenome (GOLD analysis project Ga0315271, IMG submission 204664) | Sediment microbial communities from Yellowstone Lake, YNP, Wyoming, USA - C3_top | ecosystem: Environmental > Aquatic > Freshwater > Lake > Sediment | place: USA: Wyoming | collected 2017-08-01
GATGCGTCCGTCGACCAGTTCGACGATGCGGTCGCAGCGCCGGGCGAGGCGCGGATCGTGCGTGACGATCAGGAACGTCGTGCCGCTCGTCGCGTTGACGTCGCGCATCAGATCGAACACCGCATCGCCATTCTCGGTGTCGAGGTTGCCGCTGGGTTCGTCCGCCAGGACCAGCGCAGGGTTCATCGCCAGCGCACGGGCGATCGCGACGCGCTGCTGCTGGCCGCCGGAAATGTCGGATGCCTTGTGATCGCGCCAGGGCGTGAGTCCGACGCGCGCGAGCAGTCCCGCTGCGGTCTCGTGCATCGCGTGGTCAAGCTTTCCCCGGGCCGCCAGCATCGGCATCATCACGTTCTCGAGCGCCGTGAATGCCGGCAGCAGGTGGTGATACTGGAACACGAAGCCGATGGCGCGCCCGCGCAGCTTCGTCAGCGACATCTCGTCCAGGGAACCTGCCTCCTCCCCCGCGATATACAAGCGCCCCGCGTTGGGCTTGTCGAGCAGGCCGATCAGGTTGAGCAGCGTGGATTTGCCCGATCCCGACGGGCCGATCAACGCGGCGAATTCGCCCTTTTGCAGCGTGAGGTCGATGCCGTGCAGTACCTCCGCCTCGACCGGCGTGCCGACGCCATAGGACTTGGACACTCCTTCCAGGCGCAGCGTCGGGACGGATGGCATTTCATCCACGAATGGCGACTGCCGGATCGAGGCGCGCTGCGCGCCGCGCCGGAATGGCAGCGGACAGGACGCCGACAAGGGTTGCGCCGGCGCAGGCGATCGCGAACAGCGACGGCTCCATGACGACGACGAACAGCGGCGTGCCGTCCGGGCCTCTCGCGACGCCGCGCCAGAGCAGCAGGAAGCACCATGCGAGCAGCGCCCCGGCCAGCGCCCCGGTCAATCCCATGAACGCGCCCTGGATCAGGAACACGCGCAATACCTGCGCCCGCGCCGTTCCCATCGCGCGCAGGATGCCGATTTCCTTCGCCTTCTGCACGACGGAGACCACCAGGACGCTCGCGATTCCCAGCGCGACGGTAAGCCCGACGAAGACCCGGATCAGCGTATTGGCGAGGATCTGCGCAGCCATCGCGCTGAAGAATTGGGCATTGGTGCGGATCCAGCTGTCCACCTGGAGATTGTTCCCGCCGCGGATGATTTCCGCGATCGTTTCCGCCGCGAACGGGTCGTGCACCTTGACCGCGATGCTCGACGCGCCGCCTGGAAGGTCGAGCAGGCTCTGCGCAGTGCGCAGCGCGACGTAGACGCTGCGCTCGTTCACGCCCTTGTTGCCGAAGTCGAAAATGCCGATCACCGTGAGCGTGGACGCGATGCCGCCCGCCGTCGTGAGGCTCACCTTGTCGCCGACGGCCATGCCGAGGTCCCTGGCGAGCTCGATGCCGATGATGATGTCCAGCGGCCCGACGTCGTCGCGGCCGGCGACGATCTTTTCCGGGAGCGAGATGACGTCGAAATACGACTCGATGTCGATGCCGGTGATCGTGACCGACTTGATCGCCTCGCCTCGCCGCGCGAAGCCCGGCCCCGAAACGACCGGCGTGACACCGACGACACCGGGAACCCGCGCCACGTCGGCACGCACCTTCTGCCACTGGTCGACCGAGCGCAGCTGCTGCGAACGCGGCTGAATCTGGGCAGCGACGCTCGCCGGTTCACCATCGCGCAACGAGCGCGGAACCTGGTCCGGCGCCAGTATCTCGATCGGCGCCTGGAAGTTGAGCGTGCGGCGCACGACGTTTGCCTGCAGGCCCGCCAGCAGCGCCGACATGAAGATGATCACGCCCGCCCCGAGCGCGACGCCGAAGACGATCAGCAGCGTCTGCGTGAGGCCCTCGCGCATGAAGCGGAACGCGACGATGGTCTCGAATCGCGTTAACGGATTCATCAGGGGCCGCCGCCAGCCTCGGCCTCCGCGCGAACGCGCTGGCCGGGAAGGACGCCCGCACCGGCGGCCGCGACCACCGTGTCGCCCGCGGCCAGGCCATTGACCACCTCCACGCTGCCGCTGCCTTTCAGTCCCAGCGTCACCGGTCGCTTCACGGCGCGGCGGCCATCTATCGCGAGCACCCAGGGCTTCGCGCTTGTGGCGTCGAACACCGCGCCCGACGGTATGACGATGACGTTGGCGTGCCGCCCGACCTCGATGTCGATGGACGCCGTCATGTCCTGGCGCAGATACGCGGGCGGCTTCGGAATGCGCAGCTTGACCTCGACCGAGCCGCGCAGCGCATCGATGCCGGGGTTGATGTAGGCGAGTTCTGCGGAGAATCGCTCGTGCGGATACGCGTCGGCCGAACCCAGCGCCGACTGTCCAAGGCGGAGCTGCGACAGGTTCTTCTCGTCGATCTGCACGACGATCTGCGTTTCGCCGGCGGGCGCCAGCACCATCAGCGCCTTCCCCGGCTGCACGACATCGCCGGGCTCGACGTTGCGGCCGATCAGCGTGCCGTCGACCGGCGCGCGGATTATCGACTGGTCGAGCCGTGCCTGCGCTGCCTCCACCGCCGCGCGCGCCTGCGCGAGCGCCGTTTGCGCAACGAGATAGTCGCTGCCGGCGGGGCCATAGCTGCCGACCGAGAGGCGTGCGGATTCGAGCTGGCTTTGCGCCACGTCGAGATTGCGCTTCGCATCGTCCAGCGCCGCCGCGCTGACGAATCCCTTCGCCTTCAGGTTCTGTGCCCGGTCGAATTGCTGTTGCGCGAGTACCAGGTTGGCTTGCGCCTGCGCGAAAGCCTGCCGGGCGCCGGGCAGCGCGACTTCGCCGATCTGCCGGATCCGCGCTTCGGCCTGGGCGACGGCGGCCCGCGCCTGTGCGACGGCCGCGCGTTCATCGGCATCGTCCAGCACGACCAGCACGGCGCCACGCTTGACGTCCTGGCCCTCTTCCACGGGAATGCGAACGACACGGTCGGTGGACACGGCGCCCACGGACATGCGCTGCGGCGTCATCACGCGACCGCTCGCGACGACCGTCTGGACGATGTCGCCGCGCGCGACCACGGCCGTGGCGACGGGCGTGCCTAGCAGCGCGTCGCGAAAGACATAACCCGCGGTCCCGAAGACAACTGCCGCAAGCGCGACGCGCAGCGTCCACGGTCCGCGCAGCGCGGCGAATCGCTCCGGCAGGGAGGGAAAACGGAAAGACATCGGGAATGAGTGGCGTGCGGAGGAAAACTATTATCGCGGCGCAGCACAGGCACGCTCTTGACCGGGCACAAGAAAGGCCCTTCCGCGAAATCCAGTGCCGCGCCGGGGCTTCAGGTCACCGCCGAGCGCTGGCCGAAGCGGGATTCACGCCATTCGCCGTTCTCCAGCACCTGCCGCAGGTGCTCCACGGCATCCCACACATCGACATGGCGCGTGTAGAGCGGCGCGAAGCCGAAACGCAGGACATCGGGCGCGCGAAAGTCGCCGATCACGCCACGGCTGATCAGCGCCTGCATGATCGCGTAGGCGCCCTCCTCGCGCGAGTAACTGACCTGGCTGCCGCGCAGCGCCGGATCGCGCGGTGTTCGCAGCGCCAGGCCCATGCCGCCACAACGCGCGTCGACCAGTTCGATGCAGAGATCCGTCAGCGCCAGCGATTTCTCCCGCAGCGCCGGCATGCCACCCAATGTCTGTGCTGCAAGGACCGTGTCCACGCCGCATTCCAGCGCGGCCAGCGACACGATCGGCGGCGTGCCGCAGGCAAAGCGCGCAACGCCCGACGCGGGCCGGTACTCAGGCGCAAAGTCGAACGGCGCGGCGTGCCCCAGCCAGCCGGACAGCGGCTGCCCGAGGGAAAGCGCGTCCATCCGGGCGGTGCGCGCGGGATGGGCCCAGACGAACGCGGGCGCGCCGGGACCGCCGTTCAGGTACTTGTAGCCGCAGCCCACGGCAAAGTCGGCCGCGGCGCCCGCAAGACCACCGCCCGAAAGATCGATGGGCACCGCGCCTGCCGAATGCGCCAGGTCCCAGACGGCCAGTGCGCCCGCGGCATGGGCCGCGCGATTGAGCTCCGGCATCGAATGCATGCGGCCGTCGCGATAGTTGACGTGCGTGAGCAGCAGCACCGCCACACTGCCATCGAGGCGCGCCGCGAGCTCGCCGGCGTCGACCAGCCGCAATTCCAGGCCGCGTTCGCGCGCGACGCTTTCGGCGATGTAAACGTCGGTCGGGAAATTGTGGCGCTCGGACAAGATGACGTTACGCGCTGGCGCATCGGTCCGCGCCAGTTCCAGCGCGGCGCACAGCACCTTGTACAGGTTGACCGACGTGGAATCCGCCACCAGCAATTCGCCGGCGCCGGCGCCAACCAGTCGCGCGATCTTGTCGCCGACGCGCTGCGGCAGGTCGATCCAGCCGGCGGTGTTCCAGCTGCCGATCAGCCCCACGCCCCACTCGTCGCGGACCACCTGCTGGACGCGGGCGGCGGCAGTTCCGGGCAAGGGGCCGAGGGAGTTTCCATCGAGATAGATCACGCCGTCGGGCATGACGAACTGTTCGCGCAATGCGGCGAGCGGGTCGCCGCGATCCCTGCGCGCGCAGTCTTCGCGAGTCGTCATCGGCAGCTCGCGACGTCAGCCGTTGCCAGGCACGCGGCCCAGGCCGGGCACCTTGAGCGCGGGCCCGCGCAGGTCGATCCCCGTCACCAGGCCCAGCACGTTCAGTTCGACGCCCTCGTCGGGTCCCGCGAGAACGCCGAGCAGTCCCAGCAGCGACAGCTGGATGCCACTGCCGCTCGGCGTGGCGGCGATAACCCGGTCTATCGGCAGGTAGTCCTTGCCGATCGCGGTGGAAGGAAGCGTCATGCGCAGCTCGACGATTTCCCGCCCGAGGTGCGCCAGAAACGTGTTGCTGTTGGGTCCGGGCCACGCGCTGTACGACGTCGCGTACGGATAGTCGGCGACGGCTTGCGGCAGTTTGCGGATGATCGCCTCGGCCGCAACGCCGCGGACATCGGTGACGAGGCGCGGCGCCGCGCCGAACCATTCGGCATCCGGCGCGCGCTGACCGGAGATCGACACCACCGACCGGCCGCCACCGCCGTTCCAGCCGATCACTTCGTAGCGCGTGAAATGATCGGCGCCCGACGCCTTGGCCGAGAGCCAGGTGTGAACGGCGAATGCGCCGCGCCAGCCGAACGCCCTGCTTGCATAGACCTGGACGACCGCTTCGCGATGCGCGGAAGGGTCAGGCGCCTGCCCCGTCGACCGATGCGTCGCGTGGCGCCAGTCGCCCTGGACCGATGCCCGCCCGAAGACCAGCGTCAACAGCGGACCGGCGAGCAGAAGCGCGAGGATGGCAAGCGGCCATGACAGCATGCGGGGAATCTTCCTTCGCGGCGGGACGGTGGTTGTCACAATGGGTCAGTGGGTCGATTGCACAAGGTGGTTCGGCCAATCATCGTAAGAATTTGTAACACGCACAGCGCATCGGGCGCAGCGGCCAAGCCCGGTGAGGTGCCCAAGGACGCACCGGCCAATCGCCACGTGTATATTCTCATGAAGCTTCCGCCTTCCATGGCGTTCCGACAGACCTTCTTGCCGATGACCGCCCTTGCCGCGTCCCCTGCCTTCGTTCCGGGTTCCGGCGTCCGCGTTGAGTAACCGATGAGCCTTTGGCGCAGCCCGCCAGCCGCACGACACGACGACATCAGAATATCCGCGATCCGCGTGGCCTTCGCGGTGTCGCTGCTCGTGCACGCGCTGGCGCTGGTGGCGTTCCTGCCGCACATGATGCGCATCGTGACGCCGTCGGATACCGACAAGGGCGAATCGGGCAGCCCGCTCGCCGTCGATCTGGTGCCCAAGCCGGGTCCGCCGGGGGCCCTGCCGGCGTCACCTCCGCCGCCCGAGCCGCTGGTCGCGCTGCGGCCGCCCGCGAAAAGCGCGCCTCCGCCCCGAGCGGCCGCGCGACCGCCCTCGCCGCCGCCGGTGATGACCGCGCCGCGGCAGGCACCCGACGCGCCCGCGCTGGCGCCGGCGCCCCCGCAATCCGCTCCCGCGACCGATCTCGCGGCGTACGTCGAGGCCAGGAGGCGCGAGCGCGGCGATGCGCCGTCGTCGTCGCCGCAGAATTCCTCGACCTCGAAGGCGGCCGACGAAGAAAACGACAGGCAGAACCGCATCATCGCCGCCAACATCGGGTTGAACGGGCGGCCGACGTTCGGCAAGGACCCGAAGAACGGCGGCGGCGTATTCCAGATCAAGACGATGGAATACAGCTACGCGGAGTTCTATTTCTTCGGATGGAACAAGGACATCAGCCGCAACAGCAAGCAGGTGATCGAAGTGCGGAAGGGCAACAACGCCGACATCCAGATCGCCATTGTCCGCCGGATGATCGAAATCATCCGCGAGCACGAAACCGAGGACTTTCTCTGGGAATCGCACCGGCTGGGCCGCCAGGTCACGCTTTCCGCGCGCGCGCGCGACACTGCCGGGCTCGAGTCCTTCATGCTGCAGGAATTCTTCTACGATACGCGGAACCCGCCCTGATTCTGACCAGGATCAAGGGTTTCGGCGGGCATCCGCTTCACGCAGCCCCCATCCTGCCGTAGCATCTGTCGCAAGGACGCGCGCCGGCTTTGCGGCGCGCCATGCTTACGCAAACGAAGGCACCCATGCCCAATACCCTGGCCTTGTGGCACGCGGAACACGTGAACTTCTCGCGGCTGCTCACGCTGCTCGACAATCAGCTCGCGCTGTTCCACGGAGGCAAGCGGCCCGACTACGAGCTGATGCTGAACATCATGTTCTACATGACGCATTACTCCGACGTGCTGCACCACCCGAAGGAAGACCTGGTCTTCGCCAAGATCCGGGAGCGCGATCAAACGGTCGCCGGTACGGTCGACGAACTCGCCTCACAGCATGCGCTGCTCCACAAGTGCGGCCAGGACCTGGTCCGCCACCTGGAAGACATCGTGAACGATACGATTGCCTCGCGCGAAACCGTCGAGGAGGTCGCCCGTGCCTACGTCAGCACGCTGCGCAACCATATGCGCATCGAGGAATCCGAGATCCTGCCGCTGGCCCACTCGCTGCTCACGTTCGAGGACTGGAAGGCCATCCATGCCGCGGTCGAACACATCGAGGACCCGCTCTTCGGCAAGCACCCCGAATCGCGCTACGTCGCGCTGCACCGGCAGATCGCCCGGCAGGCGCAACCCGCGGGCGACGATTAGGCCTCCCTCCGCGCGCTACGCGCCGACGAACGCCTCGACCTGCTCTGCCATGGCCTGCCCGGCCTTGATGCGATCGCCCACCGCCACGCCGCCGCGGTAGTTCGCGCAGAACCACAACCCCGGCACCGCGGACTCCGCCGCCTCGATCCGGCGCAGCCGGTTGAGATGACCGATGTCGTATTGCGGGATCGCCTGTTTCCAGCGGACGATCTCCTGCCAGAGCGGCGCGCCCCGCGCGCCCAAGCGTTCGGCCAGCTCCTCGCGCACCGCGGCGCCGATGTCGGCTTCGGAGGTCGCCGCGACGTCGGGGTTGCGGCGCCCGCCGGCGAACGTCGTCAGCAGCACGCTGCCTTCGGGCGCCCGGCCTTCGAACATGCTGCTGGAGAAGAGGCACCCCAGCAGGAAGCGATGCTCGCGCTTGGGCACGAGAAAGCCAAAGCCCGCGAGCGAATGCGCGACATCGCTGCGGCGGTAGGCATTGGCGGCGATCGCGATGGGTGAATATTCGATGGCGGCCAGCGCCTTCGCGGCGTCGGGTGCCAGACCCTCCACCATCGCCGCCGCCGCAAACGCGGGCGCCGCAACGACGACCGAGCGGGCGCGCCATGTCATCGGCGTGCCGGCACGTGTGCCTTCGACGGTGAACGTGCCATCGGCCTCGCGCGCCACGCGATTCACGATCGCGCCCTGTTCCAGCGACGGCACGGCCCTGGCGAGCGCGTCGGTCAGCGTCTGCATTCCACCGCGGAACGAGAAACTGCCCGCAACGTTCTTCGCCACCTCCTTGTTTTTCTTTCGCGCGCGGGCGCCGGCGATCTGTCCCTTGATCAGGCTGCCGTGCGCCTGCTCCAGCGCCAGCAGCCGCGGAAAGGCGGCTGCCACGGAGATGCGCTCGGGATCGCCCGCATAGATGCCGGCGACGAAGGGGTCGATCGCATAGTCGAGGAATTCGCGGCCGAGTCGGCGGCGCACGAACGCCGCGATCGATTCGTCGACTCCGGCCGGCGTCCGGGCAATGAACGGCTCGCCGAAGAGGCGCAGCTTGGCGGCCAGCGTGAACGCGCGCGTCGAAAAGAATGCGCCGGGCGACCCCGGCAAGGCGATCAGCTTGCCGCCGCGGACCACATAGCGCGTCGCCGCGACGGCGCTGGCATCCATTCGTTCCTTCGCGATGCCAAGTTCATCCAGCAGCGCGTTGATCAGCGGCGTCGTGTCGAGCGTGCTGTTCGGTCCCGCTTCATACAGGAATCCGTCGCGGCGCCGGGTGCCGATGACGCCGCCGGCCGTAGTGCCCGCGTCGAGAACCACGACGGAGCGGGAAAGTTTGGTGAGCCTATGGGCAGCGGTCAGACCGGAAATGCCGGCGCCGATCACGATCGTGTCGAAGGTTTGCATTTACTGCCTTGTTGTTGGTGAAGTCTCGTTGGGCGACATTCAAGCACGATGCCGCATGGAAATGGCGTCTTCCTGTTCCAGTTCTTCCAGGCGGGTTTCTATCCGATACACCGACTGGTCCAATTCGGGCAACAGGACATCCTGCAGCGCCCGGGCGCGGCGCACCGAACGGCGATATTCGAACGACAGCCGCTCCAGGTTGCCGCTGACGGCGGCCAGCTCGGCAGCAGCCGCCACCAGCGCCACGAACGCGCGCCGGCACATTTCCGCTTCAGGCGACGGCGCCACCGGACGCGGCGGCGACTTCTCCGCCGGGCGCCAGCGGGCATCCAGCAGGCGCACGCCCATGATCGATCGTGCAACGCGTTCCAGCGTGGAAGGCGCCTGGTCGAGCGGCGGATAGATCTGCAGCTCGTCGAGGCCGTGCCGCGCGACGGCGGCCTGCAGCGCGGCGATCGCCGCCACGTGCGCCGCGAGCAGCGCGCTGTCGAGCTCGCCGTAATGCACGAGCTCGCGCAGGATTTCGCCGGCGAGCAGCAGGCACTTCTCGTCAAGGAACACGTACCCCTCGTGCATCGCCCGCTGCTCGTCCTTCAGCTCGAGCACGACGGCGCGGGTGGGGCTCGCTTCACTCATTGGTGAGCCCCCACGCTCGCGGCCTCCATGGCCGGGATATGCGCGGCGATTTGCGCGTCGGACAGGCGGGTGAGTTCGGACAGCGGCAGGCCGGCCAGCAGTCGCCAGCCGACGTCCATGCTCTGTTCGAGCGTGCGCGGCGCCGATTGGCTGACGAGCCCCTCTTCGAACGCGGTGCCGAATGACAGGTATTGCCGGTCCGTCGCTGCAAGGCCCTCCTCGCCGACCACGCTGGCCAGCACGCGCGCCTGCACGGCACGCGCGTAGGCCGCATAGAGCTGGGAAGACAGCGCCGGATGGTCCGGGTGCGTGTACTTGCCGCCGGTGCCATCCTTCATGAGCCGCGACAACGATGGCAGCACGTCGATTGGCGGATAGATCGCGCGCCGGTCGAGATCGCGCGAGAGCACGATCTGGCCCTCGGTGATGTAGCCGGTCAGGTCGGGAATCGGGTGGCCGATGTCGTCGGCGGGCATCGTCAATATCGACAGCTGCGTCAGCGTGCCCTTCACGCCATGGATGCAGCCGGCGCGTTCGAAGAGGCTCGCCAGGTCCGAGTACATGTAGCCAGGAAAGCCTTTCCGGCTCGGGATCTCGCCCTTCGACGACGACACCTCGCGCAGCGCTTCCGCATAGTTGGTCATGTCGGTCAGGATCGCGAGGACGTGCTTGCCCTCGACGAAAGCCAGGTATTCCGCGGCGGTGAGCGCGAAGCGCGGCGTGAGCAGGCGCTGCGTCGACGAGTCGCTGGCCAGGTTGAGAAACAGCGCCGTGCGTTCGAGCGCGCCGCTTTGCTCCAGGCTCTTGCGAAAGAACTCGGCGCTGTCATAGGGAACGCCGATCCCGGCGAAGACGATGGCGAAGTCATCCCCAGTGCTGCCGTCGGCAGACTGGCGCAACCGTGCATGGCGCGCGATTTCGACGGCGAGCCGGTCGTGCGGCAGCCCGCCGCCTGAGAAGATCGGCAGCTTCTGGCCCCGCACCAGGCTGTTCATCAGGTCCAGCGTCGTGACGCCGGTTTCGATGAAGTCGCGCGGTCCCGCGCGCGCGACGGGATTGATCGGCAGGCCCTCGATGCGATTCGTCTGCCTCGCCGCGATCGGCGGGCCACCGTCGATCACCTGTCCGACGCCGTTGAACACGCGCCCCAGGATCGACGGCGACAGGCCGAACGTCAGCGGCTCGCCGAAGAAGCGCACGACCGTGTCGGGCAGCGCCAACCCCGACGTCGATTCGAGCACCTCGATGGTCATGAAGCTCTCGTCGATCGCCGCGACGCGCCCCAGCCTTGTGCGGCCATCGCCGCCGCGCACCTCGACGGCGTCGTGCAGGCCCACGTCCAGCGTGCGCCGCAGGAACAGGAGTGGGCCTTCGAGGCGCGTCGCCGCGCGTTCAACCGTGAGTCGCATTGCCTGCCTCGCTTGCATGGATCAATTCGGCGAACTCGCGGTCGAGATCCGCCTCCAGCGCCGCGAAGCGCGCGAGCTCCGCGTCGCCGATTTCCTCACCCATCCGCTGCAACGGACGCAGCGAGGAAAGGTGCGCGAGGCGCTCGGGATGGACGCCGGCAGCGACGGCGCTTTCGGCCAGGTCGATGAACTTGCCGATCAGCCGCATCATCAGCGCCTGCCGGCGCGGACTGCAGACGCGGTCGATGACCGAGAACGCAGACTGGCGCAGAAACGCGTCGTTGATGAGGTCGGCGCAGAACAGCGTCAATTGCTGCCGCACCGGCAGCGCATCCTTGCCGATGATCCGCGCCATCCGCTCCAGGTGTGCCTGTTCGTCGAGCAGCGTGAGGAAACGGCGGCGCAGCTTCCACCAGTCACCGTTGCCGTTCGCGGCCCACCAGGGTGCGAACTCGCGCGCATCCTCCGCGTACGACTGCAACGGATGTATCGCCGGATAGAACCGCGCCTGCGCGCGCTTGACGTCCAGCGCCCAGAACGCCTTGACGTAGCGCTTGGTGTGGCTCGTCACCGGCTCGGAGAAATCGCCCGACGGCGGGCTGATCGCGCCGATCACTGTCACTGAGCCGCGTTCGCCGCCCAGCGTGTCGACGATTGCCGCGCGCTCGTAGAAATCGGCGAGCCGCGACGACAGGTACGCCGGGTAACCGCCCTCGCCCGGCAGCTCGCCGAAGCGCCCGGACACCTCGCGCAGCGCCTCCGCCCAGCGGCTGGTCGAGTCCGCCATCAGCGCGACGTCGAGCCCCTGGTCGCGGAAATACTCCGCGACGGTGACCGCGCTGTAGATCGACGCCTCGCGCGCGGCGACCGGCATGTTCGACGTGTTGGCGATGATGACGGTGCGCTCCATCAGCGGGCGCCCGGTCTTGGGGTCCGTCAGCAGCGGAAATTCCTCGAGCACGCCGGCCAGCTCGTTGCCGCGCTCGCCGCATCCCAGGTAGACGATGACGTCGGCGTTGCAGCCTTTGGCCAGCGCTTCCAGCAGGACCGTCTTGCCGGTGCCGAACCCGCCCGGCACTGCGGCCTTGCCACCCTGCGCGACGGGAAAGAGGCAATCGATGATGCGCTGGCCCGTGACCAGCGGCGCGGTCGAAGGTAACCGCCGCAGCACCGGCCGCGGCATCCGCACCGGCCAGTCGTGGCCCATCGCCAGCTCGACGATGCGCCCGTCGGCTGTGCGCAGCGTGCACACGGTCGCGGTTTCCGGATACTCGCCGGCCGGGACGATTCGCGTCACCTCGCCCGTCACGTCCGGCGGACAGATGCAGCGTTGCGCGCGCCCGGACGCACCGGTCGCTTCGCCATAAACGGCGCCTTGCATCAGCATGTCTCCCACCGCGACCTTCGGCGCGAAGGCGAATTGGCCGGGCGCGGCGCGGCGCATGCCAGGCGCCACGAAGGCGGAATCGGAGCCGGAGAGCGGCCGCAGCAGGCCATCGAAAATGTTGCCGAGAAGCCCGGGTCCGAGACGGATGGCAAGCGGCAGCCCCGCACCCACGACTTCCAGGCCCGGCCGCAATCCGGTCGTGTCTTCGTAGACCTGGACGACGATGTCGTCATCGTGCAGCCGCACAACCTCGCCCAGCAGCGCCTGCGGTCCGACCTGCACCGCTTCGCGCAGCCTGAACGGGCCGCTCGCCGTGGCATGCAGCACCGGGCCGCTGATCGCGCGGATCAATGCGCGGCTCACGAAACTTCCTCCATTTGCCGCAGCAGTTGCGCGCCGACCTGGGCGCGATCCTCGACCAGGCCGGCGAGTGTGCCGTCGACTACATTGCCACCCGCGGCGATGCGCAGTCCGGCCACGATGCCGGCATCATCAAAGCATGCCGGCGCCACATCGAGGTCCGGCGCAAGGCGAGTGAGGAGCGCCTGCCTCTCCTCCACCGGCCAGTCGGGGCCATGCGCGATGCGCCATTGCGTGCGCGGCAGCACCTTCAGAGCCGCGGCCAGGATCGCATCGATCCAGAGGCGACGCAGCGCGCCGTCGCGCCAACGCAGGCACAATGCATCGGGCAGCCGCTGCCATGCCAGCGCCAGCAGCGCCGCAGTACGATGCTGGTCGTGCAGGCGTTGCCGCGTCGAAAGCTTCGCGTGCGCCGCCGCAAGGCTCTCGTGCGCGCGCCGCCGTTCCTCGGCAAAGACTTCCCGCACGCGCGCCAGGGCTTCGGCGTGCGCTTCGCCCAGCAGCGCCTCGGCGCGTCCCTGCGCTGCGGCCAGGATGGCGTCGCATTGCGCCGCCCGGTCGCGTTCGACCAGCGTCAGCAACGCCTGTTCGCGGCTTTCCAGCGTCATGCTTCCATGCCCAGCTGCCCGCGCAGACGCGCCGCGAGATCCGGTCGCGGAACTTCGCCGCGCGCATCCGGAACGATCAGGATCAGCGGTTGCAGGGCCATGAGCGCCACGCGCAGCTGCGTCGCGTCGATGCGCGCCGCCACCGCCGCGGACACCAGCACCAGCGGCGCCTGCGCACGCGCCTCGTCGAATGCCGCGCCGGCTTCTCCCGGCGCAGGCACACGCACCTGCACGCCTGCGAGCCGGTATCCGGCCGCCGTCACTTCGTCGCCCAGGTAGATCGGCGGGTGCATCACGCGAGGCGGTTGAGGATCAGGATGGACACGATGAGGCCGTAGATCGCAATGCCTTCCGCGAGCCCGACGAAGATCAACAGGCGGCCGAACAATTCCGGCTTCTCGGCCAGCGCCCCGATCGCCGCCGTGCCGACCCGTGCCACCGCGAATCCCGCGCCCAGCGCCGCGAGTGCCGTGGAGACGGCAGCAGCGATGAGACCGAAACTCCAGGCTTCGCTGCCCACGGACGCGCCGCCTGCGCCGGGCGGGCCCGCAGCGAGTGCCGGCCCCACGGCAACGAGCAGCGCCGTCGCGCCTAGCCCCAAGACCAGCGCCAGGATAACCAGCGCCGCGGTGAACCTGATGGACGTTTTCATCTATTTCTCCTGCGGAAGCGAAGGGGGAGCGGGCAACGGGCGGAAGACGCGGCCTTCCGCCGAGAGGAACCGCGTGAAGAATTCGAACAGCACCAGCCGGGTCGTCTGGATCGAGACGACCAGACCTTCGAGTACGATGACGATCGCGTTTCCGACGACCAGCACCAGCATCGCAACGAGAGAGTTGTCGGCGGCGCCCATCAACGCGACGATCGCCGACGAGAGCCCCGCGTGCGCGAGCGCGAAGGCGCCGACGCGCGCGAACGACAGCGTGTTGATCAGGATCTGGAACGTCCGCTCCACCAGTTCGGCCAACGCGCTGAAGGCGGCGCCGAGCCTGCGCGCCTGCCACGCGTGTCCCAGGCAGAACCACACGGCGCCGGCGGCAGCGACCGCTAAACCCACGGGCCACAGGAGGCCGCAGAGTAATCCCGCATAGACCGCGATGAACCCCGCATCGGTCGCGAGCCACGCGGCGAACTCCCCGCGCCAGTGCGCCTCGACGGCGTAGAGCAGGAGTCCTAACGCCAGCAGCGCGCCGCCGCCGATCAGCGGGACCAGCAGTATCGTCAGCGGAGCGTCGAGCGGAGCCAGCCAGAGAGGGTGAAACGCGTGCAGGCTGAACGCGCTGCCGAACAGAATGCCGAACAGCGCCGCACTGATCCCGCCGGCAATGAACAGCCGCGCGAGCGGCCAGCGCTTGCGCAGGAAGAATCCGCCGATCGCTATCACGAGCCCCTGCCCGACGTCGGCGAACATGTAGCCGAACATCAGCGGGACCGCGATGGCCAGCAGCGCGCTCGGGTCCGCCTCGTTGCGCGACGGCATGCCCAGCGCGCGGCTGAATACCTCGAACGGCCGCGCCCACCACGGATTGGCAAGCAGCAATGGCGCAGAGGCGCCCGGCGGCGGCGGCGGAAAGTGCAGGATCGCGCGGGCGCCGGAGCGGTCGAGGGCGCTGGCCAGCCGGTGCCCCTCGAGTTCGCTCGTCCAGCCGGTGATCCAGCAGAACAGGTCGCCGGTTTCCAGCGTCCGTACATTCTCCAGCACCCATTGCAGGCGTGCGGCGTCGCCCAGCGACGTGCGCAGGTCGTGGCGCTCGTCCAGCGCGGAGAGCTGCGCGCGCAACGCCGTCTCCTCGCCGGACAGCACGGCGAGCCGTGCCGTGACATAGGCTTCGTTGCGCGCCATGTCCGTGTGCAGCCACGCCGGCATATCGCGCACCTGACCCTTCAGCAGCGCGGCCTGTTGCGCGAGCGGCGACAGTTCCGCCGCGGTTCCCACGGCCAGCGCGTGAAACCAGCCGTCGGCGACGAAGTGGCGCACGAGAAGGCCTGGAGGAATGGCCGGCTCGGTGTCGAGTGGAAACAGGAACAGCCGCACCTGCACCAGCGGGCCGGCGTTGACCGTCTGCGCGAAATCGACGTTGCTGCCGGACATCGCATCGAGCACGTGGCGCCAGCGAGCGAGTTCCTCGCGCTCCGCTTCGCCGCGCTGGATTTGCTGGATGACCGGCTCGGCCTCCTCCGCCCAGCCGCGGATGTGCGCGAGCGCCCGGTCGAGCGTGGCGACGGGCGGCTCCGGGAACGCCGAGGCCTGGCACCGATCGTGCGGCCAGTACGCGTGGTAGCGCAGCGAGAATTCGGCAAATTGCCGCAGCAGCGGGCGAATGTCGGCGAGTGCTGCCGGCAGCACCGCGGTCGGCCGCGCTTCCAGCTCGACTGCCGCCGTGCCGGCCAGCGCTTCAAGCGCCAGCGTGGCGTCGTCGCGGGCCACCAGGAGTTCGAACCAGCGCGCGGGCTTGGGCCGGATCATGAAGCTAGCGGCAGGCGCGGAAAGACGACCCGGCGAAGGAGTTCGCCGCGCAGGCGCTCGCAATCCAGCGCCGAAAGCGCGAGGAAGACGAATGCGGCCGCCGGCGTGAGCATCGCGCGGCGAAAGAGCTGCGAGAGCCGCGCATGCAACGCGCGCCGCAATGTCCAGCCTTCGACCTGCAGCGGGTCGCGGAACGCCGCTGCGTGCTCTGTCAGCAGGCGGACCACGTCGGCCAGGAACGGCGACGCCGCGACCGGCACCGGCAGTCGGCGCTGCCATTCCGCACGCCATGCCGCCGCGATCCGGTCCGGATCCCGCTCGCCCTCGGCCAGCAGAAATGCCGGTCCCGCGTCCGCACGCGCGGACCCGCCGTCGCGCAGCGTCGCGCCCAACGCGTCATCGCGCAACCACGGTGGCGGCGCCCCGCCCCGCGCAAGATGCTGCAGCAGCGGCAGGTCTGGCAACAGCGCGCACCACTCGATCGCCGCGCGCCAGTCCGGCGGCATCCAGGTCGCGATCGCGTGCACGCGTTCGCGCAGGTGGGCGCGCAACGCGAGTTCTATCGCATGGGAATCCGCATCCGGGCCGATCTCACCAAGGTAGTCGGAGAGTGGCGACGCTCGCGCCGCGTCGAGCATGCCGCCCAAGTCCCTGATCATCTCGATCCGCCGCCAGGCGAGCTCGTCGGGACGCGCGCCGAAGCGAGCGCCCAAGCGCGCATGCGCATATTCCAGGCTTCCGGCCTCGATCATGGGGCAGCCCCGGTCAACGCCAGGGCGAGTGCCGCGACCGCGGCTTCGACTCGCGCCACCTCCGTCGGCGTGAGTCCGGTGGCATCACTGAGCGCAGCCGCTTGCGCTTCCAGGCCTTCGACCTCCGCAGTCGTCGTCGCCGCGAACGCAGCACGGACCCGGTGGATGCGCCGATCCGTGTGCAATGAGAGGCGGCGCGCAGTTTCGCGTGCGCGCTCGGCGATTTCCGTCGCCTCGGCGCGCGTACCGGTGACCTTCGCGTGCGCCGCCACTTCGGACTCCAGCACGCGCGAGATCGCCGCCTCGACGGCGTCGTTGCGCAACGGGTTCAGGTTGTCGGACGCCACGGGCGACTTTCAATGCTCGCTAAGGCGGCGCGAAGGCGCTCGCCCGCCAACTCTCCACATGCTGCGCGGAGGCGGTCTGGACCGCGTTGATCTGCGTCAGGCTACGGCGACGCTGCGCCGCGCCGCTCCCTTCACGGTTGGCATTGCGCGCCAATGCAACTGTAACGCCTCCCGTTACACGTCTGCATGGAGCGGCTGCGCGCATCAAGAGCAAGGCGTTAGCTTGATCTTCATCAACCACAGTCCCCCGCAATGCGTTTCAAATGCAACCTTCAGACGACGTGGCTCGATCACCTAAAGCAGCCCGATTGTGTCGAAGCGCAATCGCAATCCCGGGAGTGGACCATGACCGAAACCTATTACGACCTGATGCGCCGGCAGGGCATTTCGCGCCGCAGTTTCCTCAAGTTCTGCAGCCTGACCGCCGCATCGCTCGGGCTGGGTGACGCCGGCGCGCAGCAGATCGCGCAGGCGATGCAGACCAAGCCGCGCACGCCGGTGATCTGGCTGCACGGCCTCGAGTGCACGTGCTGCAGCGAGTCGTTCATCCGCTCCTCGCACCCGCTCGCGAAGGACGTCGTGCTGTCGATGATCTCGCTCGACTACGACGACACGCTAATGGCGGCCGCCGGTTACCAGGCCGAGGAACAGCTCGAGAAGACGATCGAGAAGTACAAGGGCAACTACATCCTCGCCGTCGAGGGCAATCCGCCGCTCGCCGACGACGGCGTCTACTGCATTCCCGGCGGCAAGCCTTTCGTCGAGAAGCTGCGCCGCGTGGCGAAGGACGCCAAGGCCATCATCTCGTGGGGTTCGTGCGCGTCGTGGGGCTGCGTGCAGGCCGCGAAGCCGAATCCGACGCAGGCCACACCCGTGCACAAGGTGATCACCGACAAGCCGATCATCAAGGTTCCGGGCTGTCCGCCCATCGCCGAGGTCATGACCGGCGTCGTGACGTACATCCTGACGTTCGACCGGCTGCCGGACATGGACGCCCAGGGCCGCCCGAAGATGTTCTACAGCCAGCGCATCCACGACAAGTGCTATCGCCGGCCGCACTTCGACGCGGGCCAGTTCGTCGAGAACTTCGACGACGCCGGCGCGCGCCAGGGCTACTGCCTCTACAAGGTCGGCTGCAAGGGTCCGGTCACGTACAACGCCTGCTCGACGGTGCGCTGGAACGAGGGTACGTCGTTCCCGATCCAGTCGGGCCACGGCTGCATCGGCTGCTCGGAAGACGCGTTCTGGGACAAAGGCTCGTTCTACGACCACCTGACGACGATCAGGCCGCCGGGCGGGTTGGGAATCGAAGGCACGGCAGACCGCATCGGTCTGACGGCCGTCGCGGTGGCAGGCGCGGCGGTCGCCGCCCACGCCGCAGTGAGCGCAATCAAGCAGGCACGCAGCAAGACCCGGAATGACCAGGTCAGCGAAACGGAGAAGTGATCATGGCGACCATCCAAACCCAGGGCTTCACGCTTGACGACAGCGGCAAGCGCATCGTCGTCGATCCGATCACCCGCATCGAGGGCCACCTGCGCAT
>Ga0315271_10000811_pt1 | contig 18080 bp, 14 predicted proteins | sample C3_top_MG_FD_204664 | JGI IMG/M metagenome (GOLD analysis project Ga0315271, IMG submission 204664) | Sediment microbial communities from Yellowstone Lake, YNP, Wyoming, USA - C3_top | ecosystem: Environmental > Aquatic > Freshwater > Lake > Sediment | place: USA: Wyoming | collected 2017-08-01
TTGACCACGTTCTCCTGGGAGACGGAGCTCTCTGGATTGGAGGCCGGAAGGATGCGGTGGCCGCCGTGGCAGTCGTAGCAGACGGCGGTCTTCGCGTCGCCGAGCATGAACGCCTTGCCGTGGTAGCTGTCGAGGAAGGTCGTCTCCTTGCCGCCGTGGCACTTGGTGCAGTTGGTCACTGACTGCTTGCGGAACGCCTCGGTGCCCGGCGGGATGATGTTGTGCGCATCGTGGCAGTCGGCGCAGAGGGGCGCCTTGTCGGCGTCCTTGGTGAACACCAGATTGCCGTGGAACGAGTGGTCGTACATCTTGTCTTCCTCGCCGTGGCAGTCGCCGCAGGCGGTGATCTTGGCGGTCTTCAGCCAGCCCTGGGTGACGCTCGGTGGGTGCATGCCGGCGTTGAAGCCGAGGTGGCAGCTGATGCAGGCCAGCTGACCGTGGCGCGAGTTGGCCTGGATGTGCCGGTCGACGTAGATGCTCTTCTTCTCGCCGTTGACGTCGATGTACGCCGGCACCTGCTTGCCGTCGACGGTGATGGTGCCGTCCACCGGCTTCTGGCCGTGACAGGCGAAGCACTCGTCGTTGCCGCTGGGGCTCGTCGCCGAGCCGCCGGTGCCCGTGGGGCTCGTGCCGGCGGGGTTGGAAGACGCGGCGGCGGCGCCCGCCAGCAGGCCGAAGCCGCCGACCGACACCGCGCAGGTGAGCACGAGCGCCGACAAGGCGCGACGGAGCTTCACTGGGTCTTCACCACCACTCCGTTCTGTTCGTGGCACGCGTCACACATGCCCTGCGGGTGACACACGAGGCAGGCGCTCGGACCCTTGGCGGCGATGCCGCCGTGACTCTGGATCCAGTTCGCGGGGTGGTTCACCTGATGGCACTGCGCGCAGTACGCCTTGTCGTGGCAGGCCTCGCAGTTGGCCGGGTCGGCCGTGGCCTGCTCGCCGTGGGTGTAGCGCCACAGCCCGGAGTAGTGCGACGACGGCGGATAGTCGTGACACTTGTCGCAGAACGCCCGCTTGTCGTGGTGGCAGCGCAAGCACTCCTGCTCGTTGGTGAGCGCCAGCTTGCCGTGCTCCTTCATGAAGTTCGGAGCGTGCTCGGATGCGGGCGGGACCGGATGACAGAAGCCGCACCCGTTGGGCGCGCCCGTGTCGTTGTGGCACATGGCGCACGTGACCATGCTCACGCCCTTCTGCTGACCGGGGAGCACGTGCGAGACGGTGTCGTGGCAGTCGACGCAGTGCAGGTTGCGGAGCTTGAGGTGCGCGGCGTGGTTCATGCGCACGCCGTTGGTCTCGTTCGGGATGCCCGAGAGCGGGTGGCACTGCAGGCAGTTGGCGTTGGTGGGGACCTGCTCCTTCTCGGCGGCCACGGGCATGCTGAGATAGTCGGCCCAGACGTTCTTGGTCTCGTTGAGACGCCATCTGGTGGCCGCCACCAAGCCCGGCGGGATGTGGCACTTGGTGCAGTCGATGCCCTTGTGCGCGGACTCGTCAAGCGTCTTCTGCGCCGGCTTCATTGCTTTGCACGAGGTGCAGTACGACTGGTCGCTCAGGGCCGCGACGGGGTAGACCAGGACGCTGATGACGATCGCCGCGAGGACGATGACGACCACCCATGCAAACCACGCCCTGCGATACCAGGGACGCGGTGCGGGACGATAGCGATAGTCTCGCTCGCTCAAGAAGAGTGACTCCCCGTGGCTCTGCCCTCAATACGCCCGGACGGACTCAGCCCCTCGCCAAGGCCGCCCAAGTGGCGGAGATTGTACCATCCTGCACTTGCGCGTGCCAGACGGCTCAAAACCCGGCGGCGATACCCCCGGGGGGTCACGCGAACGGCAGCCCGAACTCCCTCCAGCGCTCGTTCACGCGGCGGACGACGGACGGGTCCATGGCGAGCTCGTCCGGCCACTCCCGACCGTGGCCCTCGTCGGGCCAGGTCCTGGTCGCGTCGATGCCCATCTTGGCCCCGTAGCGGGCGAAGGGGCTGGAGTGGTCGAGCACGTCGAGCGGGCCACGCATGATGACCGTGTCGCGCTCGGGGTCGACGTTGTTGAAGACGCGCCAGGTGACCTCGCTGTAGTCGTGCACGTCGACGTGCTCGTCCACGACCACCACGAACTTGGTGAACATCATCTGCCCCATGCCCCACACCGCGTTCATGATCTTGCGTGCGTGACCCGGGTATTCCTTGCGGATGCTGATGATGGCGCAGTCGTGGAAGACGCCCTCGATCGGCAGGTCCATGTCGACGATCTCGGGCTGGACGAGCTGCAGCAGCGGCAGGAAGAGGCGCTCGGTGGCCTTGCCGAGGTACGCGTCCTCCATGGGCGGCTTGCCGACGATGGTGGCCGGGTAGATCGGGTCGCGGCGGTGGCTCATGGCCGTGAGGTGGAACACCGGGTACTGGTCCGCCAGCGAGTAGTAGCCGGTGTGGTCGCCGAACGGTCCCTCGAGCCGCGTCTCGCCCTTCTCGACGTAGCCCTCGAGGACGATCTCGGAATCTGCCGGCACGGCGAGGTCGACGGTGGCGCACTGCGCCATCTCGACGGGCTCGCCGCGCAGGAAGCCGGCGAACATGAACTCGCTGATGCCCGGCGGGAGCGGCGCGGTGGCCGCGTACGTGACCGCCGGGTCGGTGCCGAGGGCGACGGCGACTTCCATGCGGTCGCCGGCCTCGCGGAAGTTCGCGGCGCCGTCGTGGTGGATGTGGATGTGCATGCCGGTGGTCTGGCCGTCGAAGATCTGGAGACGATACATGCCGGCGTTCTGACGGCCCTGCCGGTCCTTGGTGACGACGATGGGCAGCGTGATGAAGGGCCCGCCATCGCCGGGCCACGTGGTGAGCACCGGCAGGCGCGTCAAGTCCGGCGGGTCGACGACGACCTCGCGGAAGAGCGCCTTCTTGCCGTACTTGGGCCCGTAGGAGGCCAGCTCCTTGAGCTGGCCGAGCGCCTTGACCTTGCCGACCAGGCCGCTCGGCACCTGGAGCTCGAGCAGGCCGCCGATGCGCTTGGCGATGTCGTCCAGCGGAGCTCCCAGGGCGAGCTCGAGCCGGCGATACGAGCCCAGCTGGTTCATGAGGACCGGCACGGCGGGCAGCCCTGCCGGTCGCTTCGGCTGCTCGAACAGGACCGCCGGCCCGTGCGCCTTGCTGGCGCGGTCGGCGATCTCCGCCATCTCGAGGTACGGGTCCACCTGGGGACGCACGCGGGCCAGCTCGCCCTCGCGCTCCAGCAGGCTGATGAAGGCACGCAGGTCCACGGTCACCTCCCGGTGTCGTCGTCGAGTTCCCGCAGCAACGGCGCGGGGTCGGTCAGTGTGAGTCGCGCCGCCGCCTCGCGCACGGCCGCGCGCACATCCGCCGGCGGCGACGCGCGGAAGCCGGCCTCGACGGCGTCGAAGAGCGCGCTCACCGAAGCCGGGGCGGCGCCGGCGTGCTGGGCGACGAGCCCCGCCGTCGTGTACGCCCACAGGGCGTCGTCGGCGGCGAACGGCGCGCCGGCGCTGCGCAGGTACGAGCAGGCCGCCATGAGACGGGCGAGGAGCCCGACGGCGTCGGCGTCCCCGCGCGCGGCGACGCCTCGCAGGCCGCGCGCGTAGAAGCAGTCCCCGGCGAGCAGCCGGGTCTCCAGATCCTCGGCCGCGAGCGCCAGGGCGCGGCTCTCGCGGTAGTGCAGCAGGTAGCCCTCATAGATGAGCTCGATGTCGGTGGCGAACGCCTCGTCGGCGCCGGCGTCGAGCGCCGTGTACAGCGCGCCCCAGCGAGGCACCGGCGCCGCGGCCGGCGCCGGGCCGAAGGGCTCTCCGGCGGCCGTGAGCGCCGCAGCCACGCCGGCGGCGAGGCTCATGCCTACTCCTGTTCCTTGTCCAGGTAGAACGACAGCGACATGAGCTCGCTCGAAAGGTCGACCTGGCGGACCAGCACGCCCTCGGGCGTGTGCACCTTGACCGGGGCGAAGTTGAGGATGGCCTTGACGCCGGCCGTTCCCAGCCGCTGCACCGTGTTCTCGGCCTCGCCGGCCGGCACGGTGATCATGGCGATGTCCACCCTCTGCTTGCGGCAGAACTCGTCCAGCTCGTGGATGCCGCGCACGTGGTCGTCGTCCCCGGAACCGAAGCGGGCGCCGATCACCGTGGCGGAGCTGTCGAACATGCCGACGAGGCGGAAGCCCTGCTCCCCGAACCCACGGTAGCGCGCCAGCGCGGTACCGAGCAGGCCGGCGCCGACGATGATCACGTTCCACGTGTGGTCGAGGCCCAGACAGCGGGTGATCTCGTCCACGAGCACCGGCACCTCGTAGCCCACGCCACGCGTGCCGAACTCCCCGAAGTACGAGAAGTCCTTGCGGATCTGCGCCGCATTGAGGTCGATCATCTCCGCGAGGTCCTTGGACGAGACGCGGTCGACGCCGCGGGCGCGGAGTTCGCGGAGCTTGCGCAGGTACAGCGCGAGCCGCGGGACGGTGACGCTGGGAACGTCGTTCTTGTCCACGCCGCGCATGTCAGGCCCCCGCTCCGGCGAACCAGCCACTGGCGGCGGACGCAGCCTTGTCGAGGTCTGGCTCAGTCAGCGCCAGCGAGATCATCGCCGCCTCGAACTGCGATGGCGCGAGGTACACGCCGGCCTCGAGCATGTGCCGCCAATACGCGGCGTAGGCGGCGGTATCGGCCGCCTTGGCGTCGGCGAAGCTGTGCACCGGACCCTCGCAGAAGAACATCGTGAGCATCGGACCGACCCGGTTGATGGTGACCGCGCGGCCGGCCGCGGCGGCCGCCGCACGCAGGCTCTCCTCGACGCGGGCGCCGCTGGCCTCGAGGCGCTCGTACGTGTTGGGCTCGGAGAGGACCCGCAGGGTGGCCGCGCCGGCCGCCATGGCGAGCGGGTTCCCCGAGAGCGTGCCGGCCTGGTAGGTCGAGCCGAGCGGCGCCACCGTCTCCATGATGTCGCGGCGGCCGCCGAACGCGCCGACGGGCAGGCCGCCGCCGATGATCTTGCCGAGCGTCGTGAGGTCGGGCATGACGCCGAAGCGCTCCTGCGCGCCACCCCAGCCGACGCGGAAGCCGGTGATGACCTCGTCGAAGATGAGAACGGCGCCGTACTTCGTGCACAGCTCGCGGCAGGCCTCGAGGAACCCCGGCTGCGGCGGGACGACGCCCATGTTGCCGGCCACCGGCTCGACGATGAGCGCGGCGATCTCCTCGCCGCGTTCCTCGAACAGCTCGGTGAGCGAGGCGACGTCGTTGTACTCGACCAGCAGCGTGTCGGCCGTGGTCCCCTTGGTCACGCCGGGACTGTCGGGCAGCGCGAGAGTGAGCACGCCGCTGCCCGCAGCGGCCAGGAAGCCGTCCGAGTGGCCGTGGTAGCAGCCGATGAACTTGACGATCTTCTCGCGGCCGGTGAACCCGCGGGCGACGCGCACGGCGCTCATCGTCGCCTCGGTGCCCGAGTTGACCATGCGCACGAGTTCGACCGAGGGGACGGCCTCGCAGACGAGGCGCGCCAGCTCGACCTCGAGCTCGGTGGGCGCGCCGTAGCTCGTGCCGAGGTCGACCTGCTCCTTGATCCGGCCCACGACGTTGGGGTGTCCCCAACCGAGGATCATGGGGCCCCACGACGAGACGAAGTCGACGAACTCGTTGCCGTCGGCGTCCCAGATGTGGGAGCGCTCCGCGCGCGAGATGAACAACGGGTGCGGCATGCCGACACCCTTCATCGCCCGTACGGGCGAGTTCACGCCGCCGGGGATGTAGTGGAGCGCCTCCTCGAAGAGGCGCGCGGACGTCTCGGTGTTCACTCGTGTCCTCCCTGCGAGTGCTAGAGCGACTGCAAAGGTGGCACTATACTACGCGCCGCCGCGCACTATGTGCCTCGGTACACAACGTACCCGGAATCCCGGGGAAAGCAGGCATGGCACGGGGCGCGCCGAACGGCAGGGCCAGAAGAGCCCCCGGCCCGAGGAGCCCGCCATGCCAGCAGCCATCCGCCACGCCGGCCCCGGCGACGAGGCAGCGATCGTCCGTCTCGTCAGGGAGATGGCCGAGGGAGAGGGCGACGCCTCCGCCGTCGACGAGCACTACGTGCGCCACTTCCTCGCCTCGCCGGTCAGCGGCGCGCTGCTCGCCGAGGACGGTGGCGACGCCGCCGGGCTGCTGAGCTACGCGATCGTGCCCGGCCTCTTCCACACCGCCGACTCCGGCCTCATCGAGCTGCTGGTCGTGACCGCCGCCCGGCGCGGTGAAGGCATCGGGCGCCGGCTCGTCGAAGCGGCGCTGCGCGTGTTCGAGGAGGCCGGCTGCGCCGAGGCGTCGGTGAGCACCGGCGCGGAGAACGAGGCTGCGCAGAAGCTCTACGCGGACGCAGGTCTCACCGAGGCTTCGGTCCTGCTGGAGAGGCACTTCGCTCGCTGAGGAAGAAGTCTAAGTCTCGCCTCGAGGGTGAGAGTCGAGACTGCCAGGGCGTGGACGCGGAGTGAAGCCGGCGAAGGAGCTCAGACGCCCGTGGCCGGGATGCACCAGCCCTTGGGCACGTAGGCGCAGTATGGCTCTTCGGCCATGTAGTCGCCGGTCGCCTCGTAGGCGCGCGCGCGGCAGCCGCCGCAGACCTTCTTGAACTCGCAGGCGCCGCACTTGCCCTTGAGACCGTCGAAGTCGCGGAGTTCGTTGAACAGCGGCGAGTCGCGCCACACCTCGGGGAACGTCTGCTTGCGCACGTCCCCGGCGACCTTGTCGAAGTAGCCGCAGCCCTGCACCTCGCCGATGTGGCTGATGAAGCAGAAGCCGATGCCGGCGAGGCAGCCGCGGCTGAGCGTGTTCATGCCGCCGTGGCTGTGGGGGTGCACCTCGAGCTTGCGGCCCTGCGCCTTGGCGCGCTGCCGCATGACGCGCCAGTAGTGCGGCACGTCGGTGGGCTTCATGAACAGGTCGCTCTCCTGCTGCGCGTCGTACATCCACTCGAGCGCCTTCTCGTACTCGTCCGGCGGCAGTTCCTGCTCCTCCAGCTCCTTGCCGCGGCCCGTGGGGACCAGCATGAACGGATGGAACGAGACGGCGCCGAGATCGTCGGCCAACTGCAGGAGCGCCGGCAGGTAGTGGGCGTTGAGCTTGGTGATGGTCGAGTTGATCTGCACCTCCACGCCCGCGGCAAGGCAGTTCTTGATGCCGCGGACCGCGCCGTCGAAGGCGCCCGGGACGCCGCGGAACTCGTCGTGCTCGGCGGCGGACGGGAAGTCGATCGAGATGCTGACGCGGGCGATGCCGACGTCGTGCATCCGCTGGGCCACCTCGGGGGTGACGAGCGTGCCGTTCGGCGACATCACAGTGCGCAGACCCTTGCCGATGGCGTACTCGGCGATGTCGAAGATGTCCGCGCGCATCAGCGGGTCGCCGCCGGTGAGGATCAGGATCGGGTTGGCGAACGAGGCGATCTGGTCGACCAGCGTGAAGGCCTCCGCGGTGCTCAGCTCGCCCTCGTAGGGGCCGTGCACAGCACTGGCCCGGCAGTGCACGCAGGCCAGGTTGCAGCTGCGCGTGACCTCCCAGGCGATGACGCGCGGAGGTGCGACGCCGTCCCCGGCGTCGCCGGGCCGCGCGGTCGTTCCGTGAGGGTTTTCAGCGTGAGGATGGTGCAAACCGAGTCCAGTGTGCCAGAGACGGGCGGGCGGCGCAACGCGCAGATGGGTGCGCCGCCCGACCCTCTCCTGCAGCCGCCCCGGTCCGGAGCGGAATGTCACCCTACATCGGGAGTCGTCCGGGGGCCACTGCGTGACGCCGTTGTGCCGGGCTCAGCCGAGCCAGGTGGCGAGGTCCTTCGCGTGATAGGTGATGATGAGGTCGGCGCCGGCGCGCTTGATCCCGGTGATGGCCTCGAGCACGGCGCGCTGCTCGTCGAGCCATCCGTTGGCCGCCGCGGCCTTGATCATCGCGTACTCGCCGCTCACGTTGTAGGCGGCGAGCGGGAACTTGGTCTCCTGCTTGACGGCGTGGATGACGTCGAGGAACGGGATCGCCGGCTTCACCATGATCATGTCGGCGCCCTCCTCGATGTCGAGCAGCGCCTCGCGCACGGCCTCTTCCCCGTTGGCCGGGTCCATCTGGTAGGTCTTGCGGTCACCGAACGCCGGAGCGGATTCGGCGGCCTCGCGGAACGGGCCGTAGAACGCCGAGGCGAACTTGCTCGAGTACGACAGGAGGATGGTGTCGGTGAAGCCGTCGTCGTCGAGCGCGTTGCGGATGGCGGCGACGCGGCCGTCCATCATGTCGCTCGGGGCGACGATGTCGGCGCCGCTCTCGGCGTGGGTGACCGCCATCTTCGAGAGCAGCTCGAGGGTGACGTCGTTGAGCACCTCGCCCTCCTGGACCACGCCGCAATGGCCGTGGTCGGTGTACTCGCAGAGGCAGACGTCGGTGATGATCACGAGCTCCGGGAACTCGTCCTTGATGGCGCGGATGGCCATCTGCACGATGCCCTCATGGTCGTAGGCGCCGGTGGCGGCCGCGTCCTTGTGTGCGGGGATGCCGAACAGCAGGATCGCCTTGATGCCGAGCTGGACGATCTCGCGCACCTCGGGGAGCACGTTGCCGATGGAGAGCTGGTAGCAGCCCGGCATCGACGAGATCGGGTTCTTGATGTTCTCGCCGGCGATGACGAACAGCGGGTAGACGAGGTCGTCGAGCTGGAGTCTCGTCTCGCGCACGAGGTCCCGGATCGCGGGAGTGCGGCGGAGACGCCTCATGCGGTAGCTGGGGTAGTACATGCGGTGGTGTCCTTTCTTCGCGCGGGCCCGGGCGCGGCCCGCCTACGGCCGTCAATCTTCGCGCCGGGGCGCGGCGAAGACAAGCGGGGAGCGGCGTTGGGCAGGAGTCGGGCGAGTCGGCTCCCGGCGGGAGCGCGGTCCGGCAGGGCGGCGCGGCCGGCGCCTCAGGCGCCGCGGCTCACCGCCGCCAGCTCCAGCGCCGCCCTCACCACGCTCGCGACCGACGCGCGGTCGCGCAGGTGGCAGGACAGCACCGGCGTCTTGGCGTCGAGGCCCAGCGCCTTGGAGATCTGCTTGCCCGTCATCTCCTCGCCGACCATCGACATGTAGGTGGCCACCACGAAGGGGACCTTGCCGAGCGCCTTCATGAACTCGAGATCCGCCTGCGTGGAGCGCAGGCTGTCCACGTCGTTGGCGTTGGCCAGCAGGACCCAGGCCGAGCTCTCGCCGGCGAGCCGCCGCCAGGCCTGCTCGGAGCAGGTGGACGCGGCCGTGAAGACGAGGATGTCCTCGGCCGGCGCCGCGCCTTCGGCCTCTTCCCCGCCGCTGCCGTTGCCGTTGCCGTTGCCGTTTGCGTGGGCCAGGAGCTGGCCGGCCACGACCGGTATCTCGACCTCCTTCTCGTCGATCAGCTCCACGCGCAGCTGCTTGACGACGTTGGAGTCGGTCAGCGTGTTGAGGAACACCTCGTTGTAGATGTCGATCGGCCCGCGCACGGCGACGCTCAGGCCCTTGCCGATGCTCTCGATCACCGGCTCGGTCACGTTGATGAGACCGCTCGAGAACAGGCTGTAGATGACTTTGGCGCCGTGGAACCGGTCCAGGCCGCAGTCGCGCAGGATCGTGTTGATGTCGGCGCGCCCGTCGATGTGGACCACGACGCGCCACTCCTCCGCCGTCAGCGTGAGCCTGCCCTCGTCGTCCACGTGATCTCCGTAGGCAAGGTGCGGGACGCGCTCCAGCGAACCGAGCTGCTCGAAGATGAGCTCCCATTCGTCGATGCGGCGGCAGCCCTCCATGATGACCGTCTCGACGTTCATCTCGACGAGGATGTCCTCCTCGGGGGGGCTGTCGTCAGCGCCGAACTCGAACTCGCCGTCGTTCCAGCTGAAGAAGTTGAAGGCGGTGTCCTGGATCTGCTCGCGCACCGCCTGCTCGAGGGTGCCGTGGTCCAGGCTTCCCTGCGTGAGGAGGATGCCGCCCAGCCGGGCGCCCTCCGGCGCCTTCTTCTGCGCGGCGAGAGCCTGCTTGAGCTCCGCGGAGCTGATCGCTCCGGCCTTGACGAGCCGCTCGCCGAGAGGCAGCAGCTGCGGCGAAGAATAGGCGTACGAGATCATCCCGTTACGGAAGAAGATCTTGCCCGACTCGCCGTCCCGGCGGATGGTCAGCGAGCCGCTCTTGGCGCTCATCTTCACGAGCTGGAAGATGTTGGGGAGACTGAACTCCTGCAGGTTGCCCTGAAGAAGCACCGCCCTCCTTTCGCTGGTCGCGTGACGATGGCGCCGCGCGGATCGCGCGGCCCGTAATCTACATCGGCAACGCGTCGGCCGACTTGAGAAGCGGGCGCCCCCCCGGGGGGGGCCTCGACGCGCCGCGTCAGGCGCCGCGCGCGGCGCGGGCGCCGACCTCGACCGCTTCTCCCAGAGCGTCGCCGGGGGCGGGACCGTCCGGCAGACACACCGGCGCCTCGCAACTCCCCTCCTCGACGAGCCTGCGGTGCCGCAGGGCCAGCACGGCGCCGGCAGCCGTCGCGAGCGCGGCGACACCGCCGATGCCGATCGCCCAACGCACCCCGAGCCCGCGCACCAGCAGGCCCGTGACCGGCCCGCCGATGGGCGTGCTGCCCAGGAAGACGATCGACCAGAGGGCCATCACGCGGCCGCGCATGGCGTCCGTCGCGTTCAGCTGCAGCAGGGCGTTCGTCGTGCTGATGAACAGCACGCCGGCGCCGCCCAGGAGGACGAGCAGCCCGATCCCGGCGTAGTAGCCGGGGACGAGGGCGAGGGCGAGCGTGACCCCGCCGAAGGCGAAGGCTGCGCCGACGAGCAGGCGGCGCGAGGGCCTCCCCCTGCTCGCCATGAGCAGAGCGCCGGCGAGCGCCCCGACGCCCATCGCCGCCGAGAGCATGCCGTAGGAACCGCCGCCGCGGCCGAACACGCTCTTGGTCAGCAGCGGCAGCACCACCGAGTAGTTGTAGGCCAGGGTGCTGATGACGGCGAGCATGACTAGCGGGATGCGCAGCTCCGGCGTGCGCCAGGCGTACCTGAGGCCCGCGCGCACCTGCCCGGGCTCGCGCGCGACCTTCCTGCCCCGCTGCAACTCGCCGGTCCGCATGATCGCCAGGGCGCCGATCACGGCGAGGAAGGAAACCGCGTTCACGAAGAAGCAGGGAGCCACACCCGCCCAGGCGATGAGCAGCGCGCCGATCGCAGGGCCGATGATGCGCGACGAGTTGATCACCACCGAGTTGAGGCCGACAGCGTTGGCGATGTCGTCCGCCCCGACCATCTCGAACACGAAGCTCTGCTGCGACGGGATGCCCAGCGCCATGGTGATGCCCGTGAGGCCGGTGAGCACCCAGATCATCCATACGGTGACGACGTCGGTGGCGACGAGGACGGCGAGCGCCAGGGCGAGGACCGCGGCGGCGGACTGGGTCGCCATCAGGAGCTTGCGCTTGTCGACGCGGTCGGCGAGCGCGCCTCCCCAGGCGCCGAGGAAGAGCACCGGCCCGAACTGCAGGCCGACGGTGATCCCGAGGTCCACCGAGCTCCCGGTGAGACTCAGCACCAGCCAGTTCTGCGCGACCGACTGCATCCACGTGCCGCTCATCGAGATCACCTGGCTGATGAAGAACAGCCGGAAGTTGTACGTGTGGAGAGAGCGGAAGGTGCGCTGCAGGAGCCCGGACCCGGGCGCGGAGGACGTCGCGGTCATGGACCGAGTGTACCCGGCGGACGACTCCACGGTCTCGCCCCGGTACCCGACCGCCGACTCACATCACCTAGGCAAACGTACCTGGTCACGCTAGACGCACGTCCCATCGTCAGATGGGCACGGGCGCCCGACGATCAGAGGCGATTAAGGTGATGACGCCACGCCAGCAGGCGCGACGTTCTGGCAATGGTGGGCTCGCGCCCACTGGACGGGGGGACGGGACGTGGAGACAAGCACTCACAGGATGGCCTGCGGCGCGGCGGCGCTCCTCGCGCTGCTTCTGGCGCTCGCGGCGCTGGCCCTGCCGTCTGCGGCTCGCGCCGCGTACGCGCCCTGGGCCCCGCAGACGTCCGGGACGACGCAGCCGCTATACGGCGTCTGGTTCGCCGACGAGAGCGCCGGCTGGGCCGTCGGCAGCGCCGGCACGATCCTGCACACCGTGGACGGCGGGACGGCCTGGAAGGCCCAGGCGTCCAAGACGACCCAATCGCTCAACGCTGTCGCCTTCACCGGCGCCGCCGGCTGGGCCGTGGGCAACGGCGGCACGATCCTGCACACGACGAACGGCGGCGGCACCTGGACCGCCCAGAAGTCGGGCACGACGCAGTCGCTGCACGGGGTGGCTTGCGCCAGCGCCACGACCGGCTGGGCCGTGGGCGGGCGTGGCACCGTGCTGCGCACCAGAGACGGCGGCAAGACCTGGACCGCGCAGGAGTCCGGCACGAAGAACACGCTCAGCGGTGTCGCCTCCGCCAACGCCTCCACCTTGTGGATCGTCGGCAGCAAGGGCACCGTCCGGGGCTCGGCGAACGGCGGCGTCACCTGGACCGCCCAGTCCGCCGGCACCAGGACCGCACTGAACGCGATCGGCTGCAGCGACGCCTCCACCGCCTGGATCGCCGGCAACGGCGGCCTGATCCGCAAGACCACCAACGGCAGCACCTGGGCCTCCCAGGCCTCTGGGACGAGCCAGACCCTGCGCGCCGTCAGCGTGAGCGACTCGAACAGCGTCAGGATCGCCGGCTCGTCCGGGACCGTCCGCGTGACCGTCGACGGCGGCACGTCGTGGGCGGCCGAGGCCACCGGCACCACCCAGACCCTCTACGGCATCGCGTGGCGCGGGACCCGCGGCTGGCTCGTCGGTGGCGGCGGCACGATCCTCGCCTACCGTCCCGACAAGAGCGCGCCGACGACCATCGCCGCCGGCCTCCAGGCCGACGACCACAGCGGCTGGATCAACGCGGCCGCGACCGTGACCCTGAGCGCCACGGACGCCGGCACCGCCGGCGTGGCGGCCACGTTCTACACGATCGACGGTGGAGCGAAGACGACCTACTCCGGCCCGTTCTCCGTGTCCGGGCAGGGCCACCACACCGTCACGTACTGGTCGGTCGACGGAGCCGCGAACGCTGAAGCCGCCAAGACCGGCTTCGTGAACATCGACACCACACCGCCGACCGTCGGCAGCGACGCCGACGCGGCGTGGCACGCGACCGATGTCACCGTGCACCTGAACGCCGCCGACAGCGGCGGGAGCGGCGTGGCGGCGACGCAGTACCGCGCCGCGGGGACGGCCGGCTGGACCACCGCGGCCGGCGACAGCTTCGTCGTGGCCACCAGCAGCGGCCAGGGCGCGCACGTGTTCGACATCCGGTCCGTGGACGCGGCCGGCAACGCCAGCGTCACCGGCGCCTGCACCGTCCGCGTCGACGCGACGCCCGCCGTCACCACCCCGACCAACCTCGCCGCCGACAAGATCTCCGGGTGGACGACGACCGCGGTCAGCGTCTCCCTCGCGGCCGACGACGGCCCCGGCAGCGGCGTCGCCGGCATCCACTACACGGTGGACGGCGGCCCCGAGCAGACGTACACGACGGCCTTCATGGTGTCCGGGGCAGGGAAGCAGCACCCCGTGACCTATTGGTCGGTGGACAAGAACGGCAACGTCGAAGCCGTCCGCACGGGCTGGGTCAACATCTCCGACCCCTATGCCCAGTCCGCGGGCCTGGCTCCGGACCTCGATTCCCAGTGGCGCAACGGGGCCGTGACCGTCACCATCACCTCGCACGCCATCTCCGGCACCCCGACCGTCGTCTACAAGCTCGACGGCCAGGACCAGCAGGAGGTCGCCAGCCCGGCGACGTTCGAGGTCTCCGGCGCAGGTCACCACACGGTGGTCTTCTCGGCCAAGCTCGGCGGCACCGAGAGCCTGCAGCAGACCGGCTACGTCAACATCGACACCGTTGCGCCGGTGACCACGACGCAGGTGAGCGCTCCGCAGGGCTGGATCAATCACGGCGTGACCCTCGTGTTCCTGGCGAACGACGACGCCTCCGGCATCGCCGCCACCTTCAGCGCCCTGGACGGCGGGACCGCCGCCGCAGGCGCCTCACGCGAGATCCTGGCGCCGGCAGACCACAGCTGGGACGGCGTGCACAAGGTGACCTACTGGTCCACCGACGAGGCCGGCAACGCGGGACCCGCGATCCCGGCCGTCGTCCGCATCGACACGCGCAAGCCGACGACGCGGGCGCCCTACTCCGCGGCGGTGACCCGCCTGCGCACCGTCAAGCTGCGCTTCGTGGTCAAGGACCAGGCGCCGTGCGCCGGGACCGCCTCGGCCAAGATCGTCGTCAAGAACGCCCGGGGCCGCACGGTGAAGACCATCAAGATCGCCAAGGTCAGGGCCGGCGCCACGTCGGCGGTCAAGTTCCGCTGCAAGCTGGCGAAAGGCAAGTACAGGTTCTTCGTGTACGCGACCGACGCGGCGAGGAACACGCAGAGCAGGATCGCCTCCAACCGGTTGACCGTGCGCTGACGGCGGCGGGCGCCGCAGGCACAGAAGGCGGGCGGCCCGCCGCTTCCCACGGAGCGGTGGCGGGCCGCCCGCCGCGCGTCTCGGCTCACGTCAGGAGGCGCCGGAGCCCCGGGCGGGGACTCCCGGCGCCGGCCGCCGGCGCGCGCCTCAGAGCCTCTTCAGGTAGACCTGTCCGCCGCGCACGATGACCTTGACGGCCGCACCAGAGGTGGATGCGGCCTTCCGCAGACCGACGTTGAGCGAGTTCGCCTTGCGTCCCGGCAGCTCGACGAGCGCCGACTCGACACCTGACGCGACGAAGTCGGCGACGATCTCGGCGTAGATCCCGGCGCGCCTCCCGGCCTGCGGCGGCACCTCGGCGGGGACCAGTCGGTAGGGCTTCGCGGTGCGGGGCATGGACGGCACCTCCAGTCGGCCACTTGGCGCCTCTCCTCGCGTGGCGCTCCAAGCGAGTCTATGCCACCCGCACGCGGACGCCAGTACGATGCCCGGGAGTCGGCGAACCCGGCGGCCGTCACCCTTGACTGCGGCCGCCGGCCGACGAACGATGGTCGGGTGACCGTGACGCCGCCGGCCGGACCCGGCGGCCGCAGCTGGAGGGGAACGATGAAGAAGCTCATCAACCGGCCGGAAGACGTCGTCAGGGAGGAACTTGCCGGCATCGCCCTGGCGTACGCCGGCCGTCTCGTCGTCCACACCGACCCGCACTGGATCGCACGCGCCGACGCGCCCATCGCCGGCAAGGTGGCGATCGTCTCCGGCGGCGGCTCGGGGCACGAGCCGATGCACGGCGGGTTCGTCGGTCCGGGCATGCTCGACGCCGCCTGCCCGGGCGAGGTCTTCACCTCCCCGACGCCGGACCAGATGCTCGCCGCGACGCAGGCCGTCGACGGTGGCGCCGGCGCCCTCCACATCGTCAAGAACTACACCGGCGACGTGATGAACTTCGAGATGGCCGCGGACCTCGCACGCGACGAGGGACTCACCGTGGAGCAGGTCGTCGTCGACGACGACGTCGCCGTCAAGGACAGCCTGTACACGGCCGGGCGCCGCGGCGTCGGCGCCACCGTGCTCGCCGAGAAGATCTGCGGCGCGGCTGCGCAGGCGGGCCGGCCGCTCGCGGAGGTGGCCGGCCTCTGCCGCACGGTCAACGAGCGCAGCCGCAGCATGGGCGTGGCGCTCACTTCGTGCACCACGCCCATGGCCGGCAAGCCGACGTTCGACCTCGGCGCGGGCGACATGGAGGTCGGCGTCGGCATCCACGGAGAGCCCGGCCGGGAGAGGCGGCCGCTGGCCACGGCTCGCGAGGTCGTCGAGACGCTCGCCGGCGCCGTCGTCGAGGACCTGCCGTTCGCGAGCGGCGACCGGGTGCTCGCCTTCGTCAACGGTATGGGCGGCACCCCGCTCATGGAGCTCTACGTCGTCTACAACGAGCTGCACCGGTTCCTCCGGGAGCGCGGCATCGCGATCGCGCGCAACCTCGTCGGCTCCTACATGACCGCGTTGGACATGGCCGGCTGCTCGATCACCCTGCTGCGACTCGACGACGAGCTGGTGCGGCTGTGGGACGCCCCGGTCGACACGCCCGCCCTCAGGTGGGGCGCGTGAGCGCCGGGTCCGGCACGATCGACGCGGCGGGCGTCACGGCCTGGCTGCGGGCGTTCGCCGCGGAGGTGTCTGAGCGACGCGACGAGCTGACGGACCTCGACGCCGCCATCGGCGACGCCGACCACGGCGTCAACATGGATCGCGGGATGCAGGCGGTGGCGGCCAGGCTGCCTGCGGACCCGGAAGGACCGGCCGGCGACAGCCCCCTCGGGCCTCTGCTCAAGAGCGCCGGGATGACGCTGGTGTCCACGGTCGGCGGCGCGGCCGGGCCTCTGTACGGGACGCTGCTCCTGGAGATGGGCAAGGCGGCTGCGCAGCGGGCGACGCTGACCGCGGCCGAGTGGGCCGGCGTCGTCAGCGCTGGCGTCGCCGGGGTGCAGATGCGCGGCAAGGCGGAGGCAGGCGACAAGACGATGGTCGATGCGCTCCTGCCCGCGGCGGAGGCGCTGCGCACGGCGGCCGGCAGGGGCGCGACCCTGCCGGCCGCGTGCCGGGCCGCGGCGGACGCCGCGGCCGAGGGCATGCGGCGGGCGACGCCGCTCGTCGCGCGCAAGGGCCGCGCCAGCTACCTGGGCGAGCGCAGCGCCGGGCACCAGGACCCGGGCGCGACGTCGTCGTGGCTGCTGCTGGAGACGGCCGCGAGGACGTTCGGCGCCTCCGGCGGCGCGGCGGACTCCGGCGAGGGCGGCTGACGGGCGCGTGGTCGGCCTCGTCGTCGTCAGCCACAGCTCCCGGCTCGCAGAGGGCGTCGTGGAGCTGGCCGCCCAGATGGCCGGGCCGGAGGCGCGGATCGGCGCCGCCGGCGGGCTGGACGAGCCCGGCGGCGCTCTGGGCACCGACGCCGTCAGAGTGCTCGGCGCCATCGAGGACGTGTGGTCCGAGGACGGCGTCCTGGTCCTGATGGATCTGGGCAGCGCCGTCCTCTCCGCGGAGCTGGCCCTCGACCTGCTGGGCGAAGAGCGGCGCACGAGGGTGCTGCTGACCGCCGCGCCCCTGGTCGAGGGCGCGGTCGCGGCGGCGGTGGCGGCCGGCCTGGGCGACCCCCTGGAGGCGGTAGCCGCGGCCGCTCGCGGAGGCCTGACGGCAAAGGAGTCGCACCTCGGCGAGGGCAGTTCAGCCGAGGCGATCCCGACGGGCGCGCCGGCGACGTTCGGCGGACGGGCCGCAGACGCGCCAGGCGCGCCTGGCGGGACGGACGGGCCGGACGGGCCTGGCGCGCCGGGCGAGTCCAGCCGCAGGCTCACCATCACCGTGCTCAACCCACTGGGCCTCCACGCGCGACCGGCGGCGCTCCTGGTGCGGACCGCCGCCGGCTTCGACGCCCGGGTCGAGGTCGCCGACGTGACCAACGGCCGCGGCCCGGTGAGCGCGCGCAGCCTCAACGGCGTCGCTACGCTCGGCGCCCGTCAGGGCGACGAACTCGTGGTGACCGCGTCGGGAGCGCAGGCAACGAAGGCGCTGGACGCCGTGCGCCGCCTCGCCGAAGAAGGGTTCGGCGAGCTCGGCGAGGCCTCGGGGGAGGCTAAGCCGGCCGCAGGCTCCCACGCGCCCGGACCCGCCCACGCGCCGCGACCCGCCCACGCGCCCGAGCCCGCCCCACCGGCCGGCGCGGTGCTCACCGGACTGCCCGCCGCGCCGGGGGTGGCCGCGGGACCGGCGCGCCTGGTGCGCGAGGCCGCTCAGGCGCTGCCGACTGGCCCTGCGGCCGACCCCGCCGCCGAGTGGGCAGCGCTGGAGCGGGCCCTGTCCGCGACCGGCGCCGACATCCGCGCGGCGCAAGCATCGATCGCCGGCCGCGCGGGCGCCGGGGACGCGGCCATCTTCGGCGCCCACCTGCTCTTCCTCGAGGACGAAGCCCTCCTCGGGCCGGCGCACGACGGCATCTTCTCCTGCCAGGAACCGGCGGCGCGCGCCTGGGCGGACGCGGTGACCGCGGCGGCGGCCGGCTGGGACAGG
>Ga0315271_10000812_pt1 | contig 18077 bp, 14 predicted proteins | sample C3_top_MG_FD_204664 | JGI IMG/M metagenome (GOLD analysis project Ga0315271, IMG submission 204664) | Sediment microbial communities from Yellowstone Lake, YNP, Wyoming, USA - C3_top | ecosystem: Environmental > Aquatic > Freshwater > Lake > Sediment | place: USA: Wyoming | collected 2017-08-01
AGCGGCGGCAACATCCTCACGATCATCGCCTCGTCCGGCACCTGCTCGGTGTCCGCCGCCAAGGCCGCCGACACCAACTACACCGCGGCCACCAGCGCCACCGTCAACATCACGGCCCAGAAGGCCGTCCTCACCGTCACCCCCGACCCCCAGAGCCGCACCTACGGCCAGGCCGCCCCCGCATACACGTTCACCGTCACGGGCTTCCGCGCCGGCGAGAACGTCGGCACCGCCGCCGGCTACGTGGCCCCGACCTGCACCAGCAGCTACACGGCCGCATCCACGGTCGCGACCTCCCCGCTCACGATCGCGTGCTCGGGTGGTGCCGCCACCAACTACACGTTCAACACGTCGGCCACCGCGCTGCTGACGATCGGCAAGGCCGCCCAGGCCGCCCTCGCGATCACGGCTCCCGCGACCAGGAACTACGGCGACGCGGCCTTCGCTCCGACGACGTCGGGCGGCTCCGGCACGGGTGCCGTGACCTACACCTCGAGCACGCCCCTGGTCTGCACCGCGACGGCCAGCGCCACCGTGACGATCCTCACCGCGGGCACCTGCTCGGTCACCGCGACCAAGGCCGCCGACGCCAACTACACCGCGACGACCTCCCCCTCGTTCAACATCACGGTCAACAAGATCAACCAGGCCGCCCTGGTCCTGACCGGCACCAGCAGCCCCGCCGCGTACGGGTCGACCCAGACCCTGGGCACCTCGGGCGGTTCCGGCACGGGTGCGGTCACCTACGCCAGCAGCACCCCGGCCGTGTGCACGATCAGCGGCGGCAACATCCTCACGATCATCGCCTCGTCCGGCACCTGCTCGGTGTCCGCCGCCAAGGCCGCCGACACCAACTACACCGCGGCCACCAGCGCCACCGTCAACATCACGGCCCAGAAGGCCGCGACGGCGATCACGGCGTTGTCGCTCACCCCGATCTCGCCCAACCCCGCCCCGCAGTTCGGCGACACGGTGAAGCTCACGGCAACCGTCAGCCCTGCCGTCGCAGGCACGGTGAGCTTCCAGATCAACGGCAAGCCGAGCGTCCCGGTCACCGGAACGGTGAGCGGGGGCGTCGCAACGGCGACCATCAAGCTCGACGGCAGCATCATCCCGAACGGTGCGGGCAGCTACACGCTGGCCGCGAGCTTCGCCCCGACCAGCGGCACCTACGCCGCCAGCTCGAGTTCGACGAGCGTCGCCGTCCAGCGCGAGGGCCAGGCAGCTGGTGGCCTGCCGGACGGTTCCAGCCGGATCGACTCCACGGGCAGGCAGTGGGTCCTGGTCGGTGGGGCGCCCGTCCTCACGGCGACACTCCTCCAGAGCCTCGCCCCGGAGACAGGTGACGCCGCCTTCGTCGACTACAGCACGGTCACCGTCAACGCGGTGTTCAGCCTCTACCCCGCCGGGTGTTCCACGACCTGCCCGATGACCGCCACCTGGACGTCCGCAAACACGAAGGTCGCCAAGGGAGCGACATGGGCCACGGACGGCAGGGGCACGGTCTCCGTGACGGCCCCGAATACCCTCGCGGAGGGGTCGTACATCGTCGTGGTCACCGTTGCCGCCAACGGCTACGTCCTGCCGCTGCGGGCGACCTCAGCGCTGACCGTTTCCTCGACCACCGGCATCTACATCAGTGGCAACGGCAACGTCGCCAAGGACTCGACGTCGAATGCGCCGAACATGGCCGGCGCGTACGGCTTCAACCTCAAGAACGGCAGCAGCGCTGCGACCGGGAGCGTGGCCTACATCTATCGGGTCCGCATGGACGTGAGCGCGAACCCCGCGCTGGCCCTGGTCCAGTGCACCGTCCTGTCAGCGACCTGTCGTGACGTCGACGTCATCATCCGGAGCGCTTCCGTCAACAACCTCGTGCCCGGGCAGCCGACCTCGTCACAGACCCCTGCGTACGAAACCGGCAAGGCCAACGTCCAGTTCGTCGACGCGGCAGATGGCACCCGATACTCGACCTTCGAGCTCGCAGGCGCCGACTACCGGCTCGACGTTGCCGAGTACCTGAACGACGATACCAAGGACACCTTCGGGTTCACGCTGTATCGGCCGGGGGGCACGACCGTCTTCCACCAGGCGTTCGTCCCGACGACCAACCCGATCAACCAGACCGGCCTGACGGTCGCGACCAACCAGACGGTGACCCTGAGCAACGAGATCATCGTGAAGTTGAAGTAGGTACCAGGGTCCTCCAGACGGCAACCCCCCTGCCCCTCCCCGAACGTCCCCGGGGAGGGGCCTTCTCTTGCCCGGATGCCTGGTACGGCCCCGGGAATCGAGAACGGCGCCCTGGCGGGCGCCGTCCGGGTTCGCGGCAGACCGGGACAAGCCCGGCCGGGCGTCAGGCGCGGGCCTGGCGCTCCATGCGGCGCTGGAAGCGCTCGACCTGGCCGGCGGTGTCGATGATGTTCTGCTTGCCCGTGTAGAACGGGTGGCAGTTGCCGCAGACGTCCACGCGCAGCTCCTCGCGGGTGGAGCCGAGCTCGAAGTCAATGCCGCACGATCCGCAGTGGACCTTGGCCTGGAAGTACTTGGGATGGGTGCTGGGCTTCACGAGTGCTCCTCGGGCGCCGTCCGTGCGGGTCATGCCCGCCGGTGGTCGCCGGCTGTGGGTCGGTGCGCGATCTAGGCGTCGGCCGCGGCCGGCGCGGCCGCAACCGGGATGATCCGGACGCGCTTCTTGTCTCGGGTCTCGTGCTCGAAGCGCACCCGTCCCTCGACCTTGGCGAAGATCGTGTAGTCGTGGCCGAGACCGGCTCCCTCGCCGGCCTTGAAGGTCATCCCCCGCTGGCGGACGATGATCGAGCCGGCGGTGACGAGCTGGCCGTCGCCACACTTGACGCCCAGACGCTGGCCAACGCTGTCGCGGCCGTTCTTGACGCTGCCGCCTGCCTTCTTGTGGGCCATCGCTTACTCGTCCTTCTTCGTGCGGGTCCGCTTGGGCGGCGCCGCGGCGGGGGTCTCGTCCGTGCTCGCCGCGTCGTCGGCCACGGGGGCCTCCTCCTCGGCGGGAGCGCTCTCGACTGCCGGAGCCGTCTCGACTGCCTCGACCTCGACCGGGGCTGCTTCGACCGTGGCCTTGGCGCGGGTGCGCTTCGGCGCCGCAGTCGGGGCGACAGCTTCAGCGGCTTCGACCGGGGCGGCCGCGGCGGCGAGCTTCGCGGCCAGCGCGGCGTCCTCGGCCGCCTGGCGGGCGGCAGCTTCCTCGAGCTTCTTGCGCTCGTCGGCCTTCGCGTTGGCCGGCTTCTCGATGCCCGCGGCAGCGCTCTTGCCGTTGAAGCGGATGTCCGCGATCCGGAGCACCGTCAGGTCCTGGCGGTGGCCCTTCTTGACGCGGCGGCGAGCCTTCGGGCGGTACTTGAACGCGATGACCTTGTCACCACGAGTCTGGCCGACGACCTCGGCCTCGACGGCCGCGCCGTCAACGACGGGCGTGCCAATGGCGGCTTCAGCTCCATCGGCCACCAGGAGCACGCGCTCCAGGGTGATCGACTGGCCGGGCTCGACGTCGAGCAGCTCCACTTCGAGCTGGGTGCCGACCTCGACGCGGTATTGCTTCCCGCCGGTCTCGATGACTGCGTACATGGGTCCTCGGAAAAGTGGTGGCGGCCGCGGGGCGGACACGGAGAAACGCCTGCGGCCATCGCGGGCGCGAACGGAGAGTGTAGGGCCGATCTGCTGGAGGCGTCAAAACATCGTCCGACGAACTTCCGCTGGCACTGGTCGCAGGACGGCGAATCTGTCCGAGCCAAGGCGACGGCCCAGTCTCGTCGCGAGGCGAGCTTCTTGACTCGCCCCGGAGTCGGAAAGGATGAAGCGTGCAGGGGTGGGGTCACGAACCTCGTACCTCCGGATCCCAGTCGCGCTTGCCGGGTGCTCTCCTGGACCGACATGGAGTCAGCCGGCCGAGGATCAACAAACCAGCAGCCTATGCGCCGGGCCTCGTGCGCGGCTGACTCGGGCGCGGCCCCCGTGGGCGCGGCACGGTTTCGGCCGGGACGGGCGGGGCTGCGAGGACCAGACGCTCCCGGACCAGCACGCGGACATCGAAGGTGACCCCCGCCTGTTCCGACAGGGCGGCCAGGAGCTCGTCCGGCCGGCCGACGCCGCGCTCGGGGTCGTGCCGGAGGGTCGCGCGGACCATCAACGCCTCACCGTCGTCCACCGCCTCGACCTCGATCGCCTCGATGAACGGGCGCAAGTCGTAGGCGACCGTGGTCTCGCCCTTCGGGCGCTTGCGCGGCAGCGTCGGCTCGGCGAGCAGTGCGGCCGCAGCCAGCCTGATCCTGGAGGCATCGTCCGCACGCCCGACGGCCGGCTCCGGAATGGCTTCGCGAACGAGCCCCAGAACCGCGCGATAGACCGATGCCGCGACCCTGCCCGGCAACGGTGCCTCGCCCAGCCAGACGTCGTACACGTCCACCAGCGAGTGACCCGGCGGCAGCGTCGCCTGCAGCGCAACGCGCACGCGCCAGCGCGGGAGTCGTTCGGTCAGCCACACGTCGAGGAGCTCGGCCTCGCCCGGGATCGAGGCGCCGAGCGGTGCGGCTGCAGCAAACCGGGGTCTGCCGCGCGGCCCGTCGAGCCCGGCGACCGGCAGGCCCGAGGCCACGAGCGCCTCCTCCCAGGCCGTCTGCTGGGAACGCCCCACGGGGTCAGGCTCCAGCGGTGCGCGCGCGAGGACCAGCCGCCAGCGCTGGACAGGCTCCAGCGGGCGTGGTGCGGGGACCGCGGCGGTGGGGTCAGGGTGGCTGATCACGCGTGTTAGTGTGGCCCGGATGCAGCCAGGTGTCCCGATGGATCTCGGCCGGTCGCCCCGACCCCGGCACTCGTGCGCCCCGCGTGGGTGCCGGTGCGCTCCGGGCGCGGCGTTCGGGGCCAGCGCGTGAGCGTCATCAACCCCTACAAGGTCCTCCAGGTTGACCCGGAGGCCGAGGAAGAGGTCGTCGAGGCCGCCTACCGGCGCCTCGCCCGCAAGTACCACCCCGACGTCGCGACGGGGCCTGACGCCCAGGACCGGATGGTCCAGATCAACCAGGCATGGGAGATGCTCCGGGATCCCGTGCGTCGCGCCGCGGTCGATCGGGCCCGGGCGCGGGAGGCGGCGACCTCGGCTCGCGTGACGGCCGCCGATGCCCACATCGAGGTCCGAAACGCGCCTGCCGGAGGGCCGACCCACTACCGGAGCAGGACCGCGGCCACCGGCGGTTCGGCGGGTGCGTCGCGCACACCCGCGGGCACGCCATCCCCGGGATGGCCGCTCCCGGGGATGCAGGCGGGCGGTGACCGAACTGACCGTGTCTCGCCCGACTGGCCGACGGGACGCTCAACGGCGGGCGGTGGCTACGACCCGCGGACGATGGGAACGGCCCAGGGCCACGGCTCCGCCGGGCCACCGCCCGGCAACCCGTCCGGGAGCGTGCTGGGTTTCAGCCGCTACGCGGGCTGGTCGCTCGGCGAGATCGCCCGGGTGGATCTCGAGTACCTCGAATGGCTGGACCGGATGCCGATCGGCCGGACCTACCAGGCCGAGATCGACGCGCTGCTGCGGTCAGCGGGGCGCCGGACAACGGCCCCGGCCAGCACGTCCCAGCGCCGAGGGCTCTTCCGCCGACGCTGACACCGACGAACGACGCCGCCGGGCGCGCCGTTCGGCGCCGGCGCTCAGCGGGCGGGCGTCGTCACCATTCGGCGCGATGCTGGCGTATGTTCACGCTCTGGATCACCCCGAGCCCGATGGCGATGCCCACGAGCGACGCCCCGCCGTGCGAGATGAACGGGAGCGGGATGCCGGTCACGGGCAGGATCCCGATCACCATGCCGACGTTGACGAACACCTGGAACAGCAGCATCGAGGCGAGCCCCGCGCCGAACAGCGTCCCGAAGGGATCGCGTGAGCGCCACGCGCAGGCGAGGATCCGCCAGATCAGCGCGGCGAACAGCAGGAACACCACGAGCGCGCCGATGAACCCCAGCTCCTGGGCGAGGACGGCGAACACGAAGTCGCTCTCCTGGACGGGCAGGAACTCGCCCCGGCTCTGGGTCCCGTTGGTGAGGCCCGTGCCGAGCAGCCTGCCGGAGCCGACCGCGATCTGCGACTGGATCACCTGCCAGCCGGAACCCTGTGCATCGGCGGCCGGGTTCAGGAAGGAGGCGATCCGCTCCTTCTGGTAGTCCCTGAGCACGTAGGTCCACGCGATGGGGATCGCCGCCAGGACCCCGATTGCCATGGCCAGCAGCCAGCGCAGGCTGGCGCCGGACATGAACAGCATCCCGGCCAGGATCGAGACGAGGACGAGGGATGACCCGAGGTCCGGCTGCATCATCACCAGCAGGATCGCCGGGGCCATGAGGAGGCATGCACCGAGGATGGACGACAGGGAGTCCAGCCGTCCCTCCCGGTTTCCGAGATACGTGGCCAGGACGATGATCATCAGGATCTTGGCCAGCTCCGAGAACTGGAACGTGAGCGGGCCGATGCTCACCCAGCGGGCCGAGCCCCCGACCCCGTCGCCGATGGCCAGCGTCAGGACGAGCAGCCCCAGGTTGACGCCGTAGATCGGCCACGCAAGCGTCTTGAACCACCGGTAGTCGAAGACCGTCACGACCGTGAACACGACGATGGCGAGCGCCGACCACATGAGTGCGCGGGAGAAGACGGTGCCGCCTTCGAGCACGGACTGACCGGCCTCGACGCTGTTCGTGTAGGCCATCACGAGTCCCACGGCACCCAGCAGCAGGGCATACGTGGTCAGCTGCAGGTCGTAGGCACGCCACGCCGCGCCGACCGACCGGGAGGTCATGTCGGCGAAGCGGCCGGGCTCTGCCCGCATCACGCGCATCGCTGCATCGTCCCCTAGTTGCTCTGGTAGTGGTTGCCGCGCTGGAGGAGGTCGCGGTTCAGGTAGTCCTTCTTGATGTGGAAGTGATACTGGAGGAAGGACTTCGCGATCTCCGTCGCGGCGTTGCCCTTCGTCCGGGAGTCGTAGGCGAAGGCGAGGAACACGAGCTGGGAATCGGTCTTGGCGAAGTCCGCCTTGTACGGGTTCTTGCCCACCCAGCCGGCGAACCACGAGCTGTAGGGGAGGCGGCCCTTGCTGTCGCGGGTGCCGAATTCGGCGGTGCCGGACTTGCCGGCGACCTTGACGGGCATATCGACCAGGTTGTAGGTGTGCCGGAGCGTGACCGTTGAGCGAGCGGCGAGACGCATGGTCCGGAGTGTCCCGGCCGAGACGGGCAGCTTGCGGATCAGGTCCGGCTTGAAGGGCCTCACGACCGTGCCGTCCGGTCCGACGATCTGGCGCACGAGCTGGGGGCGATACAGCTTGCCGCCGTTGGCGAGGGCCGCGTAGGCGTTGATCAGCTGGATCGGCGTGACGACGTCGTAGCCCTGGCCGATGCCCGACTGGTAGACCTCACCCGGGAACATCGGCTGGCCCAGCGCGTTGATCTTCCAGCGATTGGACGGGACGATGCCCGCGGCCTCGCCCGGCAGGTCGATGCCCGTGGGCTTGCCGAAGCCATACATCCGTCCCCAGTAGGCGAGGCGGTCCGCGCCGAGCATGCCCGCGACCTGGAAGAAGAACGTGTCCGACGAATGTCCGAAACCGCAGTAGATGTTGCAGGCGCCGAACCCACGCTTGTTCCAGTCGTAGAAGCGGGTGGGTCCCAGGGTCAGGAACCCCTTCGTCTGCACCTTCGTGGTGGCCGTGATCTTCCGGTCCTGGAGCCCCCCGGTGCCGGTCACCAGCTTGTAGGTCGAGCCGGGCGGGTAGTGCGCCTGGACCGCATGGTTCGTCAGCGGCTTGTCCTTGTTCTTCAGGAGCGCCTGGAAGGCCTTGCTGGAGATCCCCTTGGCAAACAGGTTGTTGTCGTAGCTTGGGAGACTCACCAGCGCGAGGATCTCACCGGTCTGCGGGTTCATCACGATGAACACGCCCCGCTTCAGCCCGGCCGCCTTCATGCCCCACTTGAGGGCCGCCGTCGCCTCTTTCTGAATCTTCTGGTCGACGGTCAACGTCAGCGAGGCGCCGGGCACCGCGTCCTGAAGGGTCTGGAGAACCTGGATGTTCCGTCCCGTCGCATCCCGCTGCATCAGTTCCGTGCCGTAGGTGCCGCGCAGGGCGGATTCGAACGTCGCTTCCACCCCGGTCTTGCCGATGAGGTCGTCGGGGAGGTATCCGCTGGAGGACAGCTTCGCGAGCGTGCCGCCGTCGATGGGCCCGGTGTAGCCCAGGATGTGCGAGAGGAGTGGTCCGTCCGGATACTCCCTCCTGGTCTCCACGGCAACCGCGACGCCGGGGAGCTCCGCCGCGGACTCCGAGACGATGCGGGCCGTGGCCTCGGGGACGTCCTGGGCGATGCGGACCTGGTCGAACCGGGAGCCTGGCGCGCTGTCGAGGGTCGCGATGATGTCGGTGGGCTCCATGCCCAGCAGGCCGCCGAGCCGGCGGGCGACGTCGTCCCTGCGGCTGAACGGAAGGTCCGCCGGCGTGATCTTCACGGTGAATGTCGCGACATTCGCGACGAGCAGCCGGCCGGTCCTGTCGTAGATCAGGCCGCGCGGGGCCGGAACAGAGACCTGGCCGGTGCGGTTCGCCTCTGCCTTGGCCGCGTACGCGGGGCCGTTGGACAGCTGCAGGTAGGCAAGCCTCGTCGTCAGGAGCCCGAACACCAGGATCGCGATCAGGCCGAAGGCGAAGAAGCGTAGCGGGCGGCGATCGCGTTCGGGCTTGGAGACCAGCAGGGACTCGTTCACCAGTCCATGCGCTCCGCTTCACGGCGGCGCATGGCGACGGCGACGGTCAGCGGTCCCACGAGGACGGCGAGCACGGTGTCGTACAGCGCCGAAGGCACGACGGCAGCCAGCGCAGCGTCGGAGAGCGGCACCGTGGTGAGCGCGGTGGTGGTGATGAGCAGGAGCATCGAGTAGACGAGGCTTGCAACCAGGGTGGCGGGAATTGGGGCGAAGATCCTCACGCGGTTGAGGAGGCCCCCGATCAGTGAGGCGATCCCGACGGCGACGAGAGCGGCGAATGCCGACGAGCCCAGCGGCCGCTGGCCGAGGACGTCGAGCGCGAGACCCCCGACGAAGGCGACCAGGAGTCCGGCCTCGAGCCCTCCCGCGATCACCCAGATGACACCCATGACAAGCACGGGGTGCAGGGTGGCGTCACCGATCTTCAGATAGGGGACAACGGTGAACTCTGCGAGCGCGGCCACCACGGCGACTGCCGCGGCGATGATGTACTTCATGAACGGATCGATCCTCGGCTGACGAGCCGACGGTCGGGTGCAGGGCGGATGGCGACCGCGACGACGGAGTGACAGCTTGACGCGGCGCCAGTATCCCACGCGACCCCGGAACCGGCAATCACCGGGGTCGCCCGTGAAGGCGCCGACCGCCCTGGGAGGCGTCGGCGTGCCGCCAGAGGGCGCCGATGTTGCACGTGAAACACCGGCGGCGTCTTGAACCGCGCGCTCGACGTGTTCCGTGTTTCACGTGAAACACCGCCGGGCGTCGCGAACGGTACGGATGAGGCCGGGATAAGTCACCTGCGGCACGATGCAGCCCACGTCGCAGCCCCGGCCCCCCGGCCGGGAATCGGGCCTCCAATGCTAGAATTGACGTTCAAGGAAACGACCGAAACGGGAGGTTGAGTGGGCCGGACGATCGCCTGCACGAACCAGAAGGGCGGCGTCGGGAAGACCACGACGGTGGTCAATCTCGCAACCTATCTCGCTCTCCTCGGTGACCGCGTCCTCGTCATCGACCTCGATCCCCAGGGCAACGCCACGAGCGGTTTCGGCATTGACCGGGCCTCCGTGGAGGGATCGATCTACGACGCGCTCGTTGACGAGATGCCGCTCTCCGGGCTGCATGTGGCCACGCCTGTGGACGGCCTCAGGCTGGTCCCGTCGTCAATGTCGCTGGCCGGCGCCGAGGTCGAGCTGACGCCCATCGCCGGCCGCGAGCGCCGGCTCGGCCACGCGATCCGGGCCGAGCAGGACGCCTGGGACTGGATCCTCGTGGATTGCCCGCCGTCGCTCGGGCTCCTGTCCGTCAATGCGCTGACCGCCGCCCAGGCCGTCCTCGTCCCGGTCCAGTGCGAGTACTACGCCCTGGAGGGCCTGACGCTCCTGATCTCGACCATCAACCTCGTCCGCGATCACCTCAATCCCGATCTCGAGATCTCGGGGGTGGTCCTCACGATGTTCGACGCCAGGACGAACTTGTCCGCGGAGGTCGCGGCCGAGGTTCGCCGTCACCTCCACGGCGTGGTGTTCGACACGATCGTTCCACGGAGCGTGAGGCTGTCCGAGGCCCCGAGCCACGGCCTCCCGATCGCGCTGTACCGGCCGGACTCCAAGGGCGCAGAGGCCTACCAGCGGCTCGCGCGGGAGCTGGTGGCCCGCCGGGGTCCGTTCGAGCGGGTCACCGTTCCCATGTCGATCCCCGCGGGAGCAGTGGCATGACCGCTCGACCCGATCGCGGCGGCGGCGCCCTGGGTCGGGGGCTCGCCTCGCTGATCCCGCAGCGCGACACCCCTGCCGCCACCGTCCTCGAGGTGCCGCTTGCGCGCGTGGTCCCCAACCCGCATCAGCCGCGCCACCACTGGGACGATGCAGACCTCGAGGACCTCGCCGCCAGCATCCGCGAGCACGGCGTGCTCCAGCCGGTCCTCGTCACCGAGACCTTCGACGGCTACCAGCTGATCGCCGGGGAGCGCCGCGTCCGCGCCGCGCGCCTGGCCGGCCTGGACCGGATCCCGGCGCTGGTCCGGCAGCTTGCGGACCAGGACCAGCTCGAGGTCGCGCTCGTCGAGAACGTCCAGCGCTCGGATCTCGACCCGATCGACGAGGCCCTGGCCTACCGCCGGCTGATCGACGAGTTCGGCCTGACCCAGGAGCGGGTCGCTGATCGTGTCGGCAAGGCGAGGACCACGGTCGCCAACACCCTTCGCCTGCTGGACCTCCACCCGGCCGTCCAGGCGGCCATCGGGGACGGCCGGATCAGCGAGGGCCACGGGCGAGCGCTCGGTGGCCTCCCGACAGCCGGCCAGGCCCAGGTGCTGGGCACCGTGGTGGACCAGGGCCTGTCCGTGCGCCAGACCGAGGAGCTCGTGCGCCGGCTCCGGGAGCCGCGACCGACACGGGAGCCCGTGGCCAAGCCGCGCCTGGACGCCGAGATGGAGCGTGTCGAGGAAGACCTGCGCCAGCGGCTGGGGACCAAGGTGAGCCTCAGCCGGTCCCGCAAGGGGGGGCGCATCGTCATCGAGTACTACAGCGACGAGGAGCTGGGACGGCTCTACGATCGCCTGATCGGAGGACCTGCGTGACGGACGTCGGGGATCGGCAGCGACCGGCAGAGGGCAACGGCCGCGCCGCCGGCGGGCGCAAGACGAAGGCGGCCCCGGGCAGCGATTACGGGGCATCCAGCATCCAGGTGCTGGAGGGCCTCGAGGCCGTCCGGCGCCGGCCGGGCATGTACATCGGCTCGACGGATGCCCGCGGCCTGCACCACCTCGTCTGGGAGGTCGTGGACAACTCGATCGACGAGGCCATGGCGGGCCATGCGACCACCGTCCTCGTGACCATCCTGACCGACGGCAAGGTGGTCGTCGAGGACGACGGCCGCGGCGTCCCGGTCGGCCGGCACTCCACCGGCCCGGATGCGCTGGAGGTCGTGCACACCGTCCTCCACGCCGGTGGCAAGTTCGGCGGCGGCGGCTACAAGGTCTCCGGTGGCCTCCACGGCGTCGGCGTGTCGGTCGTCAACGCGCTGTCGTCCTGGCTGCGCGTCGAGACCTCGCGAGACGGCGGCGTCTGGGCACAGGAGTACGAGCGCGGCAAGCCCATCACGAAGGTCGAGCGGATCGGGCCACAGGGAACGCGGCGCGGCACCAAGACGACGTTCCTGGCCGACGCCGAGATGTTCGACTCGATCGACTACTCGTTCGAGATCATCTCGCAGCGCCTGCGGGAGTCCGCATACCTCACCAAGGGCGTCTGGATCACCCTCCGCGACGAGCGCAACGAGCGCGAGCGATCCTTCTACTTCGAGGGTGGCCTCGTCTCCTTCGTCCGGCACCTGAACCGGAACAAGGAGGCGCTCCACGGCCGGCCGATCTACTGCGAGCGACGCGATGGCACGACCACTGTCGAGGTCGCGCTCCAGTACAACGACACGTACGCCGAGAACGTGCTCGCGTTCGCCAACAACATCAACACGGTGGACGGTGGCACCCACATCACCGGCTTCCGACGTGCCCTCACGCGCTCCCTGAACGAATGGGCGAAGCGCGCCGGCGTGCTCAAGGAGTCGGACGCGAACCTCTCCGGGGACGACGTCCGCGAGGGCCTCACCGCCGTCGTCAGCGTCAAGCTGACCGATCCCCAGTTCGAGGGACAGACGAAGGCCAAGCTCGGCAACGCCGAGGTCGCGGGCCAGGTCGAGGGCGCGGTGGCGGACGCCATCAGCCAGTACCTGGAGGAGAACCCGGCCGACGGCCGCCGGATCATCGAGAAGTGCCTGATGTCCGCGCGGGCCCGTGACGCTGCCCGCAAGGCCCGCGACCTGGTCATCCGCAAGGGCGCGCTGGACGGGATGTCCCTGCCCGGCAAGCTGGCCGACTGCCAGGAGCGGGACCCGGCCAAGAGCGAGATCTACATCGTGGAGGGCGACTCGGCCGGTGGCTCCGCGAAGCAGGGGCGGGACCGCCGCTTCCAGGCGATCCTGCCGATGCGCGGCAAGCTCCTCAACGTCGAGAAGGCTCGCCTGGACAGGATCCTGAGCTCGGAGAACGTGAAGCCGCTGATCATCGCGCTTGGCGGCGGCATCGGGGACAGCTTCGACATCGCGAAGCTCCGGTATCACCGGATCATCATCATGACGGACGCGGACGTGGACGGGGCCCACATCCGGACCCTGCTGCTGACGTTCTTCTACCGGCACATGCCCGAGGTCGTGAACGCGGGCTTCCTCTACATCGCGCAGCCGCCGCTCTATCGGATCTCCACGGGCAAGGTCACCAAGTACGCCCAGTCCGAGAAGGAACGCGACCAGAGGATCAAGGAGTTCACGACCCGGAACGTGAGCGTCCAGCGGTTCAAGGGCCTGGGTGAGATGAACGCGGACCAGCTCTGGGACACGACCATGAACCCGGAGACGCGGACGCTGCTCAAGGTCGAGGTCGAGGACGCGTCCGTCGCGGACCAGATCTTCACGATGCTGATGGGCGAGCGGGTGGAGCCTCGCAAGGACTTCATCAAGACCGAAGCCCGCAAGGTGCGCAACCTTGACATCTGAGGCGCCGGTCAACATCTCCGACGTGCGGATCGGAGGTTCCCGCATCGCGCTGGAGCCTCACAACTGCTTCGCCTGCGGGACGCTCAACGTCCACGGGATCGGGCTGGAGCTGCACGCCGGCGACGACCGCTGCTGGACCGAGCTTGTCCTGCCAGAGAGGTTCCAGGGCTGGGACGACATCGCCCACGGTGGGATCGTGTGCACGATCCTCGACGAGGTCATGGCCTGGGCCCTCGTGGACCACGACATGTGGGGTGTCACGGCCCGGATGAACGTGGAGTTCAAGCGCCCGGTCCCGCTCGGCCGGCGGATCCGGGGCGAGGGCCGCGTCATCTCGGTGCGGCGGCGGCTCGTCCAGGCGGAGGGCCTGATCCTGGACCCGGCAGACGGCACGGTCCTCGCGCGCGCCCAGGCGACCTTCGTCGGCGCCTCGGAGGAGCGGAAGCAGGAGCTGAAGGAGCGGTACGGGTTCCGCTCCGTGCCCGGGACGGTGGCTCCCGCACAGGGCCTGGGCAGTCTCACCGGCACACCCGACACCGTGGACATTGCCCGATGACGACCGCCGACGGCACGCCGACGCCGAGCGCGATCACCGCGAGGGCCCGTGCCCTCGTCGCGGAGCGCATGCCCGCCGCCGTCGCCCTGGGACGCGCGGCCGGCGACGTGGCCCCGGACCCCACCGCCGCGGTCCAGATCCTGCGCCGCGGCCTCGCCGACCTCGCCGACCCCGAGTACCGCGACGGCCAGCAGCGCATCGCTCCCGGCATCGGACTCGTCCTCGGCGTCCGCGGTCCTCTCCTCCATGCGGTGAGCCGGGGGCTCCGCACGGCGACACGCCACGATCGCAGCGCGGCCCTGCTGGACCTGGCCGGCGGCATGCTCCGGGAGCAGCCCCTCGAGTTCCACTGGCTCGCCTTCGACCTGCTGGACCGCTCGATCATGGCCGACCCGGAGCGCACCTGGCAGCTGGTCCGCGGGGAGTCCCGGTCGGCCTCAGACTGGATCACCGTGGACACGCTCGCCCACGTGGCGGGCCGCGGCATCCTCTCTGAGTCGTACCGATGGGCGGAGCTGGAGCAGCTCGTCTACTCGCCGTCCCGCTGGGAGCGCCGCCTCGTCGGTTCGACCGTCGCCACGATCCCGTTCGTCGACCGCACGGCGGGCCGCACGGCGGACGTCGCCCGCCACGGCCTGGGGCTCGTCGGGGACCTCCTGGGCGACGCCGAGCCGGACGTGCAGAAGGCGCTCTCCTGGGCCCTCCGCAACCTCGCGGCGGTGGACCTGCCCGCCACGGTCGCCTTCCTCAGGACCGAGACCGCCCTCGCCGCGGCGACCGCCGACGGCCACCGCGCCTGGGTCATCCGCGACACCTTCGCGAAGCTGCCCGGACCGGTCGCCGCCGAGCTTGGCGAAAGCCTCGCCGGCATCCGGAAGCGGCCCGGTGCCCCCTCGACATCCCGTGCCTCGGCGACCGTCGCCGACTTCCTGGGCCTCGGTATCGGCGTCCCGCCCGCCGAGCGCCCCATCGTCACCAGATCCTGACCACCACCAGCACTGACCAGACGGACCGGAGGAGCTCCTTCACGTGACCGACGACATGGGCAACGTCCGAGCGATCCAGATCGAGGACGAGATGCGTGTCTCGTACCTCGACTACGCGATGAGCGTCATCGTCGCCCGCGCGCTGCCGGACGTCCGCGACGGGCTCAAGCCTGTGCACCGCCGGATCCTGTACACGATGGGCGAGATGGGGCTCTCCGCAACGAGCTCCTACCGCAAGTGCGCGGCCATCGTCGGCGAGGTGATGGGCAAGTACCACCCCCACGGTGACGTCGCGCTCTACGACGCCCTCGTCCGGCTGGCCCAGGACTTCTCGCTCCGCTACCCCCTGGTGGACGGCCAGGGCAACTTCGGGTCCGTTGACGGCGACTCCGCCGCCGCGATGCGGTACACCGAGGCCCGCCTGACGGCGATCTCCGCCGAGATGCTCGCCGACATCGACAAGGACACCGTCAACTACACCGACAACTACGACGGCACCCAGAAGGAGCCGACGGTCCTGCCGGCGAAGCTCCCGAACCTGCTCATCAACGGGTCCTCGGGCATCGCCGTCGGCATGGCGACGAACATCCCGCCCCACCACCTGGGCGAGATCTCGGACGCCGTCGTCGCCTACATCGACGACCCGAGCATCACCAACGACGACCTGTGCCGATATGTCAAGGGCCCGGACTTCCCGACCGGCGGCTCCATCTTCCGGTTCGAGACACGGCGCAACACGTTCACCGGCGAGCAGGAGACGATCGACGCCATCCGCGAGATGTATGCGCACGGTCGCGGGCGCGTGGTCGTGCGGGCGCAGGTCGCGTTCGAGGAGACCCGCCTGGACCGGACGGCAATCATCGTCACCGAGCTGCCGTACCAGGTGAACAAGGCGACGCTGCTCGAGAAGATCGCCGACCTGGTCAAGGACAAGAAGCTGGACGGCATCGCCGACCTCCGCGACGAGTCCGACCGCGACGGCATGCGGATCTACATCGAGATCAAGCGGGACGCCAACCCGCACAAGGTGCTCAACAACCTGTTCAAGCACACGTCGCTGCAGACGGCGTTCAACCTGAACATGCTCGCCCTGGTGGACGGGCAGCCCCAGACGCTGCCGCTCAAGGCGGTCCTGTCCCATTACGTTGACCATCGTCGCGAGATCGTCCGCAGGCGGACGGAGTTCGACCTCGAGAAGGCGCGGGCGCGGGCGCACATCCTCGAGGGCCTCAAGATCGCCCTCGACAACCTCGATGCCGTGATCAGGACGATCCGGGCGTCCGCAGACGTCGAGACCGCGCGCCGCAACCTGATGACGAGCTTCGGGCTGTCGGAGCTGCAGGCCCAGGCGATCCTGGACATGCGCCTCGCCCGCCTGGCGGCCCTGGAGCGCCAGAAGATCGAGGACGAGTACCTCGCGATCATCCAGCTCATCGCGGAGCTGGAGGACATCCTCGCCAACCCGCAGCGCGTCCTGGCGATCATCAAGGACGAGCTTGCGGAGCTGAAGAAGAAGTACGCGGGCGAGCGCCGCACGCGCGTGATCGACGACTCCAACCGCGAGCTGACCGACGAGGACCTGATCGCGGACGAGGATGTCGTCGTGACGATCAGCCGCCGCGGCTACATCAAGCGCCAGCCGGTCGCCACCTACCGCCGCCAGCACCGCGGCGGCAAGGGGATCATCGGCCACGTCACCCGCGAGGAGGACGCCGTCGAGCACCTCCTGGCGGCGAACACGCACGACTGGGCGCTGTTCTTCACCAACCGCGGCCGGGTGTTCTCGGCCAAGGTCCACGCCATCCCGGACGCCTCCCGCCAGGCCAAGGGCATCGCGATCATCAACCTCCCCGGCGTCCAGGTGGAATCGGGCGAGGTCCCGGTGGCGACCATCTGCCTGCCGAACTTCGAGCCCGGCCACTACCTGGTCATGGCCACGAGAAAGGGGATCATCAAGAAGACCCCGCTGGAGCAGTTCGAGCGGGTCCGCTCGACTGGCATCCGGGCCATCACGATCAACGATGGCGACGAGCTGGCGTGGGTGGATGTGTCCGGGGGCGGGGACGACGTGATCATCGCCACCTCGCAGGGCATGCTCGCCCGCTTCTCCGAGGACGAGGTCCGGCCGATGGGCCGCGACGCGGCCGGCGTGATCGCGACCCGGCTTGCCCGTCAGGGCGATGCAGTTGTCTCGATGAGCGTGGTCCAGACCGGGGCGGACCTCCTGGTCCTGACCGAGACCGGCTACGGCAAGCGCGTCGGGCTCACGGAGTTCCGCCTCAAGCACCGCGGCGGCCAGGGCGTCCGCCTCATCGCCCTCGAGGGACGCAAGACGGGCCTCGTGGCGGCGGTCCAGCAGGTCACCCCGGAGGACGAGGAGCTGCTGCTCATCTCGGCCCACGGCCAGGTGATCCGGACCGAGACGAACTCGATCAACCATTACTCCGCCGCGGCGCGCGGCGTGATCGTGATGCGCCTTGCCGACGGCGACAAGGTGGTGGCGATCGCGGCGTTCCGTGCGGGGCTGGCGGAGCGGGGTGGGATCGGGGACAATGACGACCCCCAGCCCACCGGTGACGAGCCGGCTGGTTCGGACCCGGGTCAGGCGTGAGCGCCTTCGGCGTGCGGGAGGCCGGCGTGTACGCAGATCAGTTCGAGATCTACCACGGCAATGCCAATCCGGAGCTGGCCCGGAAGATCGCGCGCTGGCTGGGCAGCGAGCCGGGTCAGGCCGAGGTGTTCCAGTTCGCCAACGAGAACATCTTCGTCCGGATCATCGACAACGTCCGCGAGAAGGACGTGTTCGTGGTGCAGCCCACCTCGCGGCCGGTCAACCAGTCGATCATGGAGCTCCTGATCATGATCGACGCCTTCAAGCGGGCGTCGGCCGGGCGGATCACGGCCGTCGTGCCGTACTACGCGTACGGTCGCTCCGACAAGAAGGACCAGCCGCGCGTCCCGATCACGGCCCGCCTCGTCGCGGACATGATCACCGTCGCCGGCGCGGACCGGATGCTGACGATGGACCTCCACCAGGGGCAGATCCAGGGGTTCTTCAACATCCCCGTGGACGAGCTCACGGCGGTCCACATGCTCAGCAGGTACTTCCTGGACCGCAAGCTCGAGGACTGCGTCGTGGTGACGGACCTCGGGTTCGCGAAGCGCGCGAGATCCTTCGCTGAGCTGCTGAATGCCCCGCTGGCGATCGTGG
>Ga0315271_10000813_pt1 | contig 18070 bp, 14 predicted proteins | sample C3_top_MG_FD_204664 | JGI IMG/M metagenome (GOLD analysis project Ga0315271, IMG submission 204664) | Sediment microbial communities from Yellowstone Lake, YNP, Wyoming, USA - C3_top | ecosystem: Environmental > Aquatic > Freshwater > Lake > Sediment | place: USA: Wyoming | collected 2017-08-01
CCGTAGATCCAATGCCGCCTGACAGCACTGCACCGACGGCCGCGGGTGAAACCGAGCGGCCGCCGCGGGTTGGCGCGTCAACGTCACACTGAACGCTGGCAGCCTGTCTATTCCGGGCTCAACGCCCAAAAGACCTTGCACGGCCACGTCGCTCGGGCTCGTCGTTCCGATGTTCCGAAGCCTCAGAGGGACGACAATCGCCGAGTTCATCGACATATCCGCCGTCGTCGACACAGGGTCCAGCGTCAGGCCGTAAAGGACGAAGGTCTCGCCACGTCGTCCGTGCGTCTTCGAGCGTAATGAGAGGTGTAGCGCAGCTCGGGGACGCGCTTGGTTTCGCCGTGTGGCGGCATCAATCTCCACGCGCCCAGGAGTCGCGGGTCCAGGCGCGCTCCGCTTACGCGTTCCGTGGCGATCGCCGTCGACTGGCCGTTCGTAACGTAATCGAGCAGGTGACGATGTGCGGTGTCAGGCGAACGTGCAAGCCGTTCCAGAACAGGCGTCCGCGAACATCCGCGACGGTCACTTGGGCGTGACAGCCGGCCGCGTTCTTCCGCGATCGACCCTTGTCCTCCCAGAGTGCCCGAAGCCTACGAACGAGGAGGTCGCAGGCCTCGGTGAACCCACGTCGCCCCGGCTACAGGCCGATCGTTTTCAGCGCGAGTGCGTCACACGCGTCGCCAACGGCACGAGGTCAAAAGGAATGCTCAGTGTTCTTGGCGATTCTGGGCGGGAAGGCGGCGAGAAATTGAGTCTTGGCTGAATACGCCAAGACACTAGTGATTTCTGGAATCTTGGTATGGCGGAGAGAGAGGGATTCGAACCCTAAGATCGCGTATCTCTAACTCATTGATGGCGCGCGACTTCTGGCGACAACACTCTTTGGATCAATCAGTTGCGGGGCCACTGCCGTTCGCGGCAGTGACCCCGAGTCCTCTCGAATCCACCCGGGTCGAGGAGACATTCTGGAGACGGGGCTTCGACACCCTCTGCGAGATTCTGGCGCGTCTCGAGAGACGCGCCAGAGTCGCCGCGGAATGTCATTCCACACTCGCCCGCGTGCGTGACTCGTACGACGGTCTAGGGCACTTCCGGTGCGCGACTCGATGGCCGGTCAGGAAGCCGCAGACGGACGGCAAACGTCCCGTCGCAGATACTGACCGCCACCGATCCCCCGATCGCGGCGACCGCCCGTTGCACCAGTGTGAGGCCGAGACCCGCGTGGATGCCCGTCTGGCTGCGCGACTCGTCACCTCGCCAGAACCTCTCGAACACGCGCTCAGCGGCCTCCGGCGGCAATCGGCATCCCGTGTTGGCGATTACCACCTCCACGGCGCCGGCAACCGCGACGGCCGCCAGGTCGATGCGCCCCCCGTCTTCGGTGTACTCAGCCGCGTTCGACGCGAGTTCAGTCAGGATCGTGAGCAGAAGCGACCGGTCCGCGGTGCAGGTGATCGTCGGCGCGATCTGCGCGCTCAGCTTCAGTTGGCGACGGGCCACTGTCGGGGCAAGAGGCCGCCACGCCGCATCGACGAGGTCGGCCACCAATAGCGACTCGCGCTGCGCCCCGGCCTGATCGCCTTCCATCCGGGCCAACGCCAGCAAGTGATCGGTGAGGGTCTGCGTGTGCTGGACGATGGTCAGGCAGTCGGAGAGAGCCTCACGGTATTCGGTCGTCGCGCGCGGCCGGGCGAGCGCCACATCGATCGTGGCCCTGAGGCCGGCGAGCGGCGTGCGGAGTTCATGGGCCGCGTCGCTGGTGAACGACCGCTCGCGCGCGAAGGCGTCCTCCAGCCGACGCAGGAGGTCATTCAGGCGCTCGACGACCGGCACGAGTTCGGCGGGAAGCATGCGGGAAGGGACCCGCGCCGACAGGTCGGCTTGGTCGATGGACGAGATCTCCGCAGCCAGCCTGTTGAGCGGCGCGAGCCCTCGGCGCACGATGATCATGCCGACAAGAAACGAGATCGCGATCGTGCCGCCGGTGCCACTCGCCAGGAGCCACGTCAGCACGGCCATCTGCGCGTCGAGCGGTGCGCGGTCGCGCGCCACCCCGACCGTGGCCGTGCGCCGGGCGCGGTGCTGGCCCTCGTCGTCGGACTTCGGCACGAACTGCAGGACCGCCGCCCGGCCCGGACGGCCATCGGGCAGGCGCACGCGCCGATAGGTCACGGCACCGACAGCGCCTTCGACGCGCTCGAGGTCGCCGCCCTTCAGCGACGATGACCGGGCGAGGACCTGGCCGTCGTCCCGCCACACCTCGAAGTAGTCGGGCTGCGTGGCGCGTCGGAACTCGGGGAGATCCCGCTCGTCGATATCCGCACGCAGTTCCTGGCCGTCCTGCTCCACCGCGGCGCTCAGAGTCCTCGCCGTCGCGGCCAGCACCGCGTCGAAGTCGCTCCGAAAGGCGCGCTCCATGACCTCGTACACCAGCGTGGCGAGGGCGATCTGGAGTACCGCCATCGCACCGATGACCGACCAGAGGAGACGCCCGCGAATCGACCACCTCATGACGGACCCCGCAGGGAATAGCCCACACCGCGGATCGTCTGGATCAGGCTTGGCTGGCCCGCTCGTTCGAGCTTCCGTCGCAGGTAGCCGATGTAGACGTCCACGACGTTGGAGTCCGCGTCGGCGCGGAACTCGTACAGATGTTCCCAGATGTCCGCTCTCGACACGACCTGGCCGGCCCGCATGGCCAGGTACTCGAGCAGCGCATATTCTCGGGCCGTCAAGCTGAGGCCCTGACCGCCGCGCGAGACTTCCTGGCGGCTCGTGTCGATGTGCAAATCGGCGACGGCAATCGTGGGGTTCTTGGCACAGTAGGCGCGCCGCGCGAGCGCCCGCACCCGGGCCAGCAGTTCCTCCATGGCGAACGGCTTCACCAGGTAGTCGTCGGCCCCCGCGTCCAAGCCGCGCACGCGATCCTGCACCGAGTCTCGCGCGGTCAACAGCAGCACGTGGCTCGATCCACCTCCCGCCCGGAGCCGCCGCAACACGCTCAGACCGTCGAGGCCGGGCAGCATGAGATCGAGGACCACCACGTCGTATTCGTTGTTCGAGGCGAACCAGAGGGCCTCCTCGCCGTCGGCGCTCGTGTCGACGGCACAGCCCGCTTCGCGGAGGCTCTTGGCCACCGCTTTCTGGATCGGCAGGTAATCTTCGACCACGAGGACTCGCATGGACGCACTCCAACCGACGGCATCGTACTCGGCTGCGCATGAGAATCCCATGAGAGATGTCTCTCATCAAGCTCTCATCGCGGCCCGTGTAGGATGGCGCCGGAGTAGTGAATTGACGGGGTCGAGGTGCTGTCCTCTACCAATCCAGGGAGATGAGATCATGCGTAAGGTCATGCTCGTGGCAGCGATGGGTGCGTTCGCGACGGTGATGCTGGTGGGATCGGCGGTCGCCCAGGAGACCAAGGCCGCCAAGAGCCTGCAGGTCAAAGACCTGCCAACCGCCGTGCAGAAGACGGTGCAGGACAACCTGAAGGGCGGCACGATCAAGAACATCGGCAAGGAAACGGAAGATGGCGTCGCGCAGTACGAGATCGAGAGTGTTCTGAACGGGAAGGCCAGGGATTTCAACGTGGACCTGAAGGGCAACCTCCTCGTGATGGAGGAGGCGACGACGCTCGACGCCATCCCGGCGGCAGCCAAGGCGGCGATTGTCAAGAAGGTGGGCGACGGGACGCTGGGAGCCGTCGAGACCTTCTCGAAGCCCGGTCAGCCGATGTTGTACGAAGCCGTATACAAGGACAAGGCTGGCAAGAACCACGAAATCCTGGTCAAAGCGGACGGCACCGAGACGAAGGGCTAGTCGCGGAGCGCGGGAACACCATGCATCTTCGTTCCGTTGCCATCGCACTGGCATTCCTCGTGACGACGGTCTCGGCGTCCTCGGCCCAAGTGCCTCCGGTCACCTTCACCGTCATCGGGACGGTCCAAGATCAGACCGGCGGAGTCCTCGCCGGGGCCCAGGTGGTCCTTGTCGGCAACGAGGGGACGCCGCAGCGTCGCGCGACAGCTGACGGCACCGGCGCCTTCCGATTCGACGCCGTGGCTGCCGGCGCCTGGGAGCTGCGCGCATCTTACGAGGGATTCGAAGCGACCACTGTGCGGCTGCGAGTCGGGCCGAAGCCGCCCGGCCGACAGAAGATCGTGCTGGCGATTGGCAACGTGAAGGAGGAAGTGACGGTCGGCAACCAGACCGGCGTGAACACCGCGTCCGGCCAGAACCGTGACGCGGTCAGCATCGACCAGAAGATGCTGGCGGATCTGCCGGCGTTCGACCGGAACTATCTCGACACGGTCTCGCGTCTGCTCGATCCGGGGGCCGTCGCCACGGACGGGGCCACACTGGTCGTCGACGGCATGGAGGCGCGCAAGGTCGGGGTCTCGGCTTCCGCGATTCAGCAGATCAAGATCAACCAGGACCCGTACGCGGCGGAGTTCGCCCGCCCGGGCGGAGGCCGAATCGAGGTGGTCACCAAGAGCGGCGCCGATGCGTATCACGGCGAGGCCAACTTCACCTTCCGCGACGGCCATTTAGACGCGAAGAACGCCTTCGCCGAGACGAAGGCGCCCGAGCAGAAGCGGATCTTCGAGGGCAGTTTCGGCGGACCCCTGCACGGGCGCACCTCCTTTCTGGTCTCGGTCAACCGCGAGGAGCAAGACCTGCAGGCCATCGTCAACGCCGTCGTACCGACTGGCGAGGTACACGTCAACGTACCGACGCCGCAACGGGTACTGGAGATTTCGGGCACAATCACTCACCCGATCGGCGTCAAGCACATCATGACGCTGCGCACCACCCTGACCCGCGAGAGCAGCCAGCACGACGGCGTCGGTGGCACCTCGCTGCCCGAGGTTGGGTCCAATGCGGACGACCACGAGGAACAGGTCATCTTCGGTCTGCAAACGATGGTGACGTCGAAGCTCATCAACCAGTTCCGATTGCTCCTTGGGCAGGATCACCAGTCGACCTCGAGCGTGTCGCCACGGCCGAAGATCATCGTCAACGACGCGTTCACCGGCGGCGGCGGCCAGAGCGACGCGTACGAGACCGAGCACCATTTCACGGTGAACGAGACGCTGACGTGGTCAGCCGGGCGCCATGTGGTCAAGTCCGGCTTCGCCATCCCCGACTGGAGCCGGCGTGGCTACGACGACCGCAGCAACTTCGGCGGCACGTTCTCGTTTGCCACGCTCGACCTGTACGCGGCCGGGCGTCCCTACTCTTTCACGCAGCAGCAGGGCGATGGCCGCCTGGTGTTCATGCAGAAAGTCGTCGGCGCGTTCGCCCAGGACGAGGTCACCGTTCGCCGAAACCTGTCGGTGGCGCTTGGCGTGCGCTACGACTGGCTGAGTTTCTACGGCGACTCGAACAACGTCGTCCCCCGGGCGTCGTTCGCCTGGGCGCCCGGGAAGAAGCCGGGCACCGTCATCCGCGGGGGCATCGGGATCTTCAACGACCGCGCCGGTGCGCGTCCGATTTCCGACGTGCTGCACTCGCAGCAGGGCCGACTGCTCCGGTACGTCCTGGTGGATCCGGGCTATCCCGACCCGACGGGAGGGACGCCGATTGCGGGCGAACCGACCAGCCTCGTCGAGCTGTCGCCGGACTTCAACATTCCCTACGGGCTACAGTTCAGTCTTGGCATCGAACGCCTGATCGCCAAGGGAACGACGCTCGCCGTCAGCTACATCGGATCGCGCGGGTTCGACGTCTTCCGCTCGATCGACGTCAACGCCCCACCGCCCCCGTTCTACCAGGCGCGCATCGACCCCACACACGGCGTCGTCCGGCAGATCCAGTCGAACGGCAAACTGGTCAGCCACTCGCTGCAGGTGACCCTGCGCGGGAAGGTCACGCGCTTCTTCAGCGGCTCCGCCCAATACGTGTTGAGCCGCGCGATGAACGACACGAACGGGATCAACGCGATGCCGCCGAACAACTACGACCTCTCGCGCGAATGGGGCCGCGCCGGCAACGACCAGCGGCATCGGTTCGACCTGATGGGTTCCCTCAAGCCGGGTCCGTGGTTTACCCTCGGCGTGGCCCTGTCGGTGCGATCGGGACGCCCGTACGACCTGACGCTCGGACGTGACGTCTACAATACGGGCTACGCGAACGCACGGCCGCCCGGTGTCGGTCGGAACAGTCTGAATGGTCCGGGGTTTGCGCGGCTCGATCTCAAGTGCGCACGCGAGTTCCCGTTGAAGAAGGGCGCCGACGAGGGATCCAAGCTGACCCTCGCCGCCGAGGCGTTCAACGTCCTGAACACCGTCAACTACACGTCCTATATCGGCAACATGAGTTCCCCGTTCTTCGGAACCGCCGTGTCGGCCCAGCCACCGAGGCGGTTTCAGTTGTCCCTGGCCTTTGAGTTCTGAGAGGAAGCCACCGTGACCCGACCCGCGACGCTCGTGCTCACCGCCATCCTCCTGGCGTGTTCTGTCACGCTGCTCGGCCAGGACTTGCCGGCTTCGAAGGTGCCACCGGTCGTCCTGCAGGCCTTCCACGCGAAGTTCCCCGCCGCGAAACAGGTGGCGTGGAAGTTCAAGGCGCCCACCTACGACGCGGAGTTCCTCGTCAACGCGCTCGAAGTCACGGTGAAGTTCGAGGCGGACGGCAAGTGGGTGGAAACCGAGTCGGCCATCCCGCGAAGCAAGGTGCCTGCGGCGGTGAATCAGACGATCACGAAGCAGTTTAGCGGATACAAGGTGATCGAGACCCAGGACATGCAGCGCGTGGGCGACTCGCGCGTGCGGTACGAGATTCACCTTGAAGACGCGAAAGCCGTCCTGAAGGTGATGTTCTACGCGGATGGGACGGTCATCAGTCAATCGGCCAAGCCAAAGGCCGCGAAGAAGAACAGGCCACGGCCGGATCTCGACGGCGAGTAGCACGACAGAGCCATGGACGCCATCATCCCGACACTGTACGTCGAAGAGCTCAAAGCGATCATGCGCGGCCCCTTCGCCTGGCTTGGCGCGGCCGTCGTCCTGCTCGGCGTCGGCGGGCTGGCCGCGGTGGCGACGCAGGACACGTGGCTGGACGGCTACGGCATCATCGCCTACGGCCTCGTCCCACTCGCGTTCATTCCGCTGGCGGCCGGCGCCATCGCCAGCCCGCGCGCGAACCGCTTCGTCGAGAGCCTCTTTACCGCGCCGGTCGAACGGCGCGACTGGCTCGCGGCGAAGGTCCTCGTGCTCGTCACGCTCGCCGCGGCCTACTACCTGGCGCTGGTGCCGATGATGGCCGTCTACGTCGCCCACGTCGGGATGCCGCTCCTCCTCCAGAAGTTCGTCGCCTGGACGCCGGGGATGCTGCTCGCCAGCGTGGCCGTCGGTACCCTCGTCGGCGTCCTCTTCATCGGCCGCAGCATTGCCGCGCCCGCGGCCACGGGCATGGGCGTCCTCCTCGCCTACGCCGGCCTCGTTCCGCTCCAGGAGTTGCTCGTCACGCAAGGCAACGGCGCCACGCGCACGGGTCACCTGACGCTTCTCAGCCCAGCCGTGCTCCTCAAGAACGCGCTCGGCTTCACGCTCGTGGCCGGCTACATGCCGGCGACGCGAACGGCAACATGGGTCTGCCTGGCCGCGATGGTCGCCGGCTCGCTCGCGCTCGCCGCGTGGGTGTTCCTGCGCGCGCAGGGCGTCGAAACCTGGGAAGCAAGCCGCCGGCAGCGATGGCTGATTGCCGGCGCCATCGCCGCGATGGTGCTCGTTCCCGTCGTCTTCGCCGACGCGAACTACGACGCGGCGCCGCCTCGGCGAAACGCCGCGCCGGCCATCCGCGGACTGTTCTCGCGGGCGGGCACGAGCATGACGCTCGTCGCACCCGGCGCCGCAGTCCCGACGCGATGCTGCAGCACAATCCTGAACCGCGAGGAGTGGCCGCCGTACGGGACCGACGAGCGGACCGCGCGCGATCTCCTGCTGCTGCTTCCCGTCGATGCCGCCGAGGCGATCGCGGACCTCCAGATTGACGTGGCTGGGGAAAATGGGCTGCACGTGGAGGTGGGCGACGCGGCCGCGGCCGGCGCAGCCCGGCATCTCGAGACGCACGCCTACGGCGCCGACCTCGGCCCGGCGTTGCCGGACGGCCGCCGCCTCGCCACCGGCTGGGTCGCGCGCCTGCCGGTGACGCTGGAACCGACCGCGCCCTGGGACATCGGCGGCGTGCGCTACCCGCTGCACGTCACGGCGAGCTATCGCGTGGCCGGCGACAGCCGGCCGCGCACGTTCACCGCCCGCGGAGCCGTCGACGCCCAGGTGTCGCGCGCCATCTATGAGATGAGCGTCGCCGCGGTCATCCTGCCCCTCGTCTGTGTCGTGGCGGCGTTTCGCCGTTGGAGGCGAACCCGATGAACGCCGCGACCGACTATGCCATCGAGATGGATGGCCTGACGCGGCGGTTCGGCGACCTCGTCGCCGTCGATCACGTGACGCTGAGGATCCCGAAGGGCCAGCTGTATGGGTTCCTGGGCTTGAACGGCGCCGGCAAGACGACGACCATCCGTGTCCTGACGACGCTGCTGCCTCCGAGCGGCGGCGTGGCGAAGTTGTGGGGCCACGACGTCGTCAAGGAACCGCTCGCGGTGCGCGGTCTCGTCGGCCTGGTGAGCGACGAGACGAGCGAGAGCCAATCCACGTGGACAGCCGTCGAGTACCTTTCGTACTTCGCCCGGATTCGCCGAATGCCGGACCCGGGTGGCGAGGTTCAGCGGCTCCTCGACGCCGTGCACCTGGACCCGCGGTTCCGCCACAAGTTGATTGGGGCCTACAGCACCGGGATGAAGCGGCGTGTCGAGATCGCGCGCGCCCTGATGGGCCATCCCAAGGTGCTGTTCCTCGACGAGCCGACGCGCGGTCTTGACCTGCCCGCCAAGCGTGAGATGTGGAACCTCCTGCGGCAGCTCGCGGCCACCGAGGAGGTCACGACCTTCCTCAGCAGCCACGACGCGCAGGAGATTCGGAGCCTCTGCAGCGAGATCAGCGTGATTGCCAGGGGCCGTATCGTCTTCACGGGCGCCACGCGCGACCTCGGAGCCGACCTCGACGCCTTCGAGGAGCGGCTCATCGCGCTGCTGACGGAGCGGGAGCCGGTCCAGGGATAGTTCGAGCCAGGCGACTCAGGCGGCCAGTCCGCCACAAGGGAGGCCTCATGCGCAAGCTGGCGATCGTCCTCATGCTGGCCGCGGGCACGGTGCTCGCCGCCCAGACGTCCACCCCCTATCGCATCACGCACACGTACACCCTCGGGGGCGATGGCAGCTGGGACTACGTCGTCCCGGATCCCCCGGCGCACCGCGTGTTCATCGGCCGCCAGAACCGGGTGATGGTGGTCGACCAGGACAGCGGCTCGCTGCTCGGCGAGGTGACCGGCATCGACGGCGCCCACGGCACCGCGATCGTCGAATCCGCTGGCCGCGGCTTTGCCACCTCGGGCAACGACAAGTCCGTCGTGATGTTCGACCTCAAGACCTACAAGGCGCTCGGCCGCATTCCCGCGGACGAAGATGCCGACGCGATCATCTACGACCGGCCGTCGAACCGGGTCTTCACGTTCAACGGTGACGCGCACACCTCGACCGTGATCGACCCGCGTGCCGGCACGCAGGTGACGAACATTCCGCTTGGCGGCAAGCCGGAGTATGGTGCGTCGGCGGGCGACGGCAAGGTGTACGCGAACCTCACCGACACGAGCGAGGTGGTGGAGATCGACGCGAGGGCGGCGAAGGTGCTGCGCCGCTGGTCGACCGAGCCCTGCAAGCAGCCGGTGGCGATGGCCATCGACGTCGCGCACCACCGCCTGTTCAGCGGATGCCGCAGCGGAGTGCTGGCGGTCTCCGACTACGAAGCGGGCAAGGTGGCGGCGACGGCGCCGATCGGTTCGGGCGTCGACGGCGCCGGATACGACCCGGCGTCGAGCGACGTGTTCGCGTCGAATCTGGACGGCACGCTGACGGTCATCCACCAGGACGGCCCGGATCGCTACCGCGTGATCCAGACGCTGCAGACGGCCGCGGCTTCCCGCAACATGGGGCTCGATCCCACGAACCACCGCGTGTTCATCGCCGCCGCGAAGTTCGGGCCGCCGCCCGCCGGCGCCACTGGAAGTCGGGCAAGGGGGCCGGTGTTGCCGGGCAGTTTTTCGCTCTTGGTGGTCGAGCGCGAACCCGCTCGCTGAGGGCTCGTGAGGCCACGATCCTGACTCACGGGCTTGCGAATCAAGTCCAGCGGCGGCCCGGCGCGCACACGGGCCGCCACTCGGAACCAGATTACTTTCCGATCGTCAGAATCGTGAACGACCCCGGGACGGCGGGGCCGCGCCCGCCCCGGCCACCGGCCGGCGGATTCGCGGACGGCGGTGGCGGCGGCCCAAACACCTGCGCCATCGTGAAGAGGTGACCCGTCTTCGTGTCGAGCGTGATCGTCCGCGCGCCGTTCATCGTCTCGAGGTCCTGTTCGAGCTCGAACGTCGTAGGGCTCGTCTCCTTCACGACCACGAGATGGCCGTTGCCGAGCGTGGCGAACGCTTCCATCGTCGCCGGGTTGAACTGGGCGCCGTCGGACCCGCCTGGCAGCGGCAGCGTCGTCAGGATCTTCCCGTCCTTCGCGCTCAGGATGACCATCGTCGGCTGCGCCGGCTGGCCCTGCGCGGGCGTCATCGACGACGCCCCGCACGCGACGAACAGCACGCCGTTCTTTGCGTCGAGCGCGAGGCCGTTGCAGCGGCCGCCCTTGGCCGCGAAGTCGTAGTGCGCGGTCGTCTTCATCGTCTTCTCGTCGACGACGGCCACGTTCGACTCGGCCTGCATGACGACGTAGAGCGTGCCCTTGCCGTCGGCGACGCCTTGCTCAGGCGTGCCCCCGAGGTCGATGGTCCCGAGCACCGCGCCGTCGGCGTCGTTCAGCACCAACGCGTTCTTCGTCGGATGGCTGAAGACGTAGACGCGGTCGTTGGACGCGTCGCAGTAAATGCCGTCGGCCCCGAAGCCCTCGGGGACGTCGATCTTCTTGATGAGCGTCAGCTTCTTCGGGTCGAACATCGACAGGCTCGGGTGGCTGCTCGCGAAGCCGTGCCCGGACTTCGGACACACCGTGGCGCCGTTGCCGCCGGTGTCGGCGATTTCGCCGATCGGCGCCAGCGTGTCGAGGTCGTAGGCCATGATCCGCGCCACGGCCGCCGGGACGGCCGGCGTCGTGTCGGTGGCGGGAATTTCCCGCGAGGCCCCGCGTGGGATGAACAGGCGACGGTCGCCGACGTCGGCGTAGATGTAGTCCCAGCCGCCCTCCCCGCCGACCTTCGCCTGCTTGATCACCTTGTAAGGACCGGCGCTGGCGGCCTGGTGCGCCAGACCGATGGACATCGAGCACAGCAGAGCGACGACGGCTGCGAGAATCGTTCGGCGCATGAAGATTCCTCCTGCGAGTTGACCCGCTGGCTGCAGATGCGGAGGTTCTGCAATCGGACGCTGGCACGCGGCCGACGGCCACTCGGGCCCGACGCGACGCCAGTGTGACACCGCAGTCGACCGCGTGCAATGAGCCTTCCGGCTTCACATCGGAAGGCTTCGCGCATCGCCGCCGGAATCCGCCCGTCTTCTCCCGAAAGAGACACCTCTCGACACACGAGTCGCCCCGAGACCATAGGAGACAGAGCCCACAACAGCCGTTCAGCCTGCCCGGCTCACTTCGAGCGACTTCAGGCGCCGACTCTCCCCTTACACCATCGTGGAGACATTCTGGAGACGCGGCTCGGGGCGGTGGCTGCACCGAGGCATGTTGTTGACAGAAGAGGGCTTAGCGGAGCGTAGGCCGAGGGAATCTATCCCTCTGGAACGACAAATGTAAGTGGTTTAAAATGAATAACTTACGGCGTGGTTGGCGGAGAGAGAGGGATTCGAACCCTAAAACCTAGTGTCTCTAAACCATTGATGGCGCGCGACTTCTGGCGACAACCATCTTGAGGTCAATCAGTTGCGGGGCCACTGCCGTTCACGGCAGTGACCCCGAGTCCTCTCGACTCTACCGGCGTCGTGGAGACATTTTGGAGACGGCCTCACCGTCGAGCGATGCGCCTCCAAGAGCACGCGACGCCTCAGCGCATCGGACTGCCTTCACCCGAAGGCGGCTCGACCCCTCTCAGCCTCAGGTGCAAGGCCAGCGATCCGTACTCCTCGTGGTCGTGCGCCACCATGGCATAGAGCGTAGACAGGCGGGTGCGCGGCGTGCCACGTTCCCCGGTGGACATCTGGACGACTGTCGCGTCGGTGAGCCCGGCGAAGGCCTTGTCGCACTCCGCAATCGAGGACTTCATGGCCGCCACCAAGTCCGCCTTTGTGGTCATGTTCGTGGCGTTGAGCTGCTTGCCGGAGCCAGTGATGTTCGCGCACGTGCGCATGCGCATGTCGATCGCCTGTCCGAGCGTCCCGGCGAACGTCGGGATATCTGGCACGACCTGGAAGCCATACTGATCTGCTGGCATCCTCTCGGCCGTCTTGAGCAGGTTCTCGGCGACGCGGCCGGCTGCCTGCCGGACCTCGGCGGACAGCCGGTTCGCCGATGGCCCGGCGGGAAGCGGTGGCTGCGTACGCGCAGGCGGTGCCTCTGCGGTCACGACACACACAGCCCCGACCGCAGCGGCAAGACCGCACAGAACCCGTCGTTTCATCTCGACACCTCCGTCGTCGCTCGGTCACTTCGTGTGAGTGAACCACGGACTTGGAGTAAGCTCCTTGTCGACTTGCCCCCCGGACGAAGCCCAATCGCCCAGCCCTGCCCGGCATACGGAACATGACGAGACTCGTTCCCCGAACCCTCGTGTGCTTCTCCGTGCTGAGCGCGGTGATCGTTCCCGCCGCGACCGCGCAGGCTCCCCCGCGATTCGAGGTGAAGGCCGTTCGGGCTGCCAAGCCGCCGGTCATCGATGGTGTCGTGGACCAGGACGAATGGCGCGGCGCAGCGGTGGTCTCCGAATTCGTCCAATTCGAACCGAGACGCGGGGATCCGTCCGCCGTCAAGACCGAGGCCCTCGTCCTGTACGACGCCGGCCATCTCTACGTCGCGTTCCGCGCCTGGGACCCGGAACCGCTCACGGCCCAGCTCACTCAGCGTGACGCTGACTTGTTCGGCGACGACTCCGTCGTCGTGCTGCTCGACAGCTACGGCGACCGGCAGTCAGCCTACTACTTCCAGACAAATGTCCTCGGCACCCAGGCCGACGGCCGGATTGTGGACGACGGTCGCCAGGCGGACGGCAACTGGGATGCGCCGTGGCGATCGGCGGCGAGACGAACTGAGTTCGGCTGGACCGCCGAGTTCGAGATTCCGCTGACGTCGATCAAATATGCCGCGGGCGACAATCGCTGGTGGGGCATCAACTTCGGCCGCAGCCGGCGGCGTACGCTCGAGTTCTCCACGTGGGCCGGGCCAGTGGACAATCGTGCCCGGGTGTCTCAGGCCGGCAAGCTTACCGAACTGAGCGTCGCGGCGCCGGCGCGGCGGCAGCAGATCATCCCCTACGGCCTCTCCCGGGTCCAGGAAGGCACATCGACCGACTGGCAGGCTGGTATCGACGCACGCTACGCCCTCACACCTCAGACAGCCGCGTACGCCACCGTCAATCCTGATTTCGCCACGATCGAGGCGGACCAGGAGCAAATCAACCTGACACGATTCGAGGTGTCCCTTCGGGAGAAACGCCAGTTCTTCCTCGAGGGGCAGGAACTCTTCGGCCAGCGTATCCGGACATTCTACTCGCGCCGAATCGCGGACATCCTGGCCGGCGGCAAGGTGCTGGGCAAGCAGGGGCCCTACACCATGGCCTTCTTCTCGGTCGTGTCGGATCCGATCAACGACGCCGGGCGCGCCAACTACACGGTCGCCCGGGTCCAGCGCGATGTCCTCGGCCGCTCCAACGTGGCCGTGACCGCGGCCAATCGGAACCTGGCGGGCGTCAACCAGGGGTCGCTGGGCGTGGACACGAATCTCTTCTTCACGAAGACCTTCGGCATGACGGCCCAGGTGGTGAAGAGCTGGGGCCTCTTTGGCCACGGCACCGAGGCGTTCTACGTCCGACCGTCCTACGATTCCCCGACGGGCCACTTTCACGTGCGTTACACCCACCTTGGTGACAGGGTGGCGGAGAACGTCAATCCGATTGGCTTCGTCGCCGACGACAACCGGCGCGAGATCGATTCCGCGGCTGAGAAGACCTGGTGGGTGTCCCGCGGCAGGATCGAACAGGTCGCCTACGGGTCCAACTACAACATCTACTGGAGCCAGGCGGGTATCTTGCGGAGTTGGCAGGTGGACGAGTCGATGGAGATCCAGTTTCGGAACCGGTGGAGCACGGAGGTTCAGTACACCGAGGAGTTCAAGCGGTACGAGAAGGACTTCCGGAATCGCCAACTCGGGTTCCTGGTCGGCTACAACACCCGCGAGTACCAGTCCGTTCGCGTGGGCTACGAGTTCGGCCGCAACTTCGACGCCGACTTCCAGCTGTGGACGGCGAGCGCCAAGTACAAAGTGACCGACGCCCTGTCGGCGGAATACGAGTTGCAGCGGCTGTGGCTCAACCCGGACCCCGAGAACGAGAGTACCTGGATCCACGTGGTCCGCGCCAACCAGTTCTTCACCAAGGACCTGTTCGTGCGACTGTTCTTCCAGACGAACTCCGCGATCGATCGACGGAATGTGCAGGCGGTCTTCGTATGGCGCTACCGTCCGCCGTTCGGCAGCGTCCAAGTCGCCTACCAACGGGGAACCGCGGCCTTCGGTCAGCCTTCGACCCAGGGGAATACGCTCTTCGTCAAGATGACGACCGTCTTCTAGTCGACCGGTCACTCACCGCGGCCTCGCCACAGCCCGCACCGCCGTTCCGGCGCGGAGTTCGTCGGTTCCGCGCCTCGAGGTGTCTCCCTCCTTCAGCCCGGGAGTTAGTGCCGCATAGTCGGCGTCTTCTGACCCATCGCGTCGAGTCCCGCCTTCAGGCCGGCCGAGACCCGCTCGGGCGTGTCGTGCGCCCAGAAGTGCATGAAGTACAAGTCCGGGCTCCCATCGATCATGTGGTTGTGGAGCGCGGTGACCTCGATCCCGTGCGCCCGAAGCGCCGAGATGACGGGGTTGACCTCGTTTCCCACCAACACGAAGTCGCCGGTCGACGCGACCTTCCCGGCTTCCGCCGCCTGGATGTTGATCGCGGTGGCCATGCCGATCGCCGGCGGCAGGGTCACGCCCATCATCGTGATCGGCTCGGGCCGAGGCCTCGAGAGACCAAGGACACCGCCCTTCGCGGCACCCTTCAGCCCCAGCGTCGACTGAATCTGGTCGGCACCGGGCACCTCCTCATTGGCGGACGACGCTGGCGCGTCGGTCATCGGGATGGCCGTCAGCGCCAACACCGCCTTGAGCGTTGACGCCAGACGGCTGGCTGGGCCACGCCCCCAGAAGTGGACATACATGACACGCGGAGATTCGCCGAGGAGGTGGTTGTGGATCGCGGTCACCTCGAACCCCTCGGTCCGCATTCTCGTGATGACAGGATTCACCTCGCCCTCCAGGAGCGCGAGGTCGCCGTGCGTCACCGCCTCGGAGCCCACCGCCTTGAAGGCCGCCCAGCCGGTCAGCGCCAGGCCCGGTTTGATGACGACGGCGTCTCTCGTCACGTGCAGATCCGAGCGTGGGAACGTCACCTTGTAGACGTCGCCGCTCAACTGCCCAGCCTTGCCAATCGCCTGCTGAATGGCCGCGGTATCGAGTGGCTGTTGTGCATTGACGGTTCCAGCGAACCCTCCCGCGAGGGCCGTGGCGATCGCCACGCCGACCGCTGCCGTCACCATCATTGGAAGTGGGGGCCTGCCTGTCATCGCGCTATCGTCCTTTCTTCCTGTGTCGAGCCTGGCGCTGAGTGTGGTTCGCCGCGGTGAGCTCGCCGGCAAATGACCGGTAGAGGGCTTCGAATACCACTATGCCGTGCTCGAGCAGTTCCCCGTCCCGTGGAAACACCTGACGCAGACCGTCAATCAACCGTCCGACCGCCGCCGCCTCCGGAACGTTGTACCGATGCTCCTTGAGATCCAGGTCGTGCACCAGCCGACCGAGCTGGGCCACCGCCGGGTCCGCGATGTCGAATCGACGGGCGAGGACCTCGAAGGTGCACTGGTCGCCGTGATGACTGAACTCGACGTCGTACGTATCGAACGGGATGACCCGGCCCGAGGCCGCGACTTGATCACCGAACGCGAAGCGAGCGCCCGGATCGATGAATCGCCGAATCAGCCAGGCGGACCCTGACCGATCGATCCCCGGGCGCGGGCGCGTCAGCCAGGTCTTCCCGCGATAGCCCTCCGCCCGAAGCACAGCGCCTGATCCGGACCGCACCTCGGGAGCCGGAGCCGGGCCCGTCACCAACCGCTCGAGTTCGGTCAGCGCGCGGTGAGTCTCTTCCCGGCCGCTCGCGGCGAAGAAATCCGTCGTGGCCACCTGTGTGAACCGGTCGCGCAACTGCCGGACGCCTCGTTGGAGGCGCTGTCGTTCCGTGCCCTTCATCGCGCCCGCCTGGGCCGCCTTCCGTGTCAGCGTTCGGACCTCCTCTCCGAGCGCCCCGAACACGCGTTCGCGGTCGGCCCGAAACGCGGCCACGATGTCGTCGTGCGTGAGCGAGTCGATGGTGTCGGCCGCAAACACGCTCGCGTCTCCCTTGTTCGCGACGATCTCCGCCTTCATCCACTCGAAGTCCTCGCGCGCCTGCGGAGAATCCGGCAGCACGTACACCGCGTTCCTGATCGCCACCGCACCGAGCTGCTGCAGGCGGCGCCAGGTCTTGACCCGCACCCTCGACGGGCTCGTCGGCAGCTGATGAACGAGCAGCAACCAGCCGCCGGAGTGGCGCGTCGACGAGGACGCGCTCTCGCCCCGACTACGGCCTCGAAAACGGGTCGATGATGTAGCAGTGTCCACAAATCATTAGTAACAGGTATTACCGGTAGCGTCAACGGCCCGACGCCCGAGGCGCGGCCTCCGGGCGTTCCTCGGGCGGGCCGACGGCCCGAAAGCCCCGCCACAGGAGGACGTCGTACGTGGCCTTCAGTGCACCAGCCAGCAGGAATGGCAGCCCGACCAGAGCCGGCACTGCCAGACACGCCCCGGCCAGCGACGGTGACACCGCGGCTCCCGCCGTCCGGGCGACACCGGTCACTGCCGATGCGGCGGAACGCTCGTCGGGCGCAACCACGGCCATTACATAGGACTGGCGCGTCGGGACGTCCATCTGCGAGATCGAGCATCGGAGAAGGAAGACGGCGATGCTCAGCGGCAGCGTCGGCATCACAGGAACCAGCATCAGCAGGATGTTCGACGGGATGTGCGTGAACACCATCGTCCGAATCAGACCGATCCTGCGTGCCAACGGCACGGCCGCCAGGGCCGAGGCGCCTGCCAGCAGGTTGGCTCCGAAGAAGATCGCCCCAAGTGTCGATGGCACAGCGCCGAAGCGTAGGTAAAACCAGTACACCACGATGCTCTGCACGACGAATCCGCCGCCGAAGGCGTCCAGGGCGAAGAGGGACGAGAGCTTGAGCACCACTCGCGTGGACTGGTGGAGCCCGAGCCGCACGGGCGCGCGCCGCTCGACGCCTCCAGCACGCGGAAGTTCGACGGCCGGCGTGAGCCGGGTGAACAAGCCGGCCAGGACCACGCCCAGGCCAGCATAGAACGCGATGAGGACGCGGAAACTGGTGAGCGGCGACCATCCCGACCCTTGCAACCCAGAGACGACGCTCCCGGCGACCAGCGCGCCCAGGGCGGTCGCGACGGACCCCGCCAAGTGGTACCGAGCAAAGACGGCCGTTCGCTCACCGTCGCCGACGATGTGAGCGAGCGCAGCCTGCTCGATGGACAGGAAGGGCCCGACCTCATTGCCGCTCGGACTGATCACGCCAATCGTGGCAGCCAGGACCAGGAGCCAGTAGGTCTGGGTGACGCAAAACACGGCGCCGGCCCCAGCCAGCAGGAGCGCTCCGATCGCCAACATCTGCCGTCGGCCAGTTCGATCG
>Ga0315271_10000814_pt1 | contig 18056 bp, 23 predicted proteins | sample C3_top_MG_FD_204664 | JGI IMG/M metagenome (GOLD analysis project Ga0315271, IMG submission 204664) | Sediment microbial communities from Yellowstone Lake, YNP, Wyoming, USA - C3_top | ecosystem: Environmental > Aquatic > Freshwater > Lake > Sediment | place: USA: Wyoming | collected 2017-08-01
GGTCGTACGATTCCATATCGGCCTTGTAGCAACCGCACGAGGCGGCTTTGAGGCCGCGCCGGTCCAGCACCGTCATGTTGCCCCGGCTGTATTGGATCAGCTCGCGCTGCTGCAGCGAGCGCGCCGCCTTGGTGACGCCGACGCGGCGAACGCCCAGCATGAAGGCCAGGAATTCCTGCGTGATGTGAAAGGTGCTCGCCTGCGCACGGTCCTGCGTCATCAGCAGCCAGCGCGCAAGCCGCGCCTCGACCACGTGGAAGCGGGTGCAGGCTGCGGTCTGGGCCAGCTGGCTCAGCTGGACGAAGATGTACCTGTCGATCTGTTGCCTAAGTGCCACGCTGCGCCCGAGTTCGCGGCAAAAGGTGGCGGCGTCCATTCGGAGTGCGGTGCCGGCGCCCTGCACCACGGCGCGCACCGGTGAAATATCCACGCCGAGAGCCAGCGGAGTGCCGAACATGCCTTCGTTTCCGACCATGCCCACTTCCAGGGCGGCGGATTCGTCGACCGGCATGATCAGCGAGATGAACCCCCCGGTTGGAAAGAAGACGTACGGCAACGACTCGCGTGGCATGCAGAGCACGTCGGCGAACGCCAGCTCGACCGTTTTGCAACCGCCAAGCATCCGCCGCCGGTCGTTGGCCGGCAGCGACTCGATCAGCCGATTCGCCATGGTCGAACGTTGCGACGATGCCACGGACTCTCTCCTCGTTTCGAGTGAGAGTACGTCGATGCTGTCCGGCCGTCTGCGTGGTAACGCACATAGGCGCAGGGCGCCGCGGTCCCGTGGCGGGAAGGATGTGGGAACGGCCCGCTACTTCAGGACATAGGGCAGCAGGCGGTCGAACTCCGTCTTGACGACCTGGTAGCACTCGCAGGCCTGTGCCTCGAGGCCCGGCCGGTCGAGCACGGTAATCGTGCCGCGGCGATAATTGATCAATCCGGCCGCCTGCAGCTTGCCGGCCGCTTCGGTGACGCCCTCGCGGCGCACGCCGAGCATGTTGGCGATCAGTTCCTGCGTCATCGTAAGCCGGTTCGACTGCAGGCGATCGAGGCTCAGCAGCAGCCACCGGCACAACTGCTGGTCGACCGAATGATGCCGGTTGCAGACCGCGGTCTGCGCCATTTGCGTGATCAACGCCTGCGTGTAACGAAGCAACAGATGCATGGATGGGCCGAATCGCCCGAACTCCGTCTTGAGCAGGTCGGCCTTGAGACGGTAGGCATGCCCCGCGCTTTGCACCATCGCGCGGCTCGGCGTGGTGTCTCCGCCCATGAACAACGATATTCCTAGAATGCCCTCGTTGCCGACGATGGCGATTTCGGCGGACGCGCCATCCTCCATCACGTACAGCAGCGAGATGATGCACGTGGTCGGGAAGTAGACGTGCCGCAGCGGGGCGCCGGATTCGTAGAGCACGTCTCCGAGCTTCATCGGCATCAGCTCGAGGTGGGCGGCGATCCGATCGTAGTCGGCTGCGGGCAGCGCGTCGAGAAGGTGATTCTGATGGGGATTGTGAGCGGCGGGCACAGCCGCCCCCCCCCGCGCTCTTCAAGGCCGGTTGCGGCACATTCCGGGCATCGCGGCCAGGTTTGTCGGCGGCCATGCGCCCATTCTATACCGACTCTGTTCTGCACCGAACACAGCGAGTTGAAAGTATCAATGCGGGAATCAATGCGTGCCACCGCACCGACGGTTTCTGCAGCGTTGGATATTCTCGACCCAGTAGCAGAGACGTTATCAAAGGCAATTGGAAGCTGTTCAAAGGGCAGGTGAATGAAGTCCAGCTCAGGGCCTTCGAGGAAGTCCACAAGGACTACCAGCCGAAGATTCCCGCGTAGTATCGTTCCACTCCTGTCGAGGTGTCTCGAAATGAATAGAATCAGGTGGGTAGCGTTGTGCATTGCCGGTGTCGCGATCCTGACTTTCACGCAATTTCCCTACGCCGCGACGATGCAGACGCGTGTCGATTACACGGCCGCTCGGGCCGCGCCGTCATAACTTGTTAAGGAACACGCCATGAACATCGACAGACGTTGGATAATCTTGTTTGCAGTAACGATCAGCGCCGCGGTCGGCGCGGCGTTTGCAACGCGCTCGCGCAGCCAGCGGGTGCTCGCTGCCGGCGAATCGCAACGCAAGACCGATCTCAAGGCCTGGGAGAACGAGGGCGGCAATCTCGCGCCAATCCCGGCTCCCACGGTACAACTCGCGGCGAACGCTTAACCACGCGGTCCCGCGCCCGCAAACGGAAAGGCAACAATCATGACTGACACCGACATCCTCGAAAAGAACGCACTTCACGTGCTGCCGGCACTTCCCTACACGGAAAGCGCGCTCGATCCCGTCATTTCCGCCAATACGCTCTCGTTTCACTATGGCAAGCACCACAAGGGTTACGTCGACACGCTGAACAAGCTGGTGGCAGGCACCGAACTCGCCGGTTTGTCGCTGGAACAGTTGATCAACGAGACCGCCGGCCAGGCCGACAAGGTCGCCATTTTCAACAACGCCGCGCAAACCTGGAACCACACGTTCTACTGGCGCAGCCTGCGGCCCAAGGGTGGCGGCGAGCCCCCCGCCGAGCTGATGGACCTCATCAAGTCTTCATTCGGCAACATCGATGCATGCAAGAAGGAACTGGCCACGGCGGCGACGACGCAATTCGGCAGCGGCTGGGCATGGCTCGTGCTGGAAGGCGACAAGCTCAAGGTGGTCAAGACCGCGAACGCGGAAACGCCGTTGACCAAGGGCGCGAAGCCTCTGTTGACGATCGACGTCTGGGAGCACGCGTACTACCTGGACTTCCAGAATCGGCGCGCGGACTACGTCAACGCCGTCCTCGACAAGCTGATCAACTGGGATTTCGCCGCTGACAACCTGGGCGAGTTCCGCTCGGCGCACGCGCAGAAGGGGAAGTCATGATCAAGAAGGCGTGGGCGGTCTGGAAGGGCGGCATCAAGGACGGCGGCGGCACCATTTCCACCGAGACCGGCGTTCTCAACGAGGCGCCGTATGGTTTCAAGTCGAGGTTCGAGAACGGCAAGGGAACCAACCCCGAGGAACTGATCGGCGCCGCGCATGCGGGCTGCTTTTCGATGGCGCTCTCGTTGATGCTCGGCGAAGCGGGGCTGACTCCGGAGAAAATAGAAACGCACGCCGACGTGACGCTGGAAAAGGTCGGCGCCGGCTTCGAGATCACCGCCAGTCACCTCACGGTCACCGCGACGATTCCCGGCGCGGACGACGCGAAATTCCAGGAGCTAGCGAACAAGGCCAAGGCCGGCTGTCCGGTGTCCAAGCTGCTGAAGGCACGGATCACGATGGACGCGAAGCTCACTGCCTGATGGGCGGCGCTGGCACACGCAGCAAGCGTGCGTGCGCCAGCGAACAGACGCGTGCTGGCATTGGACGTAAATTCAAGGCTGGTTTTTCGGTAGCGTAACCAAACCTTGAGGAAGTCCATGTCCAAACTATTGATTGCTCTTTTCATTACAGCCGGATTGAGTGTTGCCGGACCCGCCGCGGCGCAGATGTACGCATCCAAGACTGCTTCGACACCGATGTCGAAGGACAGCTACACGATGGCGAAGTCGAACGCCGCTACCCAGTACAAAGCCGACAAGGATGCGTGCGCGTCCCTGAACGCCAACGCCAAGGACATCTGCCTCGCCGAAGCCAAGGGCAAGGACAATGTCGCGCTGGCCGACGCCGAAACCGCGTACCAGAACACGGCGAAGCATCGTGAAACGGCGCGCGTTGCGCGTGCCCAGGCGAACTACGATGTCGCGGTCGAGAAGTGCGACGACCTGGCCGGCAATACCAAGGACGTCTGCGTCAAGGAAGCCAAGGCCGCGCTGGTCAAGGGCAAGGCGGATGCCAAGGTCGACCGTGTCGTGGCCGATACGAACAAGGATGCAGCGGTCAAGCAGTCCGATGCCCGCAAGGAAGCGTCCGTCGACAAGCGTGATGCCGACTACAAGGTAGCGATCGAAAAATGCGACACGCTCGCCGGCGCCGTGAAGGACACGTGCGTCAGCAATGCCAAGGCGCAGTTCGGCAAGTCCTGAAAACCATTCAAGGTTCTCCCTAGCCGGTCCTTTTCGCGAGCAGCTTGAGGGATCGCATTTGCGGCCGGGGCTGTCACAGTCCCGGCCCTTTTTTGCTCTGTATTCGAGGCGCCGGGGAATCGGGTCCGGCGGGAGCGCAGGACTATGCGACGGCAGAAACTTCCTGGCGGCGCTGCACGTCCGACAGCAGGCGCGCCAACTCCTTCCGGACCACTGCGTAACATTCACACGCGCGGGTTTCCAGCCCCGACCGGTCGAGCACTTCGATGTGCCCTCTCCGGTAGCGGATATAGCCGCTGTGCTGCAATTTTCCGGCGGCCTCGGTAATGCCTTCCCGGCGGACACCGAGCATGCTGGCGACCAGTTCCTGGGTGATGATCAATTCGTGCGACGGGACGCGGTCGAGCGTCGTCAGCAGCCAGCGGCAAAGCTGCTGCTCCACCGAATGGTGCCGGTTGCGGGCGGCGGTCTGCGTCATCTGCGTGATCAGCGCCTGGGTGTAGCGCAGCAACACGCGATGCATGAGTCCGGCGCGCTCGAACTCCTGCTTCAGCAGCCGCCGCTCCAGCCGGTACGCGTGGCCTGCGGTCTTCACGACGGCCGAGCTGGGTGTTGTATTCCCGCCCATGAACAGCGCGATGCCGACCATGCCTTCGTTGCCGACGCCGGCCGTTTCCGCCGATGCGCCTGACTCCGTGACGTAGTGCAGCGACACGATCGAAGTGGTGGGGAAATAGGCGTGCTGCAATTGCTCGCCGGGCTCGTAGATGATGTCGCCCAGCAGCATGGGAACCAGCATCAGATGCGGGGCAATGCGCTCGAATTCATCCGTCGGCAGGGCGCCGAGCAGGTGATTCTGATTCGGACTATGGGGTGTCGGCATCGCGGAGGATCGAGACGCTGTTGAGTCAGTGCAACGCGAGGATTTCGACGCCGATCCCGCGGTAGCCGATGAAGCGCGAAGACTGATTGAACATCGGCTCGCCGCTCACGCGAAACTGCTGGTGCGATCCGTCGGCATTCACTCGGTTGAACAGGAAATCGAGGAACGGCTGGCGGTTGGCGATCCGGGCCTGGAGGTCCGCACGCTCGGCCTCGTTCCAACCCGACACCGGAATGCCGCTCGCGGCGCTTGCCAAACCATCGACGCGAATGCCGAGCATTTCGAGGACTGGACCGGACACCTTGGTGAAATTGCCCTTTTCGTCCTGCTCCCAGTACCAATCGGAGGCAAGTTCGGTCAAGCTGCGGTAGCGGGCCTCACTCTCCCGCAATTCGGCGGTGCGCTCCTGCACCGTCTCTTCGAGAACCTTGGCGTAGTTCTCGAGTTTCTTGTACAGCAGCCGCACCTCGAGCATGTTGTGGATGCGCGTCCTGACTTCGGCCAGGTCGAACGGCTTGCTGATGAAATCCTTGGCGCCGGCCTGCAGCGCGCGCAGCTTGTGTCCGGGCTGGGCGGTGAGGACGATCACCGGAAGGTAGCCGTCCGCCGCGTTGGTCTTGAGGCCTTCCATCACCTGGAAGCCATCCATGCCGGGCATCTGCAGGTCGAGAAGGATCAGGTCGTAGCGATTCTTGCGGTGCAGCGCGCAGACTTCGGTGGGATTCATCGTCGAAGCAACGCATGTATAGCCGGCCGCAGCGAGCAACTCCTGGAGCAGGCTGACATTGGGTGCCTGGTCGTCGACGATCAGGATGCTTGCGTTGAGAACGTCCGCGTCAATTGTCACTTGCTGTTTCCCCCGCAGCGGCGGCCGGATGCGGCGCCGCGAATTTGAATGCCACGTCCAGCGTGTCCATGAATTCGTTGACCTTGATGGGTTTGGTGAGATACCGGAAGAAACCCGCCTCCAGGCCTTTCTCGATGTCGCGAGGCATGGCGTTGGCACTCAGCGCGACCATCGGAATGTGCGCCGTTGCCGGATCGTCGGACAGGATTCGCAGCGCCTCGATCCCGCTGATGCCTGGCAGGTTGATGTCCATCAGGATCACATCGGGCACGGATTCCCTGGCGATCGCAACTCCGCTGATGCCATCCCGCGCGCTCAGCAGGCGGATATCCGGGCGGCGCGCGATCAGATCCTCGACCAGCATCAGGTTGGCAGGGTTGTCCTCGACGTAGAGCAGCGTGCGCACCTTGGCGTCGGAGTGATCCGGCAGCAGGGTCGACGCCGCGGGTTCCACCGCGTCGGTGGCAGTTTGCGGTTCAGCGGTCAGGTTCATTTCAATCCAGAACACGCTGCCTTTGCCGACGGTACTTTCTACGCCGATGGAGCCGCCCATCCACTCGATGAGTCGCTTCGCCACCACCAGACCAATGCCGGTGCCTTCCTCGACGTTTGCCTCTTGTCCGAGGCGATTGAACGGCTGAAACAGCTGGGCGAGCTTTTCCGCGCTCAATCCCTCGCCGGTGTCCTCGACGCAGATGCGAATGCGTCCGGGGGTCTCCGTGACTAATTTCACGTCGACCGTACCGGCTGACTTGTTGTACTTGATCGCATTGGAAAGCAGGTTGATCAGCACCTGCTTCACGCGGGTCCGGTCGGCTTTGACGTAGCACGGGACTGCGAACTGCGGAAAGGTCACGCCGATGCCGCGCTTTTTCGCCTGCGGCTCGATCATCGCCTGACATTCCTGCATCACTTCGGCCAGCGAGATCGGCTCCAGCGACAGCGACAATTTTCCCGACTCGATCAGCGCGAGGTCGAGGATTTCGTTGATCAGCTCCAGCAGGTACCACCCGGCCTGCAGTATCTGGTCGATGCTCCGCTTTTGCGTTGGCGTAGGCGTCGGCGAGCCGGATTCAATCAATTGTGCAAAACCCAGGATTGCGCTCAACGGCGTGCGCAGCTCGTGGCTCATGCTGGACAGGAAGTCGGACTTCGCGAGATTCGCCTTTTCCGCCACAGCCATGGCGTCTTTCAGTTCCAGCTCGACCTGCTTGCGCACGGAATTGTCGGTGCCGATCAGCAGGTAGCCGATGATGTCGCCATAGTCATCGCGCAATGCGGTGATCGACACGATGGCCGGGAAGCGGCTCCCGTCCTTGCAGATGTAGGTCAGTTCGTAGATGTCCTCGATGCCGCGCGACGCCTTGAACGCCAGCGCCTCGAAGCCCGGGGTAATGGTCGTCGCGAGTTCGACACTGAGCGCCTGCGCGCGCGCCATCACTTCCTGCGGATCATGGATGTCGCTGGGATTGATCTTGTTGACGACTTCGGCGGCGAGATAGCCCAGCATCCGCTCGGCGCCGACATTGAAGAGCTGGATGATCCCCTTCTCGTCGGTGGCGATGATCGAGAAGTTGGCGCTGGTCAGAATGGCGTTCTGGAGGGCGCCCGTCTTCAGCAGCGTTTCCTGGCGCAGCAGTTCATTGATGCCATCGGTCTTGCCGACGTCTTCGGTGCGCAAGGGGGTCATTCCTGGAATGGACATGGGGCGTTTCGTCGACGGGCTTGCACGGAGCCGGCACGGGACCTGCGCTTGCCACGGCAACGACGGATAGTCTTCCTATCTACCCGCGGCAGCAAGCGCACGCCCCTTCCGGGCGAGTGCGCCGACATTGCCGGTCTTTCCAGCGGAAGTCTGTGCGCTGGAGTACATAGGACGGGTCAGCGCTGGGGAGCGGGTGCCGGAACCACCACGATAGTATCGCCGGTCTTGCCCTTGTCGCCCTTCATGCCTTCGGCGCCCATCATTCCCGTGGAGCCCATCGAGCCGGTGGAGCCCGTGGCGCCGGTGGATCCAGTTGCGCCGGTGGCGCCGGTATCGCCCTTTTCAGCGGGCGCACCCGGTGCACCTTGCGGGCCGGCGGGGCCGGGCACCGGTACGTTCACGACGGCCGGCGGGGCCGGGGCGGGGGCAGGCACCACCACCGTCGGTCGATCACATGCGCTCAACGCGAGCACGGCCACGGCTGCTGCAACAACGATTGACGTTTTCATGGTGATTCTTCCTTGCGTGACGAACCGGAACCGGGCGCGGTATTGCGCGCAGTTTGCCGCTCGTAGAGTAGTAACTGATGAGCGATACTACGTTCAGAGGTTGCCGGGATCGGTGCGGTGTCGCACAGATCAAAGGCAATATCGCGGTATATCTTCCGTTCAAGCAGCGCCAACGTGGGCGCCGCTGCGCTCGCAACCCTGAACGGAATCTTCGATGAACATGACATTGAGCCTCGCCCCAATTGTTTCGCTGATCGCCGGCATCCTGATCCTGATCGTGCCGCGGATGCTGAACTACATCGTCGCCATCTACCTGATCGTCATCGGGCTGCTGGGATTGTTCGGCACCGGAAACTTGCACCTGAACTGACGGGCCGGCGCTCAGCCCGGTTCCGCCAGCCATCGCTTGATGTGCGCGTAGACTTCCGGCCGGTTGAGCAGGTCGAGGTGATGGGTGCCGTAGGCAACCCACTGGTGTGACGGCTTGAAGTCGATCGCGAGTTTCGCATTGGCGTGATGGCCGAGCGCGCTCTCCAGCGGCACGATGCCATCGCCGAGGAGAAGGTCGGGGAGGTCGCCCGCCGATTTGCCGGTGGATGCGGCGATGGCGAAGCACGCCACGTCCTCCGGCAGCGGCACCGGCACGCGGCGGTCTCCGCTTCGTGCGAAGCGATCGTGCTTGTGCCAGTCTTCGTCGACCAGGTTGCCGTATCGAAGGTCGGTGATTCCCGCGCTGCGGATCTTGCCCAGGCGAGCCATTGGAGCGGAATAGGCGGTCGAGCTCAGCAAAATATCCACCCAGTTGCCCCCGCGCTCCAGCGGCGCTCCATGATGCGGCGTGCCCAGGAACACGACCTTGTCCAGCCGCAGCAGCCATTCGTGCTTCGCCTGCGCGCCGTAGTGACATGCGCTGCGGACGACCAGGCCGCCCATGCTGTGGCCGATGAGCACGAGTTCGGTCACCGGCGCTGGCCAGTTCTTCACCAGCGACTCGAGTTGTTCGGCGAATGCCTGCCCGTTGGTGGAGACATGGAGGCCGCTGTTGTAATGCAGGTAAACCGGCGTGTAGTCGAGGTCGCGGGCCAGCGCGGCGCCGTGATCGTGTCCCTTGCGCTTCCACTGCACGTCGCTCATGCACAGGCCGTGCAGCAGCACCAGCAGCTTGCCGCCGGCCTCCGGGATTGCCGCCGCCAGCAGTTCCCGTTCGATCGGCAATGCGGCACCGTCTCGGCGCAGTTGCATGGTGATCGCCAGCGGATTGTTCGACGCGGCCAGGTAATCGCCGAGCACGCCGTTCAACGCCGCGAGCAGCGGCTCGCGCCCGGGCCAGGTGCTGCGCTCGCCAAGCAACGGCTCGAACTGCGCGAGCAGCGCGTCGAGCCCGTGCCCCACGAGGCCGATCACGCCGTGGATGCTGCGGTAGACCAGTCGCGTGATGCCTGACGTCCGGTCTCGCCTGGGCTTGGCGAGCAGTCCCGGGACGCTGGCGATTTGCTGGTGCATCGCCTCGACCAGGTCGACGACGCCGGCGATGCCGGCGATGGTCAGCCGGTTGACGCCGCGAAGGTCGGCAGTACGGGCGCGGGGCTTCCTCGCCACCACGCGTCGTCCCGGACGCCTCTTTACGCGCTCCGCCTCTTCGCCGCGACCTTCTTCGCAGGTTTCCTGGCCGGCTTCTTGGCGACAGCCTTGGTCAGCGCGGCGCCGGTCTTCCTGGCTGCGGTCTTGACCTTGGCGACGCCTTTCCTGACTGCGGCCTTGGCGGTCGTCTTCCGCTTCGTTGCCGGCTTCTTCGGGCTCATCGCGCGCTCGACCTTGCCCGCGGTCCTTTTCGCGCCCGCCGCGGCTGCCTTCACCTTGCTCTTGACCGCGCGCTTTGCCTTGCCCATCGTCCTCTTGGCATCCGCTTCGACGGCCTTGGCCTTGCGCTTCACGCTGGCCGATGCTGCCCGCGCTTTGCGCTTCACTACGGTCCGCGTCTTGCCCGCTTCACGGCTGGCGCTCGAGGCCGCGACCTCGACCTTTCGCATCAGCGATACGCCGACTTCCTGCGTCTTGTCCTTCGCCGCTTCCACGGCATCGCCGATCCTGGTCATCAAGCTTTTTTGTTTACGCATTGTCGATCCTCCTGTCTATTGAAGAAATACGCTGCAGTTTACCGCGTCCGAACTTTCACGCCACCGTTCCGAACAAGGCACCGACGACTGCCGTCATGACCATGGCGAGCGCGCCCCAGAACGTGACGCGCATCGCGCCGGTCGTCATGCTCGCGCCGCCCACACGCGCCGCGACTCCCCCGAGAATGGCGAGGAAGACCAGCGACATTCCGGAGACGACGGCGATGAGTGTCGTCGCGGGAACCAGCGCCGCCGCCAGCAGGGGCATGGCCGCGCCGACGGCGAAGCTCGCGGCGGATGTCAGCGCCGCCTGTATGGGCCGTGCGCTGAGCGTTTCGGTGATCCCGAGTTCGTCGCGGGCGTGCGCGCCCAGCGCATCGTGGGCCATCAGCTGCACCGCTACCTGCTTGGCGAGTGCGGGTTCGACACCGCGGCCGACATAGATCGCCGTCAGTTCCTGGTGCTCGCCATGGTCGTCCGTCGCCAGTTCCCTGCGCTCGAGGCTTAATGCGGCCTCCTCGGAATCCGACTGCGAACGGACGGACACATACTCTCCGGCGGCCATCGACATGGCGCCTGCCACCAGGCCCGCGATGCCCGCGACCATGACGTTGCCGTGCGTCGCTCCCGATGCAGCGACGCCGAGCACCAGGCTCGCGGTCGAGACGATGCCGTCGTCGGCGCCTAATACTGCGGCGCGCAGCCAGCCGATGCTGCCGGTGCGGTGGCGTTCCCTGTGGCGCGCACTCATTGCCGAGTCTGGCTTCCCGGGGCCGAGCGCCCGACTTGCAGGCGGTCAAAGTCCCGTCTCAGTGCCCGATAGCATTCGCATGCGCGGACTTCGAGCCCGGAGCGATCGAGGACCGCGATATGGCCGCGCCGGTAATGAATTTCTCCCGCGCGTTGCAGTTTTCCGGCGATTTCAGTGATGCTCTCGCGCCGAACGCCGAGCATCGCGGAAATGAGTTCCTGCGTCATCACCAGCTCGTTCGAAGGCAATCGGTCCAGAAAGGACAGGATCAGGCGGCAAAACTGCTGTTCCAGCGAGTGACGTCCGTTGCATGCGGCGATCTGCCAGGTTTGCGCCAGAAGCGACTGCGTGTAATGAAGCAGCAATTGCGGCAGCGGACCGTCGTGCTCGAACTCGCTTGTGAGCAGGCGCGTGTTCAACCGATAGGCGAATCCAGGTGAAATCACCACGGCCTGGCTCGGCATGCTTTCGCCGCCCAGGAACGATGCGACGCCGATGACGCCTTCATTTCCCGTGAATGCGAATGCCGCGGTCGCGCCGGTCTCGGTCTCGCAGAGCCGGGCGACGATGCCCTCGGTAGGAAAATACAGCCTTCCCTGCCTTTGCCCCGCTCCGTGCACAACCCAGCCCGGAGGCATTGCGATGGGCTCGAGATAAGGCAGCACGCGTTCGAAATCAGCGCCCGGCAACGCCGCAAGAATGTGGTTTTGCTTGGGCGAATGCGACGCAAACAGCGCCGGTGCGTCCGTCAGGCGGGGGGTGTGCAGCTCCCGGTAAGACAAAGGCGAATGGTCAAACAACATGAAGACCTCCCAAGACCGGGCGGCAGATCATCCAAACGACCTGCGGTCTCAGTCTATCGGTCGCAAGGCTCGCCCCCATTGACCTGGATTAATCCCGGTGTACGCCAGCGCACAGACTCGGATGGTCGGCTGCCGCAAATTGGCGATACGGCGTGCCGGCCGATTTCCGGCACACATTCACGGAGCAAACCATGACCACGAACAAGGACCAAGTCAGAGGCCGAGTCAAGGAAGCGGAAGGCAAGGTCAAGGAACTCGCCGGCAAGCTGGTGGGCAACGAGTCGCTGGAAGCCAAGGGCAAGACCGAAAAGACACTCGGCCATGCGCAGGCGAAATTCGGCGACGTCAAGCAGGACATCAGGGACGCCAAGAAGGGTGCCTGACCGCTGTCCGTCATTCCGTGCAGGGATGACGGCTCCATTCCACGGCGTCGAAGCTCGCGTGTGAGGCCCAAATGAAATCGATTCTCGATCCCTCCTTTCGCTACACCACGAGCTTCAACACCGACCTTTCGAAAACGTTTGCCAGAGTCCGGCGCGACCACCTCATGAATGCGGAAGCTTGCCAGCAGGCCGCAGCCGAAGGGCTCGCGAAGGTGTCGTCGATCGCCAGCAAGAAGGCCGCCGGGCGTTGAGGGGGAATGCGCCCGCGTCGACGCTACGGAAGATGGCGCAGAGACCGGATTGCGAACTAAGTGTGAACTGAAGGACGGAAAATGCGTACGTTGCTGATTGTGTTGTGGATGTCTCTTGCAGCGATCACTTCGGCCGCGGCCCAGGTGAGCGTGGGCATCGGCATGCCCGGTGTGAGCATCGGCATCAACCTGCCGGTGTATCCCCAGCTGGTTCGGGTGCCCGGCTACCCCGTCTACTACGCGCCGCAAATGAATTCGAACTACTTCTTCTACGACGGCCTGTACTGGGTTTACCAACGCGACAACTGGTACGCGAGTTCCTGGTACAACGGTCCATGGGGTCTGGTGGGGCCGGAAGCGGTGCCGCTGTACGTGCTGCGCGTGCCGGTGCGCTATTACCGGCGACCCCCTGCGTATTTTCACGGATGGCGTTCGGATGCGCCGCCGCGCTGGGACGAGCACTGGGGCAATTCGTGGTCGCAGAATCACAGCGGATGGAACAACTGGAATCGCAGCGCGGTTCCCGCGCCGGCCCCGCTACCGGCGTACCAGCGGCAATACTCGGGTAACCGATATCCGCAGGCCGAGCAGCAGCAGTCACTGCAATCCCGGAATTATCGCTACCAGCCGCAGGAAGCCGTGGTGCAGCAGCACTATCAGGCGCAGCGAGCTTCTCCGCCGCCGCATGAGCAAGCCGCGCCGACGTCGCACCCGCAATCCGCACCACCGTCCCAGCGCGAGCAGAAGGCGCCGAAGTCGCAGGGCGCGAATAAAGGACCACAAGGCCACGAAGGATCTCAGGGCGAGGACAAGGGTCCCCACGGCAAGGACTCCGGGCATCGCGATTGATGCCACGGGTTCTGTGCGGTAGCAGACAGACCACGCTCCGCGGCGCCGATATTCTCAGCACATACCCGCCTGGTGGATGTATCGAATTCGATGCCCGCGACGTGGTGGCGGTAACAAGGGAGTAAGTCATGAGTATCGGCACCATTCTTTTGATCGTACTGATCCTGATGTTGGTTGGCGTGTTGCCCGTTTGGCCGCACGCGTCGAGCTGGGGCTACGGTCCGAGCGGCGCCGTCGGCCTGATCGTTCTGGTCATCATCATCCTGCTTGTCATGGGGCGTATCTGACGTCGCATTTCCGGGCGCAACATCGAACTTCAATTCAAAGGAAACTGCATGAAAACCAGCACTCGCAGATTTGCATACTTCATTGGCGCGATGGCCTTGGCGGTCACGCTGGGCTGCGCATCGACGGCCAAGAAGGAAGGCACCGGCGAATACGTGGATGACACGGTCATCACCACCAAGGTGAAGGCGGCCATCCTGAACGAGCCGACGCTGAAGTCCGCCGAAGTCAACGTCGAGACGTTCAAGGGCGTGGTCCAGCTGAGCGGCTTCGTGAGTTCGAAGGACGCGGAAAACAAGGCAGTCGAAGTTGCGCGTACCGTCGCCGGCGTGAAGTCGGTCAAGGATGACATGCGGGTGAAGTAAGCAAGGCAGCAACCCGAGGGGCAGGTCGGCAGTTCGACGACCTGCCTCTTCGCCGTCTGCAGCACTCTCGGCAACGGCCGGTCCCCGGTCCCGATCGGCATCAATCAGGAATTGGAAACTACCTCATGTCCAAGAATACGGATCTCACCGATGTCCCGACGCTGCGCAAGCGTGCGCGGCAGCATATTGCCGACGGTTCAGTCACGGCCGGCTATTCCGCGGACCGCGAAATGGTGCTCAAGCTCTTGAATGACTCGCTGGCAACGGAACTGGTGTGCGTGTTGCGCTACCGGCGCCACCACTTCATGGCGCGCGGCATCCATTCCCAAAGCGTGGCGCAGGAATTTCTCGATCATTCCAACGAAGAACTGGGTCACGCGGACGAGATCGCGGAGCGCATCGTGCAGCTGGGCGGCGAGCCGGATTTTGCGCCGGCTGGTCTGGTCGAGCGCAGCCACGCGGAATACGTCGAGGGCGACTCACTCGCGAGCATGATCAAGGAAGACCTGGTGGCGGAGCGAATCGCCATCGACAGCTACCGCGACATCATCAAGTTCCTGGGCGATCAGGACCCGACGACGCGCCGCATGATGGAGGGAATCCTGGCGGTTGAAGAGGAACACGCCGACGACCTGGCCGACCTGCTGGTGGCGTTTCCCGATGCTTCCGAAGGAAAGAACAAGTCCACGAAGTCGAAGTGAGCAAGCCCGCCACGATCGCACCGAACACCGCCGCCGACGCTTCGCTCGTCACCTTGCCCGAAACGGGCATCCACGTCGATGCGCGCGGCGTGTCGCTGGCCGTCCTGGCCGTCCTCGCTTCGCTCTATGCGCTGTCGTGGGCGCAGGCGTTCGTGGTGCCGCTGCTGCTCGGCATTATCTTTTCCTACACGCTGAATCCGCTCGTCGCATGGCTCGAGGCGGTACGACTCCCCCGGAACGTCGCCACGATCGTCGTGATGGCGGGCGTGATCGGTGCGCTCGGCCTCGGCACATATTCGTTGCGTGGCCAGGTGCAGACGATCATCGAACAGCTGCCCGAGGCGGCGGTCAAGTTCACCTCGGGGATTTCGCGCCTGCAGACGAGCAAGGGCGGCAACATGCAGAAAGTGCAAAGCGCCGCGACCGAAGTCGAAAAAGCCGCGAACCAGGCGGCGGCCGCACCCGGTGTGCCGCGGCAACCGGCTACCCACGTCATCGTCGATCAGCCGACGTTCAAGCTGGGGAGCTTCCTGTGGCAGAGCTCGATAGGCGCGCTCGGCGCCATCAGCGAGGCGGTGATGGTGGCATTCCTCGTCTTCTTCCTGCTGCTCGGCGGAGATACGTTCAAGCGCAAGCTCGTGCGCCTGACCGGCCCGTCGATGGCGAAGCGCAAGATCACCGTCCAGATTCTCGACGACATCAACGCGTCGCTGCAAAAGTACATGTTCATGCTGCTGACGACCAATCTGCTGGTCGCGCTACTCTGCTGGATCGCATTCAGCTGGCTCGGCCTGGAGAACGCCGGCGCCTGGGCTGCGGTCGCGGGATTGCTCCACCTCGTTCCCTATCTGGGTCCCGGCGTGACGGCCGCAGCGACGGGCATGGCAATGTTCATGCAGACGGAGTCCTTTGCGGCCTCGTTCCTGGTCGCCGGTGCTTCGTTGACGATCGCGACGATCGTCGGAACGTTCGTGACCACCTGGATGGTGGGACGGATCGCGCACATGAATTCCGCGGCCGTGTTCATCTCGCTGCTGTTCTGGGGCTGGCTGTGGGGAATCTGGGGATTGCTTCTCGCCATTCCCATCATCGTCATCGTCAAGGTCGTTTCGCAACATGTGGAGCAGCTGCATCCGCTGGCGGAACTCCTCGGCGATTGACTCGTCTGGCTGCGCGCCCGTTGGCGATTCCGGGCCGTCGGGCGCGCGTTGCGGGGACTATCCTTTCCTGGTGCCTGAAACCAGCAGCAGGCCACCGATCACGATTGCGCCAACGCCGGCCCAGATCGGCACATTGATGGTTTCCTTGTCCTTGACCGACAACGTGATCGGTCCGATCTTGGTTTCGTGCGTCTCCTTGGTGTAGGTAAAGCCGCCGTAGACCAGCCCCAGGATGCCGCCGACGAGCAGCGCGATTCCCAGCATCTTCATTGCGTTCATGTTGTTTCCTTAAGTGAGACTTCGAAATGCCGAGGCTATCGGCCGGTCGGGAAGCCGTCTGTCCGCTGGCGCACAAACCGCACATTGGGCTTGCCACCTTAATGGAATGCGCGAGAGTGGGTACGCTACCGTACAGACGCACCGCCGACGATTTTCTAAGCTTCATGGCGACTTGGTATGTCGGTATGTCGTCGAAACGGGAGCCAGGAGCGTTATAGCTGTAGTTCGCGTGGATAGCGCGGGTCATGGTGCCTTGCGGCTTCGCAAAGTATCGCCGCCGTCTGAATATCGGCTGCTTGCCTCCATCGCTCCAAACATCGCACTCCAGTCAAGGATTCGTCATGCAGATGCAAACGCTTCGCCTTCGGAGTTTCGCCATCGCGACCTGTGCCGCCATTCTGGCCTTCAGCGGCGTGGCCAGCGCGGATCCACCATCGCGCGTGGCGCGCCTGGGCTACGTGACCGGCGAGATCAGCTTCTCTCCTGCCGGCGAGAACGACTGGGCACGCGCGGCGATCAACCGGCCGCTGACCACCGGCGACCGTCTGTGGGCGGATGCCGGTGCACGCGCTGAAATCCAGGTCGGCGGGGCGATGATCCGGATGAACGCTGGCACGGGCGTTTCCATTCTTAATCTCGACGACCGCATCGCCCAGCTGCAATTGACGCAGGGCACGCTGAATGTCCGCGTGCGTCGCCTCGAGCCCAACCAGGCATTCGAGGTCGACACGCCGAATCTCGCGTTCACGCTGCGGCAGCCCGGCGAGTTCCGGATCACCGTGGATGCCGACGGCAACGCGACGGAAATCGTCGTGCGCAAAGGCCAGGGCGAAGTGTATGGAGAAGGCGCCGCCTACGTGATCGATTCGCGCCAACCGTACCGCTTCACCGGGACGGGCTTGCGCGACTACGATTTGTTCGACGCGCCGCGACAGGACGAATTCGACCGCTGGTCGAGCGACCGCGACCGCAGTTACGACAATTCAGGCTCCGCGCGCTATGTTTCGCAGGATGTGGTCGGCTACCAGGACCTCGACGCCCACGGCGTCTGGCGCGTCGACGCGACCTACGGAAACGTCTGGGTCCCGACGCGCGTGGCGGCGGATTGGGCGCCTTACCGCGACGGTCATTGGGCGTGGGTCGACCCATGGGGCTGGACCTGGGTAGACGATGCGCCGTGGGGCTTTGCCGTGTCCCATTACGGCCGCTGGACGAACATGCAGGGAACGTGGGGTTGGGTGCCCGGACCCGTGCGCACGCGTGCCTATTACGCGCCAGCGCTGGTGGCGTTCGTCGGAGGCAGCAACTTTCAGATTGCCATCTCCAGCGGCAACGTCGGAGGAGTCGCGTGGTTCCCGCTCGGACCGCGTGAGGTCTATCGGCCATCCTATGCGGTGAGCCGCGGCTACTTCGAAAACGTCAACCGCAGCAACACGGTCATCAACAACACCGTCATCAACAATTACTACAACAATTCGAACGTGACCAACGTCGTCTACGCCAACAGGCAGGTGGCGGGAGCCGTCGTCGCCGTGCCGACGACCACGTTCGTGCAATCGCAGCCGGTGGGAAGGGCCGCGGTTCGCGTAGCGCCGGCCATGATTGCCAGCGCGCCTATCGCGGCCGTGCCTTTGGTTGCGCCCACCGAGAGGAGCGTGCACGGTGCCGCAGTTGCCGGCGACAAGCCGCCGCCGCGGGTGTTCGAGCGTTCGGTCGTGGCACGCACTGCGCCGCCTGCGGCAGCAGTGGGATTCGCCGCGCAACAGCAGCAACTTGCCGCAAAGCCGGGCAAGCCACTCGATGAAAATGCCCGCCGGGAACTGAAACCTGCAGCGGCCGTGCCGGCACCGGTGGTCAACGTCATTGCGCCGGCCAAGATATCGCCACCGGCGGCAGCACCGCCGCGCATCGCCGTCGGTACCAAGCAGGAACAACCTGGAAAGCCCGAGCAAACCGGAAAGCCCGAGCAAACCGGAAAGCCGGAGCAAACGGGAAAGCCGGAGCAACCCGGCAAGGCTGATCAACGCGGCCAATCCTCGGTACCGCCGCCGCAAGTCGCACCCGCTGCACCGCGTGCCGCGCCGGTTCCGGTCGCACCGC
>Ga0315271_10000815_pt1 | contig 18056 bp, 16 predicted proteins | sample C3_top_MG_FD_204664 | JGI IMG/M metagenome (GOLD analysis project Ga0315271, IMG submission 204664) | Sediment microbial communities from Yellowstone Lake, YNP, Wyoming, USA - C3_top | ecosystem: Environmental > Aquatic > Freshwater > Lake > Sediment | place: USA: Wyoming | collected 2017-08-01
GGCATCGACGCGACGGTCGCCACACCTTCGAATTATTTCATCGTCGACGGCGTGGTGGGTGATACGCGCTGCTACAACGTTTCCGGTTGCACGAAAAGCATTTCCACCATGCCGGAGCCGATTGCCAGCGTCCACCAGGTGCGCATCACGCGCGTCACCAACGAAACCTGTCCGCCGCGCACCCGCAACTCGGCGTCCAGCTGCTCCAAGATGCACGCGACGATGTTCGTGAGCGAAAGCTCCTACGACAACAGTCTCGCCGGCCAGGGCCAGGCGCATCTGGTGCAGGGCTACATTAACCTGATTCCCGCTGGCGACAACCGTGACACCGGTGTCACGGCCGACATACAGAACTGAACCGCAGCGATACAACGAGGAACCGACCATGAAACGCCTGATATTCTGCCTCGCGACGATGGTACTGCTCACCACGGCCAATCCGCTGCGCGCCGAAGACATCGACATCTATATCAATCCCACGGCTTCGACAGGCGGCGACACCCCCGTGGTGATCTTTACCCTGGACTATCGCTCCAACCTGGGCTCAACGGCATGCGGCAGCAACGCCTGCGCGTTTCTCACGTCCAAAACCTACCTCGACGCGAGCGGCACAGCGCGGCCCTACCTGACGCTGACCAGCGGATCGACCACCTACTTCAATCTGCTGCGCGGTTCACTGAAGTACACCTTGCAGCAGGTCGGCTCGCAAGTGCGCATCGGCTTTGCCATGAGCCACAACCAGGGCACCGGCAAGACCTGTGACGGCCCCGCCGCCGCCACCTGTACCAACGGCGGTTATCTGCTGCTCGGCGCGACCGCCCTCGACACCCAGGCCAAACGCGATGCCTTGTACGCAAAACTCGACGCCATACCCACGCCCCAGGGAACCGTCGCCCACCCCTACCAGGGCAAGGAACTGTTTTTCGAGCTGTACCGCTACTTCAGCGGCAAAGCCTGGCACAACATGAAAAACGGCTGGACCGATTTCGGGACCAATACCACTTATAACATCGACAACCTGAACGACTACACGCCGGCAAATGCCAGTGCCCCGCTCAAGTGGGACACGAGCATCGTGAGCGGCACCAATTACATCGCTCCGAGCACCAGCAGCTGCACCAAACTTTACACCGTGAATATCATGTTCCTGGTCTCCAGTCAGGAGGCCGACTCGGACAGCGCGATCACGGCCTCGGCGGCGGCCGGCGGCATGGCCGGCATCAACCTGCAGGGAGCGAACAACAGCTTCCCGACCGTGATCCGCTGGATGTACGACAACGACATGCAGTCGAGCGTCGGCGGCAAGCAAAATGTCATTTCGTACTTCATCGTCGATTCGACCAAGGTCAACACCACCACGCGCGGCTATGCCGGCGCCGGCCTCGGCAAGTCGTCGGCCGAGCCGTATACGCTGAGCAGCGACCCGGAGGCGCTGGTCAACACCCTGTCCTCCATCTTCAAAAACATCCTGAGCACCAGCACGACATTTGTCGCGCCGTCGGTCGCGGTCAACGTCTACAACCGCTCGCAGGTGCTCAATGATGTCTATATCGCCATGTTCCAGGCGGAAGAGAACGGCCTGCCGGAATGGCCGGGCAACATCAAGAAATACCAGCTCAACAAGAACAGTTCCGGCGAACTGGAGCTCCAGGACGTCAACAATACCTATGCGGTGGCCACCGACGGACGCATCAAGTACGACTCGTTGAGTTACTGGACCAGCGCTGCGGAGCTGCCGGCGCCGCCCGCGCCCCCGGCCGTCACCGATCTGTTCGCCGGCAAGGACGGGCGCGTGGTGAACCGCGGCGGCTGCGGCTCGAAGGTCCCGGGCTTCAAGCTCAATTGCACCTCGTCCACGGACCAGGTGTGCACCAGCCTCTATACACCGGGACTGACCAACACCGGCAGCAATACCGCGACCACTTCGACGCGCAAATTGTTCACAGAACCGGATACCTTCACCAACGGCAGCAAGAGCACGCCGCGCAATCTGAACGCCGACGTCGCAACCGCCACCGCATTGCAGACCAATCTGGGGGCCAGCAGCATCGGCAACTGCAGCGGCACGGATTCGACAAGCCCGCCCACGGCCTGCTACCTGCTGAAGTACGCGCGTGGCCTGCTGAACGACGGCACGACCCACCGCGCGTGGATGTTCGGTGACGTGCTGCACTCACGGCCGGTGGCCATCAACTACGGCAGCAAGGGCACGTACATTCTCGCCGGCGCCAACGACGGCTTCATGCACATGGTGCGCGACAGCGACGGCGTGGAGGCGTGGGGCTTCATGCCGCGCGCTGTCATGTCCAAGCTCACGCTCCTGGCCGCCAGCATTGCGACCACCCCGGTGCATCCGTACCTGGTGGACGGGGCGCCGACGATTTACGTGAACGACGTCAACGGCGACGGCAACATCAGTGGCAGCGACAAGGTCTATGCGTTCTTCGGGCTGCGGCGCGGCGGCACCAGTTACTACGCGCTCGACATCACTGATCCGGAAACACCGAAATTGCTCTGGCGCATCGACCGCAGCGGGGACTTCGCCGAGCTCGGCCAGACCTGGTCAACGCCACGCGTCGGCAACATGCTATTCGGCGGCAGCCAGACACCGCGCCCGGTGCTGATTTTCGGTGGCGGCTACGATCCCAACAAGGACACCCGCGGCTCCTCCGGCGAGGCCATTGTCGGCACGGACGACAGCCTGGGTAACTCGATTTTCGTAGTCGAGGCCGAAACCGGCAAGCTGATCTGGAAAGCCGTGAAGGGTGCCAGCGCCGGCTACGCAAGCGGCGCTTACAATCACCCGCAGTTGAAAGACAGCATTCCGTCCGACGTCCTGGCGACCGATACCGGCGGCAACGGGCTGCTGGATCGCATCTATGTCGGCGACACCGGCGGCGTGGTGTGGCGCGTGGACATGGCGAGCCCCGATCAGGCCAACTGGATCCTCACACCCATGCTGTCGGTCGGACGCCACTCATCGAGCTTCTCCGGATCGGTGGCCAGAGACCGGCGCTTCTTCAACGCGCCGGACTATGTGCAGTCGGTGGACGGTAAAGGGTCATTTGACGGCGTCGTTCTCGGCAGCGGCGACCGCGAGAACCCCAAGGATCTGACCGTAAGAAACTGGTTCTACATGTTCAAGGACCGGGACATCGCCACAAGCGCCGGGGCCGCCTTGAGCCTCAATGCCGCATACCCCGTTTCCCACTCGCAACTGGCGGACGTCAGCAGCGACTGCCTGCAAAACGGCGGGTGCGCGGCGCCGGCCGCGCTCGATATCGGCTGGCGCATGCGACTCGAGTGCCCGCCCACCTATGCCTCATCGTGCGGCGAGAAAAATCTGTCCACGGCCTTTACCCTCGACGGGACCATCTACTTTACGACCTACATCCCGGCCGGCGCGAGCACCGGCGCCTGTAACCTCAAGGAAGGCAGCGGCCTGCTCTACGAGGTTCGGTTGCAGGATGGCACCGCGGCGTTCGACCTGGATCCCACTACGTCCGGCCTGACCAGGGAAGACCGCGTCAAGGAACTCGATTCCGCGGGCATCCCGGCGGAAGTGGTGTCGCTGGGCAATGGCAAGCTGTTGCAGCCGGATCTCAAGGTTACCGACACCGGCAGCAGTACCGGGTTCAAGTCATTCTGGTACAAGAAGAAGTAAGCATGCAGGACTTGCGGACTTAAACCTGGCAGCCAGGAAACGGAGAAACGACCATGTTGCAGCAACGATCACACCGCGTGCGTCATTCGTCGCTGAGGATGGAAGCCGCAAGGATGCGCGGCTTCACCTTGATGGAGCTGATGATTGTCGTGGTCATTATCGGCGTTATCGCGGCGATCGCCTACCCGAACTACCAGGAATCGGTGCGCAAATCGCGGCGCGCGGATGCGAAGACGACACTCAGCGATCTGGCCGCGCGCGAGGAGCAGCATTTCAACGACAACAAGACCTACACGAGCAGCGCCGCAACGCTGGGCGTCACGCTCAACGGCACCACAACGCAACAAGGTTTCTACAACATCACGATCGCGTCGTGTCCCCCGCCCGGTACTCTGGCCAGCTGCTACGTGATCACAGCCACGGCGACCGGCCTGCAGGCCAGCGATACCAAATGCGCTACCTTGACGTACACCTCGTCCGGCAGCAGGGGCTCGACGCCGGCGGGCGGCAGCTGCTGGTAACGGCGCGGGCTTAACCAAGCCAGCCGCCGCAACCTCTCCTCAGCCGGCGCTCAGCCCAGCTGGCAGCGAGCGAATAATGCCTCGCACCACGAACTCAATGGCAATCGCCAGCAGCAACATGCCCATGACGCGCGTCAGGATACGCGTGCCGGTCACACCGAGACGGCGAAAAATCGGGTGCGCCAGGCGGAACACCGGATAGAGAATCAGCGTGGCGAGCAGGATGACGGCCGAGAGCCCGACATCGCCTTCGATATGTTGCTGCTGCTGGGAGAGCAGGATCACGGTGGTGATTGCACCCGGTCCGGATAGCATCGGAATGGCGAGCGGCACGACCGAAAAGTCTTCCTTTTCCAGACTTTCCTCATCCTCGGTGCGCGTGGTCTGGATGCGCGACGGGTTGGCGTGCAGCATCGACCAGGCCATGGACGCGATAATCAGGCCGCCGGCGATCTGGAAGCTCGGCAGCTCGACCCCGAGGATGCGAAACAGGTACATGCCGGTCCACTGAAAAAACAGCAGCGTCGCCAGCACCGCGCCCAGGGTCTTGAGCAAGGCGCGCTTGCGCGCCGCATCCGGCATGCCGGCGGTGAGACTCACATACACCGGCAACACGCTGAATGGCGTGAGTATGGTCAGGAGAGAAATCAACTCCTTGCCGAGTTGCAGGTGATCCAGGGTCATGCGGCCATTCTCGGGGCTGGGCCATGCCCGGTCAAACCACAGGGGGCAAGGCGGTGGCGTGCTTGTCAGGGGGTGGCAGCGGATAGTACCCTCCTGATACCTCGAAACCGACCCTTAACCTTCAAGCGCCCCTACCCATGTCCGGCCAATACATTTTCACCATGAACCGCGTGGGCAAGGTCGTTCCGCCCAAGCGCGAGATCCTGCGCGACATTTCACTGTCATTTTTCCCCGGCGCCAAGATCGGCGTGCTCGGCCTGAACGGCTCGGGCAAGTCCACGCTGCTGCGCATCATGGCCGGTGTCGATCAGGACTACGTGGGCGAAGCGCGCCCGCAGCCGGGCATCAAGATCGGTTTTCTCGCGCAGGAGCCGCAGCTCGATGCCAAGAAGGATGTGCGCGGCAATGTCGAAGAAGCGGTGGCCGAGACCAAGGCGCTGCTCGATGCGTTCAACGCGATCTCGGATAAATTCGGCGAGCCGATGGACGACGATGCGATGAACAAGCTCCTTGAGAAGCAGGCGGCGCTGCAGGAGAAGATCGACGCCGCCGGCGCCTGGGAACTGGATCGCAAGCTCGAAATCGCCGCCGACGCCCTGCGCCTGCCGCCGTGGGATGCCGACGTCACCAAGCTGTCCGGCGGCGAACGCCGGCGCGTGGCGCTGTGCCAATTGCTGCTGTCCAACCCGGACATGCTGCTGCTCGATGAACCGACCAACCACCTGGATGCCGAGTCGGTCGCCTGGCTGGAACGCTTCCTCAAGGATTTCCCGGGCACGGTCGTGGCCGTAACCCATGACCGCTACTTCCTCGACAACGCCGCCGAGTGGATTCTGGAACTCGACCGCGGCCACGGCATTCCGTGGAAGGGCAACTACTCCTCCTGGCTGGAACAGAAAGAGAAGCGCCTCGAACAGGAAGAAAAACAGGAAACCGCGCGCATGCGCGCCATGAAGCAGGAGCTCGAATGGGTACGCCAGAACCCCAAAGGGCGGCACGCCAAGAGCAAAGCGCGCTTGCAGCGCTACGAGGAAATGGCGGAACAGGATTTCCAGACGCGCAACGAGACCAAGGAGATTTTCATCCCGGCCGGTCCGCGTCTTGGCGATCTGGTGGTCGAAGCGAACGGCCTGAGCAAGAGCTTCGGCGACCGGCTGCTGATCGACAACCTCTCTTTCAATTTGCCGCGCGGCGGCATCGTGGGCATCATCGGCCCGAATGGCGCCGGCAAGACCACGCTGTTCCGTATGATCATCGGCCAGGAGAAACCGGACACCGGGGAACTGCGCATCGGCCCAAGCGTGCAGCTGGCGTACGTCGATCAGTCGCGTGACGCGCTCGATGGCAGCAAGTCCGTGTGGCAGGAAATCTCCGGCGGCCAGGACATTATGTTGGTTGGCAAGGCCGAAGTACCGTCACGTGCCTACTGCGGCCGTTTCAACTTCAAGGGCTCGGATCAGCAGAAACTGGTAAAAGACCTGTCCGGCGGCGAACGCAACCGCCTGCATCTCGCCAAGTTGCTGAAGAGCGGCGCCAACCTGTTGCTGCTCGACGAACCAACCAACGACCTCGACGTGGACACATTGCGCGCGCTGGAAGACGCATTGCTCGACTTCTCCGGCTGCGCGGTGGTCATCTCGCACGATCGCTGGTTCCTCGATCGCATCGCCACCCACATCCTCGCGTTCGAAGGCGACAGCAAAGTCGTCTGGTTCGAAGGCAACTTCGCCGACTACGAAGTCGACCGCCACCGCCGCCTCGGCACCGACGCGGATCAACCGCACCGCATCAAATATCGCAAGCTGACGCACTAGTTAGCCAGCTTGGACGCATGAACACACCACGCCTTACACCGTCGCGGGGTGTTTTATTCCCGGCGAAGTATTTATTTCGTTTTACGTCAATTACCGACCGGCGGTGCTATACATTCTGCATATCCTGATGATAGATTGCCTCGCGCCCGTACCCCGGGCCATCCACAGTGCTGATTTCCCATGAATTAAAAATGGGACATCAGGATGACTAACCAAATAATCAAACCAAGGAGTTTTGAATGAACAATGCCAAGATGATTACCGGCCTCGCCATCGCCGCCGCTGCCGCCGCCATGTTCGTTGCCGCCCCGGCCGCCATGGCCGCCAAGCACGAAGGCAAGGTGCATTGCACCGGCGTGAACGCCTGCAAAGGCAAGAGCGATTGCAAAACCGCCTCGAACGCCTGCAAGGGCATGAACGCCTGCAAGGGCAAGGGCATGAACGCCATGTCCGAGAAGGAATGCACTACCAAGGGCGGCAAGGTCGAGAAGTAATCGTTCCGTCGCACACAGCCGGGCCTCTTGCGAGGCCCGGTTTTTTTATTACTACCGCATATGACTGCTTCCATCACAACCCGCCCCAACCTTGGCTTCGGCCTCGGCCTGCGTGTTGATCATTACGAAACCATTCTGAATTCCGATCCGGCGGTCGACTGGTTCGAAATCATCTCCGAGAACTACTTGGTGCCGGGCGGCAAGCCGCTGCACTATCTCGACCGCATTCGCGAACGCTACCCGCTGGTGATGCACGGTGTGTCCATGTCCATCGGCTCGACCGACCCGCTCAACCGCGACTACCTGAAGCAGCTCAAGGCACTGGCGCAGCGCATCGAACCGGCCTGGATCTCCGATCACCTGTGCTGGACCGGCGTGCACGGCACCAACCTGCACGACCTGCTGCCCCTGCCCTACACCGAAGAAACCATCGACCATGTCGCCGCACGCATCCGCGAGGTGCAGGATGTCCTCGGCCGCCAGATGCTGATTGAGAACGTATCGAGCTATGTGAGCTTTGCCCAGTCGCAGCTCAGCGAATGGGATTTCCTGCGCGCGCTGTGCGAACGCGCCGACTGCCTGCTGTTGTTCGACGTCAACAATGTCTACGTGAGCAGCGTCAATCACGGCTTCGATCCGCTCGACTATCTCAACGGCATACCGGCCGAGCGCGTGCAGCAGTTTCATCTCGCCGGTCACGAAGATCATGGCCGCTACATCATCGATACTCACGATCACCCGGTGTCCGACCCAGTCTGGGAACTGTACGCCCAGGCGCTGCGGCGTTTCGGACCGGTGTCCACGATGATCGAACGCGATGACAACATCCCGCCGCTCGATGAGCTGACCGCCGAACTCGATCGCGCGCGCCGCATCGCCGCACAAATCGAGCAGGAGTCCGCGTGAGCGAAGCACTGCGCCGAATGCAGGAAGATTTCCAGGGCTACCTGTTGGCGCTCGATGAACGCATGCACCCGCAAGTACTCGGCAGCGCGCAGGTGAGCGCCGCGGAGCGTCTCGCGATTTACGCCAACGCCTATCGCCTCAGGCTGCTGGAAGCACTCGGCACGGACTACCCTGGCCTGCACGCTGTTCTGGGCGACGCCGACTTCGACACCGTGGGGCGCGCCTACATCGCTGCCCACCCGTCCGTGAATTTCTCGCTGCGCTGGTTCGGCGACCGGCTGAGCGATTTTCTGCGTACCAACGAGCCTTATTCAAAATATCCGGTTTTCACTGAAATGGCGGCGTTCGAGTGGGCCAAGAGCGACGCCTTCGACGCGGCCGACAGCGCCGTCGCCAGCATCGACGAAATGGCCGCCATTCCTCCCGACGTCTGGCCTGGCCTCCGGTTCGTGCCGCACCCCTCGCTGCGGCGCCTCGATCTGCGCTGGAATGTGCCGACCGTCTGGAAGGAAATTGAAGCCGGCCAGGAACCACCAGCGCTCGAGCAAAACGACTACCCGGTCGCCTGGCTGGTGTGGCGCCAGGACCTGCTCACCTATTTCCGCTCCCTGAATGTGGACGAAGCCTGGGCACTGGATGCCCTGCAACGCGGCGAAACGTTCGCTGCGCTGTGCGAAGGCCTCACGGAGTGGATCGACGCCCAGAACGTCGCCGTGCATGCCGTCGGTCTGCTTAAGCAATGGCTCATCGACGGCCTGATCTGCGAAATCCGAACTGCCTAGATACTCCCCCGTCTGTAAGCCGTGAAACCCGTTTACGTCTAACCCGTTATTACATCTGGTGCCCAAGTCACCAGCGAGGGTTGACGGAATGCGCAATCGCTTCAGCACACTATTCACCATCGCTCTGACTGGCCTGTTGGGCGGTACGGCCGGACAAACGGCGTCCGCTGGCAACGTGCAGCGTGTCGCACTGCTTGAACTCTACACATCGGAGGGATGCAACAGTTGCCCGCCGACCGATCACTGGGTCAGCAGCCTGCCGCAACCGCAGTTTGTTCCGCAACGGCTCGTTGTGCTCGCCTTCCACGTCGACTACTGGAACTACCTCGGCTGGCCAGACCGCTTCTCGCAGCGGCGATTCACAGAACGTCAGCAGTCGCTGGTACGCATGAATGGATTGCGCACCGCCTACACCCCGCAACTGGTCCTGAATGGCCGCGACTTTCGCGATACCGACGGGATCGAAAAGCAGGTCACACTCATCAATGCGCAGGCACCCTCTGTCAACCTGACCCTGCGCGCCGACAGAAAGGATTCGATGCTAAAAACCTGCGTGTCCGTGAATCCGGCAACGCCGTCCGCGCCTGAACCAATGGAACTGTATGTCGCTCTGTATGAAAACAATCTGGCAAGCCAGGTGCAGGCCGGCGAGAACCGCGGCAAACGTTTGCTACACGACTACGTGGTCCGGGTCCTGATCGGACCGGTGGCGGCAACAGCGGCCAAGGCGACTCACCACGAGTGGCAAATACCGCTGGCGGCTGACTGGAAGATCGCGGATCTGGGGCTGGCAGCCTTCGTGCAGTCCGTCAGGACGGGTGAAGTGCTGCAGGTGACGACACGAATAGTTCAGTAACGAGCGGATGACATCCGTGGTGCACGCCGCTCAGGCGGTGCCGGATCCCGCAAGATTCGCCTCGCGATACGATACCATGCGCTGCCGTCCCTCATCCCAGAGGCTGGACCGGAAGCAGTCCACAATCTCGCGCGGCGCCAGTGAAGTGGTCACCGGCGACTGCAATACGGGGATGGCGGCCATGGCCTCGGGCAGACGGTAAAACGGTATGCGCACATTGAGGTGATGGATGTGGTGATAGCCGATATTGCCGGTGAACCACTGCATGATCCGGTTGAGCCGCATGTAGCTCGAAGACACCAGCGCCGCCCGATAGAAGGTCCAGGCCTCGGGCGAGAGAATGATCATGCGCTTGAAGCTGTGCTGGGCGAAGAACAGATAGCTGCCGAGCGCCGCGGCAATGGTCATCGGCAGCAACACGACAAAAAAGGCCGTATCGAAACCGCCGAACACCCACAGCAGCGCAATCAGCCCACCATGCGCGAGCAGTGACAGGGCCGAGTCCCAGTGGTGCAACGGATCGCGCAGCAGCGGCAGCAGACAGATATTGAAGAAAAAGATTGTGGCATAACCGGTCAGCACCGTAAGCGGGTGTCGCTCCAAGCGGTAGCGGGCGCGCTCTGCGGGCGATGCCTCACGCCACATGCGCGTGGTAATGATCGGGAACGCACCAACGCTTGCGCTGGAAAGTTGTCCGACGTGGCCGTGATGAAAGTTGTGGCTCTTCTTCCAGGAACGGGCCGGCGTGAGACCGAACGCCGCGTACAGATGGAAGATCAACCAAGCCAGTCGCGAATGACTCAGTATCGCCCCATGCATGTAGTCGTGATAGGTAATAAAGGCGCGCACCATCAACAGCGCCCCCAGGACGGACAGCGCGGCGCGTATTGGCCACCACGGCGCCAGTCCCGCCCCCGTCAGCGCGGCGATCAGGAGCACGAAGGTCGTGCTCACCTGTCGCCAGCTCGTTGGCACGGACTCCACCGCAAAGGGGCCGGTTGCCTTGAGTAACTCCCTGCCCAGACGAATACCGGCGCTGTGGACGGGGAGATCCGCTTCCTGCCTGAGGGTATCTTCACTCATCTTGTCACGCGATCTCACAAAAATGATTTGATGTTAGAAATTTGCCGTCTGTGAATATTATTTTCAAGCGGCAACGCTGCTCTTGCTCAGTCTTTTCTGAACGGGGCACTGTAAGCTACTGACCAGACAGAGAATTCACCCACTGGAATACGCGGCACTGTTTGCTCCGCTCCTATTCGTCCTCGTCCGTCTGGCGGGGCGGTCTGGGCCCTTTGCGCACAGGCTTGGGGCGCGGCGCGGCGCTGCGGGCAGCACTGGTCCTGACCGCGGACGACGGACTGGCGCTCTGCTGCTCGGCGCACAATGTCAGATAACTCTGCCAGCGTCTGGCATCCAGGGTACCGGATGCCATAGCGGCCTGAATGGCGCAACCCGCTTCACCCTGGTGGCGACAATCGTTAAACTTGCAGCGGCCGAACAAGGCGTTCAACTCCGGGAAGGCGTCCTCGATATTCTGTGCGCCCGCGGCAAGCTGGAACTCGCGCATGCCGGGCGTATCCACCAGCATGCCACCGTCCTTGAGGGGATGCAGAGAACGGGAGGTCGTGGTATGCCGGCCTTTGTCGTCTCCGGCGCGTACCGCGGCGGTGGCTTGCCGGGCCTCGGCCAGGTTGTTGATCAAGGTCGACTTGCCAACGCCCGAGGAGCCCACCAGGGCAACAGTTTTTCCCGTCGTGCACCACGGCCGCAGCAGTGCCAACTGCGCGGCATCGCGCGCGTCGACACACTCAATGGCCACCTCGGGGTGCAGCTGGCGGGCTGCGGCTGTGTACGGGGTCACGTCATCCACCAGGTCGGCCTTGGTCAGGACAATGACCGGGGTCACGCCAGCACCGGCAGCCAGTGCCAGGTAGCGCTCGATCCGCGCCAGATTGAAGTCATCGTTGCAGGAAGTCACGATAAACAAGGTATCGACATTCGCAGCGATCAGCTGCGCATCGGTCCCGTGGCCGGATTCCTTGCGGGCCAGCCTGGTTTGGCGAGCCAGCATGCGCACCGGCCTTGCACCGGCAATCGGCATCAGCAACCAGTCACCGACCGCCAGGTCCCCGGGGTCGGGGAACACTCCGACATCCAGACGCTGTTCGCCCCGGCTGCTCCAGATAAGGCAGTGATTGCGATGGACCTGGGCAATGCGTGCCGGGTAACACGTGACGTGCTCCTCGGCGCGCAGCTGCTGCTGGAAGAATGGCCGCCAACCCAGCTTATCAAGGTCTGTCATTCAATTTGTTTGGCCTGTTCAGTGAGTCTTCAGCATACGCAAAGACCTGAAGAAAGAACGGGCACCGTTCGCCAACGGTGCGCCTGCCTGATACCATTCGCGCCTCGGCAGCCCGGACCCCGCTTGTCTTCCATGTTCGCCAAGAAACACCACTTCCGGGTCTTCGGCTTTCTCATGTCCGCCATTCTGGCGTTTCTCATGACCGGCGTCATTACCTTCATCAACACCGGGTTCGACGCCGGATTCCTGCTGCGCTGGAGCCGGGCGTTTGTGATCGCGTGGCCGATAGCGCTCACCATCGTTTTGCTGCTCGGGCCACATGTCCGCGCCGCCGCCGATCGGCTCTGTACGCGGGATGATTAGCGAACCGCAAGACCCGCTCCCCAACAGCCTGCGTCGAGTCACGGGTGCTTCCCGTCCGGGCTGGTTCTCGCCCACGGCACTGGTGCTGATCGCCGCCAATCTGCTGCCCCTGTATGGCGTACTCGTGCTTGGCTGGGCTGTATTTCCGATCGTAGTGCTGTTCTGGCTGGAAAACGTCATCATCGGCGCGCTGAACTTGCTGCGCATTCTGTTTGCCCGCCCGACCGATACGGCGCAATGGGCCGGCAAGCTCGTTCTGGTTCCGTTCTTCGCTTTCCACTATGGCCTGTTTACGGCCATTCATGGCCTTTTTGTGTTTGTCCTGTTCGGAGGCGAACCATACAGGGCGCTTGTCGATGGCTTGTGGACCATCGATACGGCACGCCGCGCGATCGTGGAATTCTCGCTATGGCCGGGAATCGGTGCGCTTGCCGCGAGCCACCTGTTCTCATTTTTCTGGAACTATCTGGGTCAAGGGGAATATCGTCAGGCCAGTCCACAGATGCTGATGCAGGCGCCGTACAGTCGCATCGTCGCGCTGCATGTCACCATCCTCTTCGGTGGTCTGCTGATCCAGCTTTTTCATTCACCGGTCTGGTCTTTACTGCTGCTCATAGGCCTCAAGATCGGTATCGACCTGCGTGCGCATCTCAAGGAGCATGGCCGGCCACCATCCGCGGAGAGTCTTGCCGCTTCGCCTTGATCACCGTCTAGTGATTGACATCGCGCTGCCGCGCGATAAGGCCGGCCAAAATCGGCGCACAGATGTCTTCCAGGGCATGGCCGAGCGCACCACCCGGGACCAGCATGGTCGTCGCGCGCGTCATCTGCGCGCCCGGGATGCGGCGCAGCAGGTCGATAAAGTCGTGGCGCTCACGATCGCGGAAATGCACGACGAAGGCACATTCACTCTCTGTCGGCACATCACGGGCGATAAAGGGGTTGGACGTATCCACCAGCGGGATACGCTGGATGTTGATGTCGGTAAGCCCAAACTGCGGGACGATGTAATGGATGTAATCATCCATCCGACGCAGGATGATCTCGACCGCCTCCTCTGGTGAGCACTGGCCATGAGCGCAATCGCGATGAATTTTCTGGATCCACTCAAGATTGATCGCCGGCACCACACCGATCAGCAGATCGACATGCTGGGCCACATCGATGCCGCGGGCGTTGATACGCCGGTCAACGCCCGCCGGGAAACGGCTCACATCGACCTTGCGCCGGGTCCAGGTCTGCGCCACAACACCGCCGTGCTGGCCCTCGTAAAACAACAGATCGCTGCCGGCTGCAAGCGGCTGCCATGTAGTGAATTCCCCCACCGGCACCCCGAGCGCGGCAGCGCGCGCCGCATTGTGGGCATATTCGCGCGCGACGCCGTGGCCGATCTCGGAGTAGCTCCTGAAAAATTCCTCGAGCTCGGCGAAATGGTTGCACTCCGGGCCGAACCAGGAGAGGTTGCGGCCGCTGGTGCGTGCCGCGGCAAGCTGTGTTTCAAACTCCGGTTCGGTATAGCGGCGAAACGCATCTCCGTGAACAATGGCGGCATTAATCCCAAGCCGCCGGAAGATAGTCTTGAACGCGTGCCGCACCGTCGAAAGCCCGGCTCCGGCAGAGCCGGCCACGGCGACAATCGGACGTTTCTGGGACATGCCTGCTCCTTCTGCTCCAGCCCCCCGGGGACTCAATCATAACGCTGTTGATCGTCTTGTCTATTTGCTTTCTGGCCGTCGAACCTTATCACCGACCGTTACGTGCACGGTTCCCGGACATCAGCTTGCCCGGGAGCCGCATGGGCGATCTCAGCCTGCCTGGGATCCAGGGATAGAACAAATAAAGTACCAAAGCGATCAGGAATAAATCGCTCCGGCTTTTTCTCCGGTTTACAGCAGGTCTGGATCGCCGTCGCCGGCAAGTTACATTTCAGCGCACAACAATCGGCTGCCTGATTCTCCTGGGCGGCGCCAGGTTACGCAGCGCCAGCGGCGTTTCCGTTTTCTGGATGGTTTTGTAGGCGTGATAGTTCCAGGAAAACGCAATGCCGGTACTGAACAGGCTGCGGGTATTCCAGAACGTTTTCAGGCCGCGCTTCAGAGAAGTCTTGAAAGATGACATCTCGCTGTAGGCATTGAGCAGTCCCTCGTAGGCCTCGCGCGGAGTAAAACTTTTCATATGAAAAACCGGTTCGAAGATGTTGTAGTGCCGCCAATCATTCGGAAAGTCGGTGAGCAGCAGACGGTTCTCTTCGACCATCTGTTTGTAGAAAGCGGTCCCCGGCAATGGCGTCTCCAGCGTCATCTGAATAGCGTCGATATCGTTCGCCAGTGCGAAATCAACAGTGCGCCGGAACACGTCCTTGTCCTGCGTATCGGCGCCGAAAATAAAGCAGCCGACAATGGCGATGCCGTGGTCGTGGATCTTCTTGATGGCGTCGCTGAAATTCTTGGTGTTGGGGCGCAGGTTCACCGGCTTGTGCATGGCGGTGAGCGAGCCGGCATCAATCGATTCAAAGCCGATCAGCAAGGCCCGGCAGCCGCTGTCGCGGGCGGTTTTGAGCAGGTCATCATGCTCGACGATATTGAGGCAGGTTTGCGCACCCCATTCCTTGTCGCATTCCTTCAACCGTGTAAACAGCTCCTTGGCGCGCTTGATATACTTGTTTCCGGAACCGACGATGTTGTCGTCGACAATAAAGATGCGCTTTGATTTGATCGACTTGATTTCCTCGATCACGCTGTCAATGTTGCGCAGGCGATAACGCGGCCCGTTGAAGGCCGTGACCGAGCAGAAGTTGCAGTTGATCGGGCAGCCGCGGCCGGTCTGCACGGTTTCCACGAAATACTTTCCGCGCAACAGGTCGCGGCGCGGGGGCAACAGCGTTTCGATGTCCGGCTGCTCGCACACTTTGTATATCTTCTGCATCCGGCCCTGCGCGAAGTCACCCAGCAATGTCGGCCAGGTGGTTTCGGCCTCGCCGATGACCACGGCATCCACGTAACGCAGGGCCTCCTCCGGCATGTACGAGGCATGAATGCCGCCCATGACCACCGGAATGCCGCGCTTGCGGAAATGCGTGGCGAGCTCATAGGCACGCGGAGCAAGCGGCGTCATGCAGGTAATGCCGACCAGGTCGGCCGACGTGTCGAAATCGAGATCTTCCACTCCCTCATCGACGATTTCCACTTCGTACTGCTCAGGCGTATACCGGGCGATCATGGCCAGATTCAATGGCGGAATAGCCAGCACCTTGATGTTGGAGTGGAGGCTCCCTTTAAACGCGGGGTTGATCAGCAGAATCTTTTTCATTTCCGGTCATCATCCTTTCAGAAACATAATGGCGGTAAGCCCGTCCGGGAGCATCAAAAGCCGTTGAAACGGTCTGTTCCTGCGTAATTAAGCCATGTTTCTGCTGTGAACCCAAGGGGAGTGATCCAAGACAACAGAAGCCCCGGAATGCACACAGAATCAGGGGGGTGATTAAATTGGCGCGCAGTCAAGCCTTGCCACCGGGATCGATTCCCACTTCACCCGGATGACGCAGCGCAATAACCGGGAACATGCACCGTGCCGGCGGCCAATCACTCCACTAAAGTGACCCTCGCTTCTGCGGTCTGTTTGTTAATCTCAATCCGTACTTCGCAGTACTCGTTCAGTTCGTCTACAGGAGTTGGATCGTCTGCGCAACTGCAGCCGGCGATAATGCCTGAATAAAAAATGCCGGCCCGTACACGCATGAAACCTTCATCGTCAGAAACCCGGAGGATGATCACCTTGCGTGGGCTATCGGTCACATGGCTGCTCGTTGACAAGCCTTGCTGCAAAGGCAGCAACCCGGTATCGAGCTGCTCGATTTCACCTTTGAGGGCGCTTTCGAAACCGGACGTGCCCCAGGCATTGAGCGTGTTCGTGAGCAGGATCATTGGCACTATTGGGGCCTATGAGGGCCATCTTTGTTTTGTACCGAACCAGCGGTAAACATAGACTTTAAAAATGCGCTCACTCTGGTCCCGCCTTGTCGCATTGCATCAGAAACTGCCCTGCCGCTACCCTGGGCACGCGGGTCAGTTCCTGCATGAGCGAAAATGGAATGTGGCGAATACGATATTGGTCGCGGATGTCCTTCAACATGCCGAGCCACAAATGCGCAGTCATCTCCGCATCCGCCAGCGCCCGGTGGAACGTGCCGCTCATGGGCAGTCGATTGAACGTGACCAGGGTTCCTAATTTGTGGTTGGGCGCGTCCGGGTACACGCGACGTGCCGCCAGCATGGAACAGGCGAACGCACCCGCATAGCGCCGCCGGATACGCCGGCACTCGGCATCGAGAAAACGTTGATCGAAGGAAGCATTGTGCGCCACCAAATCGCTGTCTTGGATAAAATCGGCAAGCCTGGCCATCACCATCTTGCAGGTCGGGGCGGCGCGCAACATGTTATTGGTGATACCAGTGTAGTCTTCGATGAATCCACTGATGCGTATGCCGGGATTCATCAGCGACTGAAAGCGATCGATGATCTTTCCCGCCTCCACCCGCACCGCGCCGACTTCGATAGCACGGTCGCCCCTGTCCGGCGACAGGCCGCTGGTTTCAAAGTCGAGAACAACGACCGTGTCGGCCGGTTTGCTCTGGCGTTGTTTCATTGGGATCATGCTGTCGCCGGTTACGCTTGTCGTGCCGCCGCAGCGTAGTGCCGGACGATCTCCCCGGCCGGTTCGATGGCATGAATGCCGGCCACGCTCTTGCCTGCCTGCCAGTAGTCGTTGTCGCCAGAGACGTCCAGCGAGGCACGCTTCAGCTGCCACAGGGAGCGCAACGTGTAGAGCGTGCGCATCAGGTGCTTGGTCCTGCGCCCGCGCAACAACCAGCGTGCCAGGAATCCGGCCTTCAGGCCGAGGCGCCGTACCGTGGGCGTGGCGATGACCGCCACCGGCACACCGGTGATGCGCTCGCTCAGGACGATATCCTGTTCCTGCGCCGCCACGATCGCGCGTTTGTAAGCCGCACTCGCGCCGCACTCGTTGGTGGCGATGAAGCGCGTGCCCATTTGCACACCGGCATAGCCCATGCGCAGCGCGGCGACAAAATCTTGCTCGCTGCCGATACCGCCGGCGCATATCAACGGCAGCTGGTAGCCGGCAAGCATGGTGTAGAGTTCTTGCGCGCTCAAGGTGCCGGCGTGCCCACCGGCACGGTGGTTAACAGCAATCAGTCCATCCACGCCGCTGTCGATGCCCTTCTCGGCCCACTTGCGCTCCGTCACATCGTGGTACACCAGACCGCCGGCCGCGTGCACGCGTTTGACCACCCAGTCGGGTTTGCCGAGCGAGGTGATGATGAAGCGCACACCCTCCTCCAGCGCGATGTCCAGCCAGCGCGTCATCTTCTCTTGATAAGACTTTGAGGATTTCTCGATGAGCACGTTCATGCCGATTGGTTTGCGCGTGAGGCCGCGAATGCGCCGCACGCCGGCACGGAAATCCTGCCGGTACACATAGGTGAGGGAAATCGGCTGAATGATGCCGATGCCGCCGGCCTCGGAAACCGCCGCCACCAGCTCCGGATTGGTGCAGGGATACATCGCGCCACAAATGATAGGTGCCTTGATACCCAGCTGGCGGGTAAAGGCCGTCACCAGCAACCCACTCTCGGTTGGGCTCATACCG
>Ga0315271_10000816_pt1 | contig 18053 bp, 15 predicted proteins | sample C3_top_MG_FD_204664 | JGI IMG/M metagenome (GOLD analysis project Ga0315271, IMG submission 204664) | Sediment microbial communities from Yellowstone Lake, YNP, Wyoming, USA - C3_top | ecosystem: Environmental > Aquatic > Freshwater > Lake > Sediment | place: USA: Wyoming | collected 2017-08-01
AGCTTACTTCGCAGGCGTTGTACAAGCGCCGCTGGATGCACTCGTGATTGTCACGAAAATGACCGATCTGAAAATGGGAAGCTGGCGCGCCTGGAGAGATTCGAACTCCCGACCCTCTGGTTCGTAGCCAGATACTCTATCCAACTGAGCTACAGGCGCGCCGAAGGAGAAAACTGCAACCGGGCGGCTTTGATATTCAGTAAGTCACTGAATATAAAAGAAATATTAACCTTCCATGCCCCCGCGAGAACTGCGTTCACCGCCAGATCTGCCGCCGGAATGAAGGGCCCCGCTCCGTCTGCGGCGCGCATCCTAACACAGGGAGGCAAATTTTCACTCGGCTGACGAGCAAACCGACCCCATTCCGTCGTATCCTCCCGCGCCAATTTATCGACCCCGGTCGACCCCTTTAGCCTTAATGGAACCTTGCTATGGCCCGTACTACCCCTCTCGCTGATATCCGCAACATCGGCATCATCGCCCACGTCGACGCTGGCAAAACCACGACCACGGAGCGCATTCTTTATTACACGGGTCGCAAGCACACGATCATCGACATCCATGACACCAAGGATCTGAAGACCTCGACGACCACCGACTACCTGGAGCAGGAACAGAAGCGCGGTATCACCATCCAGAGCGCGGCGGTGTCGGCTTTCTGGCGCGACAAGAAGATCAATCTCATCGATACGCCCGGGCACGTCGATTTCACGATCGAGGTGAACCGATCGCTCCGTGTGCTCGATGGCGCGGTGGTGGTGTTCGACGGCGTGGCCGGCGTGGAGCCGCAGTCGGAAACCAACTGGCGCCTGGCGGATAACTACGACGTGCCGCGTCTGTGTTACGTGAACAAGATGGACCGGAGTGGCGCCAACTTCGTGCGCTGTGTCGACATGATCAAGAAGCGCCTGGGGGCGCGCCCGTTGCCGGTGCAGATTCCGATCGGCTCGGAAGATCATTTCAAGGGCATGGTGGATCTGGTCGAGATGAAGGCGCTGGTCTGGGATTCAGACGACAAGGATGCCGAGTGGCAGAGTCTCGAAGTCACTGCCGATCTCGCCGACAAGCTGCAGATTACCGTGCCGAGTGATCGCAAGCTGATGAGCGAGATCGCCCGCTATCGCACCGAGCTGGTCGACACCTGCCTGGAGCAGAACGATGCGGCAATGGAAGCCTATATCACCGACGGCACCGTGCCTACACCCGATATCCTGCGCGCGGCGCTGCGCAAGGGCACGCTGAATTCCTCGTTCACTCCGGTGCTGTGCGGTTCCTCTTATAAGAACAAGGGCGTGCAGCAGGTGCTCGACGCGGTGGTCGATTTCCTGCCGGCGCCGACCGACGTGGCCTCGATCAAGACGGTCGATGCCGACGGCACACCGATTGGCGAGCGCAAGTGCTCCGACGACGAGCCGTTCTCGGCCCTGGCGTTCAAGGTGATCAACGACGTCTACGGCGCGCTCACCTTTATCCGCGTGTATTCGGGTGTGCTGACCAAGGGCGCGTCGATACAGAATTCCACGCGTGGCAAGCGCGAGAAAATCGGCCGCATGGTCGAGATGTTCGCCAAGGAAGCCAACCCCATCGAAGAGGCGCGTGCCGGCGACATCGTCGCGCTCGTTTCCATGGCGGATACCGAAACCGGCGATACGCTCTGTGACGATGCCAACCCGGTGGTGCTGGAGCGCATGCGCTTCCCGGACCCGGTCATCAGCGTGTCGGTGAAGGCCAAGCTCAAGGCCGAGCAGGAGAAGTTCGGCGCGGCGCTGGGCAAGATGGTGCGCGCCGATCCTTCATTGCATCTGGAGACCGATCGCGAGACCGGCCAGACGATCCTGCGCGGCATGGGCGAACTGCACCTCGAAGTGACGCTCGATCGCATGCGTACGGAATTCAATGTCGAAGGCACGATGGGTGAGCCGCAGGTGGCCTATCGCGAAACCTTCACCAAGAAGATCGAAGAGCATTACACCCACAAGAAGCAGACCGGCGGTTCGGGCCAGTTTGCCGAAGTGTGGATCGTGTTCGAGCCGCTGGCGCGCAGCGCCGGTTTCGAATTCGTCGATGCGACCAAGGGCGGCTCGGTGCCCAAGGAATTCGTGCCGGCGGTCGAGAAGGGTCTGAAGATGCAGAAGGAAGATGGCGTACTGGCGCATTACCCGACGGTCGATTTCCGCGCGACGCTCACCGACGGCAGTTATCACGATGTCGATTCGAACGCGCTGACCTTCGAAATCGCGGCCAAGGCCGCCTTCCGCGAAGCACTGCGCAAAGCCTCACCGATTCTGCTGGAGCCGGTGATGCGGGTCGAGACCGTAACCCCGGGCGATCACCTGGGAGATGTGATCGGCGATCTGAATCGCCGCCGCGGCACGATCCAGGAGCAGATGGAGCGCAGCACCAACATCGCCGTGGTGGCGCTGGTACCGCTATCAGAAATGTTTGGCTACATCGGGCAGCTGCGCAGCATGACCAGCGGGCGCGCCTCGTACACGATGGAGTTCTCGCACTACGATCCGGTGCCGCGCATGGTCGCGGACGAGATCATCGCCGAGGTGGCCAAGACGCGGGCTGCAGCGCAGGCCTGAGCTGCCGGGGGCGGCCTGCCTGCGCCCCTAGTATCCGAGCTGCCCCGCCAGCGCGCTCACTACCAGGCGCGGGCCGTTCGACCTGCGCGACACCCGGCTCTTGAATGCCGGCGGTTTCGCAACCAGTACGTCGCAGGCCAGCTCGTCGAGGATGCGCTCAGCGCTATTGCCAATCAGCAGGTTCTTGAATCCTGAGCGGGATACGGCGCCCATTATCACCAGCGCGCTGCGGGTCTTCCCAACCACACCGAGAATGGCGTCGATGGGATGTCCGCCGACCAGGTGGCGACGCGATCTGGCAATGCTACTCGACTGCAGCGCGTGTTCAAACCTGGTATTGGCCGCGCGCCGCGCCTGCTTCTCAAGCCTTGCCAGCAAGCCAGGTGAGGTAAACTCCATCTGCAGGCTTTGCACAGGCAGTCGCGGGTAGGCATGGATCGCATGCAGGTTGCCGCGCAGACCTTCACTGATCTGCTGACCCAGATTCAGGATCACCTTGTCGAGCTGTAGCGGTTTCGAGAACGCACGGCTTGGATCGACAGCAACCAGCACTGCCGGACGGTGATAGGCGCGCGGCGTCTTGACCAGCAGCACCGGAATCGGGCTCAGGCGTATCAGCTCCCAATCGGTCAATTGCAGAATCCGCGGTGCAAAGTGGCGCCCCTGGTGACGCGAAACCACGATGAGATCCGCCTTGCTGCGCATGGCCTGGCGGATGATGGCTTCATAGGCGGGAAAATCCCACTCTGCCGACACCGATACTTTGATGTTGTGGACCCTGAGTCGCTCGGCCATCGTCTCGAGCCGCCGCAAGGCCTGTTTCTGCAACTCGACCTCGACGCTTTCCAGTCCCTCGGCGGCGTAGGTATAGAGATCAGCGTAGACCGGCGTCGTCAGCGTATGGAAGATCTCAACCTCGGCGTCCAGGGCGCGCGCCAGCTGAGCCGCCTTGAGCAGCGCTGGCTGTGACCTGCTCTCGAGCTCTTTCACGGCAACAAGTATTCGGCGTATGGCAGGCATGGCGTTACTCCCGATGTTCAGTCAGATTCAACACTGACAGGCGACGAGTGCTCGCGACTCGATTGGCAGGGCCGGCAGCGGATCGCGCTGGGCTGGCTGCCGAGGCGTTCAACACCGATCGGATTTCCGCAGTGGATGCACAACCCATAACTTCCTGCGGCGATGCGCTGCAATGCAATGTCGATGGCAATTACTTCCTCGGACAAGCGGCTCTCATCCGCCGCGCCGGCTTCGGCGATCTGGCCGCTGAAGGCAATGTCCTTGGTATCGCGTACCGCGTCGCTGGCGCGGATCTCGCGCTCGCTCTCGGAGCTCTCCCACGCCGCCTCCAGCTGCGAGCGCAGCTCGTGCCGGCGATCTGATAGCCGAACCTCAAAATGCCGCAGCTCGGCCGCGGATAAAGTGTGCTGTTTCATGCGGCTAATCTGCACCGCGCTACGCCTGGCCGAAATAGGTATTTTCTGCAGTCATTGCGGCAACTGCCTATGGGCAGACAGCTATCAACTCAACTAACCCGGGTTCGTCCGGGCACCAGCTTGAGCAGATCGAACCACAGCACGCAGAGTACTCCGGCGGTCAGGCTCAAACCAAGGTCGGCGAGGTGCAGCGGCGCAAAGGCAAAGATCTTGCGCAGCGCCGGAATTTCCAGAATTGAGGCCAGGCCCAGCGCGGTGCCACCGACTACCCACCAGAGCGCCGAGTTCGGTGCGCGCATCATGGCAAAGGCGGTTCGCGTCCAGGAGCGATTCACCAGAATGATGGCCAAGAACGACACCACCAGGGTAGCAAAGGTCAGTGCCCGGGCGACCTCGGGCCCGTGCGTGGGGCGGGTAAGAATCAGGATGCCCAGGCAGACGACCAGTACGCTCAAACCCTGGGTGAACGAGGCCAACACGGTCTGGCCGGAAAACAATCGCGCCTGGGCGCTGCGTGGCGGTCGCCGCATCACATCGCTTTCCGATGCCTCGGCTTCGAAGATGAGCGAGCAGGAAGGGTCAATAACCAGTTCGAGAAACATGATGTGTACCGGCGCTAGCAGCAGCGGCCAGCCCGGAATGAAAACCGGCAGCATGGATAAGCCGGCTATCGGTACGTGCACTGCCAGCGTGAAGATGATGGCCTTCCGGATGTTGTCGTAAATGCGCCGACCCAGCCGCACGGCCGTGACGATCGAGGTGAAGTCGTCATCGAGCAGGACCAGGGCAGCGGCTTCGCGTGCCACATCCGTGCCGCGACCGCCCATGGCAATGCCGATGTGAGCGGCCTTCAGCGCGGGCGCATCATTGACGCCATCGCCAGTCATGGCGACAACTTCGCCATTGGCTTTCAGCGCCACGACAATGCGCAGTTTCTGCTCGGGCACGACCCGGGCGAAAATCTGCGTGGTGCGGATGCGCGCCGCCAGTTCCGCATCTGACATGAGCTCAAGTTCCGGCCCGCTGATCAGCTGCTCGGCAGCCGTGAATCCTGCCTGCCTGGCAATGCTGCGTGCGGTCTCTGGATAATCGCCGGTTATCATTACTACCCTGATGCCGGCCGCACAGCACTCGGCGACAGCCGCTGGCACGGTGGCGCGGAGCGGATCCTCGAAGGCGAGCAGGCCGAGAAACTCCAGAGTGAGCTCGCGCTGCTCCGCCGGCAGCGGCGCGGCGGCGATTTCCCCTCTGGCCACTCCGAGCACGCGCAGACCCTGTGCAGCCAGATCCCTGACACTCCCGTCAACGTGAGCGCGTCTTGCACCCGTCAGACCGCACAGTTCAGCGATCGCCTCGGGCGCTCCCTTTGACGCCAAAACAATAGTTCCCGCGGCCTGCAGTTGCCAGGCATGGGTGACTATGAGCAGTTCAGCGCTTAGTGGGTATTCCCGGATAAGTGACCATTCGCGTGTGACGCTGCTGTCACTGGTAGCCAGCAGGCGGCTCGCTTCGTGCAGAGCGCGCTCCATGGGATCGAAGGGCTCGGGCTTGCTCGCCAGTGTGGCCGTGTGCAGCAGTATCCTGTGGCTCTCTTCGAGCGCACTGCCGCCCGAAACAATTGCCACGCTGGCCGTTTCTGTCGCCAGCAATTTCAGGGTCATCTGGTTTTCAGTCAGTGTCCCAGTCTTGTCGACGCATAGCACGGTGGCGGCACCCAGCGTCTCGATCGCCGGCATGCGTCGCGTCAATACCCGGTGACGCGAAATTCGCCAGGCACCCAGCGCGAGAAATACCGTAAGAATGACCGGGAATTCCTCCGGTATGACGGCCATGGCCAGGGAAATGCCAGCCAGCAACCCATCTTTCCAGGCCCGCCAGTCAGCGCCGCGGGTAAGTGAATACACAATGACTACCACGGCACAGGCGATCAGCCCGGCTGCCGCCAGCATGCGAACCACCCGGCCCGTTTCCTTCTGCAGGGGCGTCGTTTCCGGACCGATCCTTTGCAGCGCTCCACCAATCTTGCCCAGCTCAGTGCGCGTACCTGTCGCCAGGACTTCGGCGATGGCCTGGCCGGAAGTCGCCAGGGTTCCGGCGAACAGCGAGGCCAGATCGTTGCCACCCGGCCGCTGCAGTACGTGGATGTCGGGCGCTGCCCGCTTGCGAACCGGCATTGATTCGCCCGTCAGCAACGACTCGTCGACGTTGAGATTCATATTGCGGCGGATCACCGCATCGGCTGGAATGCGATCGCCCTCCGCAATGGAGAGGATGTCGCCACGCACCACGTCGCGACCGGCGATTCGCAGGCGGCGACCGGCCCGAATCACCAAAGCCCGCGGACTGGTCAGATCGCGCAGGGCTTCCAGGGCGTGTTCAGTGCGGCGCTCCTGGAAGATGGTGATGCCCATGACGACGAATACGAAACCCAGCAGCATGAGGGCATCGCCGAGCTTGCCCATCAGCAGGTACAGGCTGCCGGCGGCAATCAGCAGCACAAACATCGGTTCCTGGGCTACAGCGATGGCAATCGAGGCAATGCCACGCGGCTTGCTGGATTGCAGCTCGTTGGGCCCGTCAGCCAGGCGGCGTTGCTGAGCCTCTTCGTCGCTGAGACCGTACGGCTCGCGCTGATCAGCCGGCAGGGAATCAGCTGGCGTGACCAATAAAGTGCCCATTGGGTGACTTGCGATACTGGAGCACATCCTCGACATGGGAGTAGTCGGCCAGTCTTTCCGGCTGCGACAGATGAATGATGGCAATGGTGATTTCCTGGATGCCTGCAAATTCCTGGCGCGCGGCAATGGCCTGCTCAATGGCGGCAACGATTCGTCCGGCTGCCCGGTCGCGATCGGCCGGATTCAGGCCGGCAAGCGCGGCATCCTTGACCGTGGCGTGCAAGTGGGCGGGCGCCGCCAGAAACTCAATGGCCTGCGGAGCATAGCCGAGTGCCAGGCTGACTTGCGCATTGAGCTGCGGCAGCGACTCGTACGGTGTTGTGTTGCCCGCGAGAGGTGGCTTGGCCCCGCTGCAGGCGGCGAGTGCCGCGGCAACGACCATCGCGGCCAAAAGTGCCCTGATGTTTCTGGCCAACATATGCTCCTCCGGACAGGTTAAAGGTGGCACCATGATTGCAAAACCGCAGCCAGCGCAACAGGGCTTATGCGTAGAGCAAGGGCCGCGCCCAGGCCGGATAGTATGCGCAGTGGAGCACCCCGATGACCCAGCCTGAATCCGAGCCTGCCTCCCTGCCAGCGAGACGCACTATCCTGTACGTTCTGCTGGGTTTGCTGGGCGTAGCCTGCCTGGCAATTCTGAGACCGGTATTGGCCCCGCTGATCTGGGCGGCGGTCCTCGCCTACGTCACCTGGCCGGCGTATCGGCGTTTTGCCGCGGTGCTGGGGCGGTGGCGCACCACGGCCGCGCTGCTCATGACCATCATGGTCTGTTGTGCACTCATCCTGCCCCTCATCTGGCTGCTGGTGCTGGTGCAGACCGAGCTGCTGGTGGCTTACCGCCTGTTCACTGCCGCCCTGGCAAGTGGCGCCAACAGTCTGCCGCCAGCGGTGCGCAATATCCCCTGGCTGGGCGATCGACTACAGGAAGTTCTGAGCCACTATGCGGCTGCGCCTGCAGATCTCGGGCGCGAACTGCTGGACTGGCTGCGCAGCTGGGAACACAACGGCAGCGGCGTACTGGGAACTATCAGCCATACCTTGCTCGAGTTCACCCTGATCGCGCTGACGCTGTTCTTCTTCTACCGCGACAGCGAGCTGCTGATCGTCCAGTCGCGCCGGGTGTTGCAGCGCTTCATTGGCAACCGGCTCGATCGCTACCTGCGGGCCGCGGGCGTGATGACGCGCGCCGTCATCTATGGTTTCGTGGTAACGGCATTCGCACAGGGTCTGATGGCCGGGATCGGCTACCAGTTGATGGGATTGAAGGCACCGGCGCTGCTGGGCGCACTGACAGGCGTGCTCTCGGTCATGCCGATGTTCGGGACTGCTCTGGTGTGGGTGCCTGCGGGCCTCTGGTTGTTGCTGTCAGGCCATTCATGGCAAGGCATTGCCCTGCTCGCCTGGGGAGTGATATTCGTGCATCCGGTCGACAATCTGCTGCGCCCATTGCTGATCAGCACTGCAACGCACGTGCCGTTCCTGCTGATCATGTTCGGTGCTCTGGGCGGATTGGCGGCGTTTGGTTTTGTCGGTGCGTTTGTGGGACCGGTTCTGCTGGGCGTGGCGCTGACGATCTGGCGAGAGTGGGCCACGGCCGGAACTGCAGACAGTCACAGCGACGCGTAGCGCGCGCAGCGGCCCGCTACGCCCTACCCCGCTACGCCCTACTTGATGGTCGCGTTATCGGCCTCATGATCGTGTCCGTGCGACATGTTTTCATGCTGGCCCATCATCGGGCAATCATGCCCGTGCATTGATTCACCACTTTTCATCATCTCGTGATGACAATCCTCCATCGACTTCTCGGAGCGCAGGCAGGCGGCCATGCGCTCGTGCACGGTAGCCATCTTCTCCCGCATCTCCTTCGAGACCGCCGGCGTGGCAGGCGCCGAAGCCTCTGTGGAAAAGGCCAAAGACGATACCGCCAGCAGCGCAATCACTGCGGCAACCAGAACCGTCAACCACTTCAGGTTGCTCATGCCATCACTCCGCGATTATGTAGCCCAGATCGCAGGCTACGATGCCCGCGTACCACAATCCATACGGATATGCGCTTAGCCGGCTTCTAGGTACAAATCCGAATTGGCAGGCATACGGTTTGCCGCTAGGCTTTTTCGAGCTGCGCGATGGCGGGTGACTACCATGGGTGCGTCCGGTCACGATTGGGTGCTGGTGCTCGCCGCTGGCGAGGGTGTGCGGCTGCGTCAGTTGACACGCGGCGCCGACGGCGCCTCAGTGCCCAAGCAGTATTGCTCGCTACAGGGCGGTGCGTCTTTGCTCGAAGAGACGCTGCGTCGCGCTGCGAGCGTGGCCGACGCCGGGCAGATCAGCCTGATCGTCGCTGACCAGCATCGCCGCTGGTGGCAGCCGATGCAGTCAGCGTTGCCAGCACACCGACTGATCGTGCAGCCGCGCAATCGTGGCACGGCAAATGGCATTCTCCTGCAGCTACTGCAGATCATGCGGCTTGATCCTGACGCGAATATCATGCTGCTGCCATCTGATCATTTCGTCGCCGACGAACCCACCTTGATCACGGCGATGCGCTCGGCATTCATGAGGCTGCGCGCCACCCCGGGACGGATCATTCTGCTTGGCATGGAGCCTACTTTTCCCGATCCTGAGCTCGGCTACATCACTCCTGGGTGTGGCTGCGCTCAAGGCAGCTTCGCTGTGGCTGATTTCGTCGAAAAGCCCAGCGTCCAGAAGGCGCGTGAGCTGATCAACAGCGGCGCATTGTGGAGCACCTTTGTCGTCGCCGCTCAGGCCAGCGCGCTGCTGAAATTGTTTGAGCGCCGCTATCCGCAACTGGTCTCCGCCATGCGGCAGGCGCTCGCGGCCGGGCTGGAGGCACCCGCCCGGCTTGCGGACCTGTATGAGACCCTGCCTGATCTGGATTTTTCCCGGGACTTTCTGGCCAGGGTAGATCGCCGGCGGCTGCGGGTGCTTCCGGTTGCCGGGTGCGGATGGAGTGATCTGGGTACACCGGAGCGCGTGGTTCAGACCCTGTCGCGGCTGCCGCCGGCCCACGACACCCGCAATGCCTGCGTTGGCCAGGAAGCCCCAGTCAATCTTGCCAGCGCGCTGCAAATCAGGACGTCGACACCGCAATGGCCAGCGGTATCTAACGCGGCCTGAATGTGTATCCTTCATGGAATACGACTGCAGCTGCAGGGGCGCGCGATGCCGGGGTGATGCGCCAGGCAGTTAGGCATAAATGCGGATAGCGATGCTGCCAGCTGCAGCGCATTATTGCCCGCGGGTCGAATGGAGGCGTGTCATGAGTACGAGTGCAGAGCAGCTGTTGGGTCAGTTGCATCGGGTGCTGGAAGATCTGGAAGAGTTCGCCGGTACGGCCCACGATGCCGGCGCGGAAGGTGCCGGCGCGGTAACAGATCACCTCAAGGAAGCGCTGGGCAAGGCTCGCGAACGAATCAGTGGACTGGAAACCGGCCTGAAGCGTGGTGCTGTAGCCGGTGCCAAAGCAACCGACGCCTACGTACGCGACCACACCTGGCAATCGATCGGTGTCGCCGCGGCAATAGCGTTCCTGCTCGGCGCGTTGCTGACGCGCCGGAACTGAGTGCGCGCCATGCGCCTGTTGGCATCGATAGAACGTCTGGTTGCCATGCTCGGCGAGCTGGTGGAAAGCCGGTGGCATGCTGCGGCCGCTGCTGTCCGCAAGGAAGTACGGCGCGCCGTCGCGGCTATCGCCTGGGGAATCGTGGCAGCGGTGGCGGCGGTATTCGCCATGGAATTCGCGGCCGCAGCCATACTGATTGCCGCCTGGAATACTCATCCGGTAGTGGCGGCCGTATCGATTGCCGCCGGCTTTCTGTTGCTGGCCCTTACGGCGGCCTGGGCTGTGTGCCGTTGCACCCGATAAATACCTGATGCGCTACGGTGGGCCGCGCCGCTGGTACGCTGGCGCGTGGATGGTCTCGGTGGCGCTGCTCTGCTGCGCAGCGGCGGGCGCCGCTGAACCCACCACTTCGCCATTATGGTTTCTGGGCGGGCAGCCAACACCACAAGCCAGCGTGTTACTGGCGCAGATGCGCGCGGCCGATTATTACGGCCTGCGTCCCGAAGACTATGAAGTCGAAGCACTGACGAATGGCATTCAGCAACTGCGTGCGGCGCGCATTCAGAATCTGGAAGCCATACTGCGACTCGATCGCGCGCTATCGGCGGCCGCGCTGCGCTTCGCCACCCATCTGCACAGCGGTCGGATTGATCCACGTGCTGCCGGCTTCAATACCTTCAAACCGCGCCCGCCGCTTGACGGCCCGGCAACGCTGCGGCGGCTTGCGGCAAGCACCGATCCGGTCGCGGAACTGCATGCGCTGGAACCACCGTTCCTGCACTATCGATTGCTGCAGGACGCCTTGCGGCGCTATCGCAGTCTCGCACGCCAGCCCGGATTGACCGACCTGCCGCCACTCGGGCCGCGATCACTCCGTTTGGGCGATCGCTACCCGGGCGCACCGGCGCTGCGTCGTCTGCTGCGTGCTGTGGGCGATCTGAATGGAGGCGCGGACAGCCCTGGCGACGAACTGGTTCTCGACGCTCAATTGACCGCGGCGCTGCAGCAGTTCCAGACGCGTCACGCTCTGCCGACCGATGGCGTGCTGGGAGCGGCAACATTTCGGGCGCTGACCGTGCCGCTGGTCCAGCGCGTGCGGCAGATCGAGCTGACGCTGGAACGCTGGCGTTGGCTCGCGCCATTTTCCAGGCCACCCATCATCGTCAATATCCCGCAGTTCCACCTGTATGCATTTCGCAGCACTGAAGATCGCGTGGCGCAGATGCTGCAGATGCGCGTCATCGTCGGGCGGATCTTCCCACGCATGCGCACACCGGTATTCGAGAGCGAAATGCGCTACCTGGTCTTCAGGCCCTATTGGGATGTGCCGACGAGCATCGTGCGCAACGAAATGCTGGCCTCGATCCGCAGATCATCCGACTACCTGACGCGTCACAATCTCGAGCTGGTGCGCGGCGGCGGTGATGATGGGCGCGTGGTGGAGCCTGACACCGCGAATATCGAAGCATTGGCCGCCGGTGAACTGCGCCTGCGCCAGCGGCCCGGCGACGACAACGCACTCGGGCTGGTCAAGTTTGTCATGCCGAACGACTACAAGGTGTACCTGCACGCGACGCCTGAACAGCACCTGTTTGCGGCGACACGGCGTGCCTACAGCCATGGCTGCATTCGCCTCGGCGCTCCGGCGCAGCTGGCGCTGCACGTGCTGCAGGTGTCCGGTGGCGACTGGACTGCGGAGGCCGTCGCGGCCGCCATGCACGGCAGCGATGCCAGGCGGGTTGAGTTGCAGCAACCCATTCCGGTACTGGTACTTTATGGCACTGCGCTGGCCAAGGAAGACGGGCAGCTGATGTTCTTCGATGATATCTACGGTCACGATCGCCGGCTTGAACAGCTGCTGCAGCGCGCGTCCCGCGATTTGGCTAAATTTTGAGGCAAGTCTTCCATTAAGATAGCCCGCTGACCCGATCGCAGCCGGCATTGCGGGAGTACTGAATGGCCACCTTCGACAATCCTGCATTTGATGCTCATGAATCGGTGCATTTCTTTGCCGATCATGCTTCGGGATTGCGGGCCATCATCGCCATTCACAGCACGGCGCTCGGGCCGGCCGCTGGCGGCTGCCGCTATTGGCACTATGACTCGAGTGAACTGGCCCTGACCGACGCGCTGCGCCTGTCACGTGGCATGAGCTACAAGAATGCGCTCGCTGACCTGCCGATGGGCGGTGGCAAGGCCGTTATACTCAAACCCGGCGCAACCCCTGACCGTGCCACCCTGTTTGCCGCCTACGGGCGCGCGGTCAATTCGCTGGCGGGCCAGTACATCACTGCCGAAGACGTGGGTACGCGTGTGGAAGACATGCGCGAGGTCGCGAAAGTCACCCGCTACGTGAGTGGTCTCGCAGGCGATGCAACCCGGGCTGGCGGCGATCCATCGCCCAAGACCGCCTACGGCGTCTACCTGGCGATGAAGGAAGCATGGCGCTTCGCCACCGGTTCAGACGCGCTGGCCGGTGTACGTGTGGCGGTCCAGGGATTGGGCGGTGTCGGCGGTGCGCTGTGCGGCCTGTTGCACCGGGAAGGCGCCAGATTGATTGTCGCCGACATCTCGGAAACGCGCGCCCGGCAGACGGCACGTGAATACTCAGCGCTGTTGGCAGAGCCGGACGAACTGATCAGCACCGAGGCCGACATACTGGCACCCTGTGCGCTCGGCGGTGTGCTGCACGCCCGCAGCATCGAAACATTGCGGGTGCGGGTGATATGCGGGGCGGCGAACAATCAGCTCGCCAACTCCGAGGACGGCGAGCGCCTGCGTGCCCGCGGCATTCTCTATGCTCCCGACTATGTCGTAAACGCCGGCGGCATCATCAGCGTTGCGCTCGAATACCTGGGCAGCGGCTCTGAGGCCGAGGCACAGGCGCGCATCGAAAAGATTCCACTGACGCTGCGTAGGATACTTGAGAGCGCTGCCGCGAGCGGCACGTCGACCAGCGACATCGCTGATCACCTCGCACAGGAGTGCATTGCGGCCGCGGCGGCCAGGCGCAGCGGGCGCTGAGCGCTCATTCGTCGAAGCGCAGATGCTTCACGCTCTTGCCGTGACGGCGAATCAGGCGCAGCGCCTCGATGCCGATCCGTACATGCCGCTCGACGAACTCATCGGTCACGCGCCGATCCGAGTCTTCGGTCTTGACGCCTTCGGGCACCATCGGCTGATCGCTCACCAGCAGCAGTGCACCGGTCGGAAGTGAATTGGCGAAGCCGGCAGCGAAGATGGTAGCGGTTTCCATGTCGATCGCCATCGAGCGGGTCTTGCGAAGATATGCCTTGAAGTCGTCGTCGTGCTCCCAGACCCGCCGGTTGGTGGTGTAGACTGTTCCGGTCCAGTAATCGCAGGCCAGGTCGCGGATGACGGTGGAGATGGCGCGCTGCAGACTGAAGGCAGGCAGGGCCGGCACCTCGGGCAGCAGGTAATCGTTCGAAGTGCCATCGCCGCGGATGGCCGCGATCGGCAGCACCAGATCACCGATCTGGTTCTTGCGCTTGAGCCCACCGCACTTGCCGAGAAACAGCACCGCCTTCGGGTTGGTGGCTGAGAGCAGGTCCATGACGGTCGCGGCATTGGCGCTGCCCATGCCGAAGTTGATCATGGTGATGCCATCGCCCGTGGCATTGGGCATCGAGCGATCGCGGCCGATGATCGGTCCCTGGATCTGGCGCGCGAACACGTCGAGGTAATTGCCAAAATTGGTGAGCAGGACATAAGGGCCGAAGTCGGCGAGCGCCGTGCCGGTGTAGCGCGGCAACCAGTTCTCGACGATCTGCTGCTTGGTCTTCATCTGCCCGCTCAAACCTGTTCCAGGGCCTGGCGCAGATCCTCCACCAGATCCTGCGCGTCCTCAATACCCACCGAAAGGCGGATCATCGATTCTGAAATGCCAAGCCGCTGCCTCACTTCGATGGGTACACCGGAATGCGTCATGGCCGCGGGATGACTGGCCAGGCTCTCGGTGCCGCCGAGGCTCACCGCCAGCTTGATGACCGTCAGCGCATCCAGACAGCGGAAGGCGCCCGCCTCCCCGCCCTGCACCTCGAAGGAAAAGGTCGAGCCGGCCCCCGTGCACTGGCGTGCAAAGACTTCGCGGCGTGGATCGCGTGGACCCAGCAGGCCGAGATAATTCACTGAGCTGACTTTGGGATGGCTGCTGAGGAACTCGGCCACGACCCTGGCATTGTGGCTGGCTCGCTCCATGCGCAATTGCAGCGTTTCCATGGAACGCAACAGCATCCAGGCGGTGTTGGGATCGAGCTGCGTACCGAGTGCGCCCCGGGCCTGGCGAATCGGTAGCACATGCGCCCGGCTGCCGGAAACGCCGCCTGCGACCAGATCGGAATGTCCGCCTACATATTTGGTCAGCGAGTAGATATTGATATCCGCTCCACATTGCAGCGGCTTCTGATAGACCGGCCCGAGCATCGTGTTGTCGGTGACGATCAGCGGCCGGTGGCCCTGGCGCCGGCCCAGCTCGTCGGCCGTGTGCGCCATGAGCTTGAGATCTACCAGTGTGTTGGTCGGGTTGGCCGGTGTTTCCGTCATGATGAGGCCAATCCGGCCGAGCGCTGTACCAGCGGCGACAGCCGCCTGCACTGCATCGGGCGACAAGCCATCGCTGAAGGCAACATGGCGGATGCCGAAGTTGGGCAGCGTCTTCGCGATCAGGGTTTCGGTGCCGCCGTACAGGGGCTGGCAGAACAGCAGCACATCGCCTGCCTTGAGATGAGTGAGCAGGGTGGTGGCAATAGCCGCCATGCCAGAGGCGAATACCGCCGCCAGCTCGGCTTCGTCCCAGAGTGCGAGCCGATCCTCGAGCACCTCGAGATTGGGATTGTTGAAGCGCGAGTAGACCAGGCCGCCACGCGCGCCATCGGGCAGTGTTTTGCGCCCGGAGGTGTAGTCGAAGAAATCCTTGCCGTCCTGCGCGGTCCTGAACACGAAAGTCGAAGTCAGGAAGATCGGCGGCTTCAGTGCGCCTTCCGACAGATGCGGGTCGTAGCCGAAGCCCATCATCTGCGTCACCGGCGACAGTGTGCGCTTGCCTACTGTCCGCTTGTGGTAAGTGTCGACCATGAGTCCGTCTCCTGCTCTGTTCCGTAGTGACCCAAGTGTGGGCCGTTCACATCAAGCTGTCACCCGGCGGGGCGTGGCGCAAAGCGCAGCGGCAGCAGCAACAGCACGCCCAGCAACATGACCACGACACCCGTGACCGCGCCTACTTTGACATGCGCGACGCTGCTGTAGAACACAAAGGCGCTGCTGGCCGTGAATCCCAGCGGCAGCCAGGGGTACCAGGGCGCGCGGAAGGGCCGGCGCACCCGCGAGTGACGATGCCGCAAAATGAAGTAGGCACCGCCGCTGAGGGTCAGAAAGAACCAGTAGACCGGTGACAGGTAGTCGACCATGGTGGTAAACCCATGGCGCGTGTAGGCGCCAAACCCGACCAGCATGAGCGCCACCGCCCCGATCGCCAGTATTGCTGCCGGCGGCGTGCCGCGCACCACGTGCCAGCGGCCCAGGCGCCGCAGCGTCACCGTGTCGCGGGCCGCCGCATAGGTGGTGCGCGCACCGGCAATCAGCAGTGCGTTCATGACGGTGATCGACGTGATGGCGACGACAGTGACGATCAGCACCTGCCCCGGCCTGCCGAAGGCGCGCAGCATCAGCTCGGCGGCCGGAGCGTTGGTGGTGGCGAGGCCGGCCAGCCCGAGACCGCGCAGCAGCGCCCAGTTGACCAGCAGGTACAGCGCGGTCACCGTCCCCATGCCCAGCAGCAGCGCCCGCTTGATACCATGATCGCCGTCGCGCATTTCCGCCGACAGCGTGGCCGCATCGCTCCAGCCGCCATAGGCAAGGAACACGAACACCAGGGCCGTGCCCCAGTGCGTCACCGGCGCCAGCGTAGTGCTGCCAGCCATCGCCACAACGGCCGCCGGTTCAACGGTCGCAGGTGCGACGCCCTGGAAACTGAGCCACAAACCCGCCGCGCCTACACTCGCCAGGCCGAGCAGCACAATCGTCATCAGCGCCACCTGGGTATTGATGCCGAAACGCAGCCCGGCGAGATTGACCGCCACCAGCACGATCACGATCAGCGCCGCGAACAGTGCGCTGCCTGAAGGACCCAGTTGGACCACCTGCCCCAGGTAGTCGCCGAACACAAAGGCCAGCATGGCCATTGACCCGGTGTGGATCACGGCAAAGCGCGACCAGGCGAACAGAAAACCAGCCTGTGGGCCATAGGCCTGGTACAGAAAATTGTAGTCGCCACCGGCATCGGGAAAGGCCGCGGCCATTTCGGCGTAGCACAGCGCGCCGGCCAGCGAGAGTACACCACCGAAGGTCCAGGTCCACATCAGCACCGCGCTGCTCGACACATTGGCCGCCGCCGCCGGGGTGGTGGAAAAAATGCCGGCGCCAATGACCATGCCCACGCACACGGAAATCGCATGCCACACCGACAGTTGACGCTGCGGCGTGCCGTGGGGACGTGCCACGGCAAAGCTCTAGGGCCGGCCCGCCAGCTCCTTGAGCAACACATACCATTGCGCCGCGCCCTGGTAGAGCGAGGCGACCGGCAGGCGCTCGTTCAGTCCGTGCGCAAAGTTCTCACTTTCCTTGCTGAAGGATGCCTGCACGCCATAAGTTGGAATGCCGGCATGGCGAAACACCGCGCCGTCGGTCGCATAGGAGGCCTGTTCCGTGCCGATGGGTATACCCGGATGCACGCTATGCACTGCCTTGCCGATCGCTGCCATCAGCACCGGGTTCAGCGGTGAGGCCGCGGAGGCCACGCCGACATTGCCCGGCTTGACATCGATCCTGTCGCCCACGATTTCCTGAAGCGTCGCACGCACGCTGTCGATGGGATGACCTGGAAACACGCGGCAGCTCAGATTCACCTGCGCCATCTGCGGCAAGGCGTTGCTGGCGTGCCCGCCTTTCAACATGGTCGGCACGCAGGTCGTGCGCGTTTTGCCTACGTAGGCGGCGTCCTGGTACAACAGGTCGGCGGCCGCCGCATCGTTCGGGTTGGCGGCGAAGCGTGCCATCGCCTCGCCCAGGGGTCCTGGCGTATAGCTGGCCGCCGCCTTGAAATTCTGCAGGGTCCAGTCGTTCCACATGACCGGGAAACGGTAGCCCTGCACCTTCTTGATGGCATCGGCCAGATCGAAGATGGCGTTGTCGGCGCGCGGGCGGCTGCTGTGACCACCGGCGTTATGCGCAGTCAGTTCGAAATCGGCATAGGTCTTTTCGGCGCCCTGCACGAAGAAGGCTTTTGCTGCACCGGTAGCTTCGTTGAGTACACCGTTGCCACCGTCACCGTTGAGCGCGTACTCGGCGTCGACGAGGTCGCGGTGGTGTTCCATCAGGTCGGCGGCGGTGGCCGCGGAGGTCTCTTCATCGCCGGTGAAGACGATAATCAGATCGCGCGTCGGCTTGAAGCCTTCGGCTTTCAGGCGCAGGAACGTGGCGGTGAGCTCCGCGACTTCCTGCTTGATGTCGATCGTGCCGCGCCCGAAGAAGTAGCCATGCTCCTCGACCAGCGTGAACGGGTCGCGCTGCCAGTCCTCGCGCTTCGCCGTCACCACGTCCATGTGTGCCATCAGCGCAATGGGCCGGCCACCGCTGCCATCGCCGCGGTAGCGCACGACGAGCGACGCCGTCTCGCCGAGCGGCAGGATGTGGATGTCCGCTTCCGGGAAACCCGCTTCGCGAAACTGCGCCGCCAGATAGGCGGCGAGTT
>Ga0315271_10000817_pt1 | contig 18052 bp, 16 predicted proteins | sample C3_top_MG_FD_204664 | JGI IMG/M metagenome (GOLD analysis project Ga0315271, IMG submission 204664) | Sediment microbial communities from Yellowstone Lake, YNP, Wyoming, USA - C3_top | ecosystem: Environmental > Aquatic > Freshwater > Lake > Sediment | place: USA: Wyoming | collected 2017-08-01
AGGCTTTGGCGGCACTTCGTCACCGATCGCGGCGACGTGCGCCGCGCGTTCCCCAAGGATGATCTCGACCGCATCGAGCGCGCGGTTGCCGACGGCGAAACGCGGCACGGCGGGCAGGTGTGCTTCGCGATCGAGGCGGCGTTGCCGCTGCCACGCGTCTGGCGCCACGTGCGTCCGCGCGTCCGGGCGCTGGAAGTGTTCGGCCTGCTGCGCATCTGGGACACCGAGGCCAACGACGGCGTCCTGCTCTACATCCTGCTGGCCGATCGCGCCGTTGAAATCATTGCCGATCGCGGCATCCACGCGCGTGTCGGCGACGCCGCGTGGCAGACGATCTGCCACAGGATCGAAGCGGCCTGCCGCGACGGCCGGTTCGCGGAAGGCGCCGTGCAGGGGATCGTCCAAATCTCGGCGCTGCTCGCGCAGCACTCGCCGCGCACGGGGCCGGGACGCAACGAGATCTCCGACGCGCCGGTCGTGCTCTGACGCTAGGGAGCCTCTGCATAAGTATTCGCGATTGCGCTGCTTGGGCCCGATGCGGATGGATGCGAGACGGGCGACGCAGGTCGTAGTTGATCCTACGATGCCAAGGAGCACGGCGAAGCAGACGCCGCATTGGGCGGCAGCCCGGAGGGACGGGGCTTTTCGGGCGGTCTGCTTTGTCGCGAGTCTCGCGTAGGGGGCTCACCATTCGCTTCGACTCGCTTCGCGCATCCCATCCCGAAAAGCTCCCCGTCGCAATCGCGAATGCTTATGCAGAGACTCCCTAGTGCCGGTGCTCGCCGTCCTCGGCGATCAGGTGCAGCGAGTCGCCCTTGCTCTGGTTGTGCTGGTGGCGCCACATGACGAGCAGCATCGCGCTCGACATGAACAGCCCGAACAGCACGACCGCCCGGTTGACCGAGATTCCCTGGTGGATCATCAGCGCGTAGAGGCCGACCATGACGAGGATGCCGATGTTCTCGTTGAAATTCTGCACGGCGATCGAGTGCCCCGCGCCCATCAGCACGTGCCCGCGATGCTGGAGCAGCGCGTTCATCGGCACCACGAAGAACCCGGCGCAGCCGCCAATGAGGATCATCAGGACAATGGCAACCGGCAGCGTGGTAACGAAGATCATCGTGATGACGATGAGGCCCATCGCGGTGCCGATCGGGAGGACGTTGACGGCGCGGCGCAAACTGACGTAGCGCGCCGCGAGCACGGCGCCGAACGCGATCCCCACCGCCACCACGCCCTGCAGGTAGGACGCCTGCGACAGGTCGTAGCCGAGCGCCTTGGCAGCCCATGCCAGCACGATGAATTTCAGCGTCGCCCCGGCGCCCCAGAACAGCGTCGTCGTCGCGAGCGAGATCTGGCCCAGCTTGTCGCGCCACAGCAGCGACACGCAGTGGGTGAATTCGCGGATCAGGTAGAACGGATTCTTGCTGGGCATCCGGTGGTCGACGCCGGTGTCCGGAATGAACCAGTTGATGATGGCGGCAATGAGATAGAGCAGGGCAATGAATGAAATCGCCGCCTCGGGCGGCGTGTTGATGCCGGTGTCGATGCCCGGGAAGTCGAAGCCCAGCAGCATGTTCGAGACGTTGTGGCTGACCAGCAGCCCGCCCAGCAGCACGCCCAGGATGATCGACCCCACGGTCGTGCCCTCGATCCAGCCGTTGGCGATCACCAGCTGGGACGGCGGCAGGAGCTCGGTGAGGATGCCGTATTTGGCGGGTGAGTAGGCGGCGGCGCCGAAACCCACGACCGCATAGGCCAGCAGCGGGTGGACCGAGAAGAGCATCAGCACGCAGCCGACGACCTTGATGGCATTGGTGATCAGCATCACCCGGCCCTTGGGCATCGAATCGGCAAACGCGCCGACGATCGGCGCGAGGATCACGTAGGAGACGACAAAGGACTGCTGCAGCGACGGCAGCATCCAGTCCGGCTCCTGCAGTTCCTGGAGAAGCCGGATAGCGGCGATCAGCAGCGCGTTGTCGGCGAGCGAGCTGAAAAACTGCGCCGCCATGATCGTGTAGAAGCCGGCCTTCATTTCCTCGAATGGCGCCTTCGCATGCGCCGGTGCGTATCCAGTTGCGTCCGCTTGGGCGGCGCGTCCGGTTTGGTTGGTTATAATGTCCGCAACGGCGCGGTCGGCGTTTTATACCATGTTTGCGCGCTGCCCCTCTCCCGAAGGGCATTCTCCCGGCATGGCCCGTCCCCTCTACGCACAGATCAACCTGACCGCGATGCGCGAGAACCTGGCGCGCGTGCGCGAAAAGGCGCCCGGGACTCAGGTCCTCGCAGTGGTCAAGGCCAATGCCTACGGCCACGGCCTGGCGCGGGTGCTGCCTGCGCTGGAGGATGCCGACGGCCTGGCGCTGGTCGAGCTCGATGCCGCGATTGGCTTGCGCGAGAAGCGCTACATGCGCCGCATCCTGCTGCTCGAGGGATTCTTCGCGGAAGGCGAGCTGGACGAGGTGGCGCAGCGCCGGCTGGCCATTGTTGTGCACGACATCGAGCAGGTGAAGATGCTCGAGGCCGCGGTGCTCGCCCGGCCCGTCGAGGTGTTCGTGAAGGTCAACACCGGCATGAACCGCCTGGGTTTCCGTCCCGCGGCCGTCGCCTCGATTTGCGAACGCTTGGCCAGGACACCCGCTGTGGCCGCGCTGCGCCTGATGACCCACATCGCGCGGGCGGAGGAGGAAGACGGCCTGGCCGAGCCGCTCGCCTTGTTCGAGACCGCGTGCCGCGGCCTGCCCTATCCGCGCTCCGTGGCCAATTCGGCGGGGATCATCCGCTTTTCCGAAGTCGGCGGCGAATTCGTGCGGCCGGGAATCATGCTCTACGGTGCGACGCCTCTGCCCTACGACACGTCGGACATGCTGGGGCTGCGCCCGGTGATGACGCTGCGGTCGGAAATCATCGCGGTGCAGGACCTGAAGGCCAACGAGACTGTCGGCTACGGCGCGCAATACACGGCGTCGCGGCCGCATCGCGTCGGCGTGATCGCGTGCGGCTACGCGGACGGCTACCCGCGCCACGCGCCGAACGGCACGCCGGTGCGGGTCCTGGGGACCAAGGTGCGCATGGCCGGCCGGGTGTCGATGGACATGATCACCGTGGACCTGACCGACGTCCCGGACGCGCGCGTCGGCAGTCCCGTGGTGTTGTGGGGAGAAGGACTGCCGGTGGACGACGTCGCGGCCGCTGCGGCCACCGTCGGGTACGAATTGCTGTGTGCCGTCGCACCGCGGGTGCCGTTCGTGACCAGCGAGTTGGGCAGCATCGACCTCGACCTGTAATCATTCGCAGCAGAACATCGCGGAGCCTCTAAACGTGTACATCGTCGTCACCGGAGCCGCCGGCTTCATCGGGTCCAATCTGGTCCGGGCGCTCAACGCGCGCGGCGAGCGCGACATCATCGCCGTCGACAACCTCGCGGACGCGGACAAGTTCCGCAACCTCTCCGACTGCGACATCGCCGACTATCTGGATCAGGACGAATTCATTGCGCGCGTCACGGCCGGCGACTTCGAGGACGACATCACCGCCGTGTTGCACCAGGGCGCCTGCGCGGACACGATGGAGACCGACGGGCGCTTCATGCTGCGCAACAACTACCGGTACTCGGTGACGCTGCTCGACCATTGCCAGGACAACGACATCCCGTTCCTGTACGCATCGAGCGCCAGCGTCTACGGTGCGGGCACCGCGTTCGCGGAAACGCGCGAGAACGAGGCGCCGCTCAACGTCTACGGATACTCCAAGTTCCTGTTCGACCAATACGTTCGGCGAATGCTCCCGGAACGCACGGCGCAGGTGGCCGGCTTCCGCTATTTCAATGTCTACGGTCCGCGTGAACAGCACAAGGGAGCGATGGCGTCGGTCGCGTTCCATTTCTTCCACCAGTTCCGGCAAAGTGGCCGGGTGAAGCTCTTCGAAGGCTCGGGGGGCTACGGGGCGGGCGAGCAGCGCCGCGATTTCGTCTTCGTCGACGACGTGGTCAAGGTGAACTTCGACTTCCTGGACCACCCGGGGCGTTCGGGAATCTTCAACCTGGGCACCGGCAATGCCGAGGCGTTCAACGACGTCGCGCTGGCGACCGTCAACGCGTGCCTGGCCGCCGAAGGCAAGCCGCCGCTCACGCTGCCCGAGATGGTTCACCAGGGCGCGATCGAATACATCCCGTTCCCGCCGCAACTCGTGGGCAAGTATCAGAGCTACACGCAGGCCGACCTCACGGCACTGCGCGCCGCGGGGTACGTGGCGCCGATGCTGACGGTGGCGCAAGGGGTCACCCGCTACGTCGAAAGTCTGATTTCGGAAGGCGCGTCCTCCCCGTAACGTGGGCGAACGTCGTTGGCCACCCGGGTGCCGCATTTGCCCGAGTCCGACGATGTCACTTCCCAACTACGCAAGGAGGCACATCATGCAACGCACGTTCCTGGCGCTGGCGATAGCGCTCGCGCAATGGTGCATTCCGGTCCCGGCCCTGGCCGCGGTGAACATCAACACTGCTTCGCTTGAAGAGTTCGTCGCCCTGCACAAGGGCCTGGGGCCGGCCAAGGCCCAGGCAATCATCGACTACCGCAAGATCAACGGCCCGTTCAAGTCGGTGGACGACCTGAAGCACGTCAAGGGCATCGGCGCCAAGCGCCTGGAAAAACTGCGTCCTGAACTCACCGTCGGCCCCGCGCCCAAGGTCGCGGCAGCAGGCGCTGCAAAGTCGGACGGCAAGGGCGCCGTTCCCGTCGCCAAGGGCGAAATCCGCACCGCGGCCGATACCGCAAGGAAGTAGCGGATCGATCGTCCAAGCGTTCCGCTCGGTCGAAAGCGTCGGGAAGGCTCTTTTGCGGCCTTCCCGACGCCGTTGCGCAATTGCCTTGCCGTCGCAGAGGTCAACCCGTAGTATGCGTGGCGCGTTAATGCCTCGCCGCTCATTTTCATCCTGGAGCGGGGTGTAACGACCATCGTCTATCGGGGGAACTTCAATGAAACGATTCTTGCTCGCGTTTGCACTGCTCGTCATGTCGAGCATCGCCTTCGCGGCCGTCAATATCAACTCGGCAACCCTGGAACAACTCGAGGCGCTGCCCGGCATCGGTCCAGTCAAGGGCCAGGCCATCATCGACTATCGCAAGGCCAATGGCCCGTTCAAGTCGATCGACGACCTGAAGAAGGTCAATGGCATCGGCGACGCCACGCTCGAGAAGGTGAAGCAGAGCGGCGTTTCGTTGAGCGGCACAACCACGTTGCCCGCGGCGACCGAGACCAAGAAAGCAGAGCCGGCCAAGCCCGCGCCTGCGGCAGCACCTGCGGCGGCAGCACCTGCGGCGGCAGCACCAGCAGCGCCAGCACCTGCAGCGACACCTGCGAAGGCGGCACCTTCACCGGCTGCGGCTGCACCTGCGGCCGCGCCTGCGAAGGCTGCACCTGCTCCCGCAGCCGCACCTGCGGCGGCGGCACCTGCAGCTCCGGCGAAGGCTGATACGAAGGCCGACGCCAAGAAGGACGGCAAGGCCGCGGCCAAGGACGACAAGCCCGCCGCGACCGACAAGGCAGCCAAGTCCGACAAGCCGTCCAAGGCCGACAAGGCTGCGGCAGACAAGGCAAAGTCCGACAACGTCAAGGCGGACAAGGACGCCAAGGCGGCGGCCGACAAGCAAGCCAAAGCCGACAAGGTCGCCGCGGACAAGGCGAAGTCGGACAAGGCCAAGGCCGACAAGGTAGCGGCGGACAAGGCCAAGGCTGACAAAGCTGCGGCGGACAAGGAAGCCAAGGCGAAGGCGGCAGCAGACAAGGCGGCAGCGGACAAGGAAGCCAAGGCGAAGGCCAAGGCCGACAAGGACGCCGCGGCCAAGAAGTAGTCAGCCGGATCGCAGCGACAGAACCCCGCCCGCGTGGCGGGGTTTTCGTTTGGGGCGGGTCGGCTTGGTGCCTCCGCTACAATCGGTGTCCCAGCCGCTGCACGCCGCCGTCGGCGATCCCGAAATCTCCCCCATGGCCGATTCCCGAGACTATCCGACACTCGCCGACACCGTCGGCAGGACGCCACTGGTCCGACTGCAAAGGATGCCCGGCGCGACGAGCAACATCATCCTGGGCAAGCTCGAGGGCAACAACCCCGCCGGCTCCGTCAAGGATCGGCCGGCGCTGTCGATGATCGTCGAGGCCGAGCATCGCGGCGACATCAAGCCCGGCGACACGCTGATCGAGGCGACCTCCGGCAACACCGGCATCGCGCTCGCGATGGTGGCCGCCATCAAGGGCTACAAGCTGATCCTGGTGATGCCCGACAACCAGTCTCTGGAACGCGTGCAGACGATGCGCGCGTACGGCGCGGAACTGATCCAGGTCACCAAGGCATTGGGCATGGAAGGCGCGCGCGACCTGGCCGAGCGGATGCAGGTGGAAGGCAAAGGGCACATCCTCAACCAGTTCGCCAATCCCGACAATCCGCTGGCGCACTACCGCACCACCGGACCCGAGATCTGGTATGACACCGGCGGGCGCATCACCCACTTCGTCTCCGCGATGGGCACGACGGGCACGATCATGGGCGTGTCGAAATTCCTGAAGGAGAAGAACCCGGCCGTCACGATCGTCGGCGCGCAACCCGCCGAAGGCGCGTCGATTCCGGGCATCCGGAAGTGGCCGGCGGAATACCTGCCGAAGATCTTCGACGGCACGCGTGTCGACCGCACGGAATCGGTGACCCAGGGCGAAGCGGAAGACATGGCGCGGCGCCTCGCGCGCGAGGAGGGCATCTTCGGCGGCATTTCCGCGGGCGGCGCGTGTGCGGTGGCGCTGCGCATCTCGCGCGAGGTGCGCAACGCCACGATCGTTTTCGTCGTCTGCGACCGTGGCGACCGCTACCTGTCCACAGGCGTGTTCCCCGCATGACGCCGATCCTGGTCTTCGACATCGAGACGGTGCCGGACGTTCCCGGCATCCGCCGCATCAACGACCTTCCCGCGGACCTGCCGGACGAAGGTGTCATCGACTGGTTCAACCAGAAGCGGCGCGCCGCCACCGGCAGCGACTTCGCGCCGCACTACCTGCAGCAGGTGGTTGCCATCGCTTGTGCGTTGCGCAGCAAGGACGACCTCAAGATCTGGTCGGTCGGCGATCTGGAAGACCCCGAGCCCGAATTGATCCGGCGGTTCTTCGGCGGCATCGAGCAGCTGACGCCGCAGCTCGTGTCGTGGAACGGCGGCGGCTTCGACCTGCCGGTGCTCAACCACCGTGCGCTGATCCACGGCATCACTGCGGAAAAATACTGGGACTGGGGCGATCAGGACCGCGAGTTCAAGTGGAACAGCTATCTCGGCCGCTACCACACGCGCCATCTGGACCTCATGGACGTGCTGGCGATGTACCAGCCGCGCGCCAACGCCGGACTCGACGCGATCGCGCGGCTGTGCGGGTTTCCGGGCAAGCTCGGCATGGACGGAAGCCAGGTCGCCGCGGCCGTGGCGGCGGGCAAGCTCGCGGACGTGCGCAATTACTGCGAATGCGACGTGATGAACACCTACCTCGTCTACCAGCGCTTCCGCCTGCTGCGGGGCGAGACGAGCGCGGGCGAATACGCGAAGGAAATCGCCCTCGCGCGCGATCGCGTCGCGGCGTCCGGCGCACCGCACTGGCAGCAGTTCATGGCGGCCTGGAACGCGGGCGCCTGATCCGCCGCAGCTAGGCTTTGAGGAACGGCACGGGCACAAAGCGGCCGGCAAGCGCCGCCTGCGAATCCACGCCCCACCACTGATCCAGCACGGTTGCATACGCGCTGCGGAAGTCGAGCGCATAGGCGGGATTGCCGTCGCCGGACAGGCGGCCGAGATCGGGCGTTGCCCCGTACATTCCGCCCGCAACGCGTCCACCGAGCGCGAAGTGAACGTTGGCCGTGCCGTGGTCGGTGCCGCCGGAGACGTTTTCCTTCGGTCGGCGCCCGAACTCGGCGTAGGTGAGGACGACCGTCTCGTTCCACTTGCCGAGCTCGACCAATGCGCTGCGCAGGGCGACGAGGCCGTCGGCCACGTCCTTCAGCAATCGCGACTGCGTGGCGGTCTGGTTCGCGTGCGTGTCGAATCCGGTGAGCGTCACCCGCAACACGGCGACGCCGGAGGGATTGGCGATGACCTGGCTCGCCGTGTGGATCGCGCTGCCGAAATTGCCGGAAGGAAATTCGGTCCTGAACTTGTAGTGTGCGTCGAGGTTGGCGGCTGCCTGCACGATGTCGGCCTCGACCTTGAGCACGTGCGCCAATGCCGGATTGCCCGTAATCGGCACGGGTTGCGCGAGCTTGGCACGGCGCAGGAATTGATCGGTGTTGGCCAGCGCAATGGCGCGCGTGCCGCCGCCGGCTAGCGGCCCCAGATCGCCGGATCCGATGATGACGCCGTCCGCGGCGAAGGCGCGCGGCGTGGGTTGCGCGGCGAACGCGCGGGTGAGCCAGCCGTCCTGCAGGTATTCCGTGCTGCGCGACGCGGTGTCCCAGATCTCGATAGAACGAAAGTGCGAGAGATTGGGCTCCGGGTAGCCCACGCCCTGGAGCACCGCGAGTTGCCGGTCGCGCCAGAGTGCGGCGAGCGGCTCGAGCGATGGATGCAATCCGGCATGGTCCGTCAATTGCACGACGTCGTCGCGCTTGACGGCGATCTTCGGCCGCAGCGCGTAATACACCGGGTCTGCGTAGGGGACCAGCGTGTTGAGCCCGTCGTTGCCGCCCTTCAGCTCGACCAAGACGAGAACGCGGTTGTACTTGGCATTGACCGGAGCCGCCGCCAGCGCGACTCGCGCGTTCCCGAACGTCGCAACCGTCCCGCCGATTGCCTGCGAGAGAGGCAGCGCGACCGCGGAGCGAAGAAAATGGCGACGGTTCATGATGGGGTCCCGGTCGAGATCTCGTCCGTCACTTGAGCTGGTAGACGGGGTCCTGCAGCGTCGCACGGACGAAGGCGAGCGCGTCGTCAGCGGCCGGCATTGGTGATTGCGGCGGCAGCGCGAGGAGCAGCGCCTGCGCCGCGGACTCCTTGCCGCCGGACGCGCTTGTCTTCCGCGCACCGAGCCATGCCACGGCATCGAAGTGAACGCTGCGGAGGCCGCGATCGGCCTCGCGCGCCAAGCGCTGCGCGCGCGCCTTTTCGTCGCCGGCGATCCCCTGCGGCGACAATGCCTGCTTCGGCGCAGCCGCGGGCGCCTGCGCCATCGCAGCCATAGACAGCTGCGGCGGACCTTCGTCGGCGCGGGCCAGGCGATCGATGAATTGCTTGCGCGCCAGCAGCGTGTTGGCGTCGATCCACGCATTTCCGCCTGGCCAGCCCTTCACGTTGGGCGGCGAAAAGAGGTTCTGGCCCATGCCCGCGGCGAGCACCGCGAACGGCAAGCCCTCCGGCGGCACGATCTCAAGCTGCCGCAGCGTGCCGACGACGAATTCGACCGGGCTCTTGACCAGCGTGCCGCGAGTCTCGCTGGCCCAGAACGCGTCGCATGACAGGAGCTCGCGCAACGCAACGCGGATATCGTAGTTGGACATCCGGAACGCCTGCGCGACGCGGCGGATCTCGCGCGGATCGGGGTCGGGCGACACGAACTCGCGCCACAGCTTGATGGTGATGTAGTCGGCGGTCGCGGGCTGCGCCAGCAACAGGTCGAGCACGGCATCGCCGTCGAAATTGCCGGTCCTTCCGAGCACCGTCTTGCTGCCGTAATCGTGGACGCCTGGCCGGAAGACATATCCGCCGGTTTCCCGATTGAGGCTCCATCCGGTGAACGACCGCGCCGCTTCCTTGACGTCGGCCTCGCCGTAGTGGCCTTCGCCCAGCGTGAAGAGCTCCATGACTTCGCGCGCGAAGTTCTCGTTCGGCTGCCCCTTGCGGTTCTGCGCGCTGTCGAGATAGACGAGCATTGCCGGGTCTTTCGCCGCTGCGTGCAGCAGCGTGCCGAAGTTGCCGAGCGCATGGGCGCGCAGCGTCACGTTCTGCGCGTACATCAGCCGCGCCACGCGCACCTTCTGCTGGCTGGAAACGAAATGGTTGTGCCAGAACAGCGTCATGCGCTCCGTCAGCGGCGATGGCGTCACCAGCATTTCCTGCACCCACCAGGCGCGCATTGCGAGGCCGTACCTGACCTGCTGCTGCAGGAACGCCTTGCGCTCGGCGTCGGACGCATCGCGTGCCGGTGGTCGCAGCGGCCCCGCTTCGGTCGCGAAGGCGGGCGCCGGCGTGGTCGCCGACGTACGCGTTTCGCGCAGCAGCCGCGCGACGGCGTCGCTGCGCGGCATGGCGGCATACACGTCCACTTCCGCAGCGGTGGGGCCGAACCCGGTGCGCGCCAGCAGGTGCCGCGCGTCGTCATACCCCATCGGCGCGCCTGCCGCATGGGCGAGCGTTGCGCAGGCGAGCAGCGGCGACAGAGCGAAGGTTCGCAGGCAGCGTAGCAAAGGCATGGTCATGGGCGTGTCCGGATCGAGTCCCCGAACGCGAATCGTGGCAAATCGCCGCCCGGTCCTGCCAACAACGCCTCAGTCTGCGCGCCTGTTGACGCGGATGCCGTTGCGAACTGTAACGGGCTGTTGGCAGTCCGCTAAAGTGCGATGGTCCCGCGCGCGATCTCGATCACGCGTCCCGACACGAGGATCCGCCGGTCTTCGGTGACCTCGAGCCCCAGCCGGCAGGGCCGACCCACCGCCTCGCCCTGGTCGATGGTGAGCTTTTGCGGGAGCGGGGCGCCCGTGGCAAGCAGCCAGCCGCCCAGGTTGGCGCACGCGGAACCGGTGCCCGGATCCTCGACGACCGAACCATGCTTGGGAAAGAAGAAGCGCGACAGCACGCGATCGCCCTCGCGCGCGAAGACGTACGCCATCGCCCGCTGGCCATTGCTGCCGTGGGCCAGCAGCGCGTCGGCCCGTGGTGCCGCTCGGCGCACGGCGGCAAAGTTCGCGAGCGGGACGATGAGCTGGTCGGACCCGGTGTCGACCCATAACGGCGGCGCGTCGTCCAGGTCCGCAGGCTTGAGTCCCAGCGCCGACGCCAGCTCCTCGCGCGTTGCGGCCGGCGCGCGATGCGCGGGCGCGTTGGCCTGCAGGGTCCAGACATCGCCCGTTGCCTTGACCGGAATGACGCCGGCTTTCATTTCCAGCGTCAGCGCATCGCCGGCCGACAGGAGATCGCGCGCCACGTGGGCGGTGCCGAGCGTCGGGTGCCCGGCGAAGGACATCTCGAACGTCGGCGTGAAGATGCGCACCCGCGCCGTGGCGCTCGCCGACGGGAGGATGAACGTCGTCTCTGACAGGTTGAACTGCAGGGCCAGCGCCTGCATCGTGACGTCGTCCAGGTCCCGCGCATCCTCGAAGACGCACAGCGGATTGCCTGCAAGCGGGCTTTCGGCGAAGACATTGACCAGACGAAAATCGTATTGGCGCATGGTCATGCCGCGACAGGGGAGGCCGCGTTCACCTGCGCGTCGAGATCGCGTGCGAGCGCGCGAAACGCCGGCATGTCGATGGCGTGCGGCGTCACGCGCAGCGCGTCGGCGTGCCGCGAAAAGTTGCGCAGGATCGAGCGGCCATAGGTCGGATCGTAGTGCGTGACGAGCAGTTCGTCGACGAGCGTGTCGAAGTCGCCCGCCGTCGCCGCCGCGATCCAGTGTTCGATCACCTTGCGGCCGTGCACGGGCACCAGCGGCTGCAGCTTGTCCGCCAGAGATCCGGGGTCCTCGATGAAGTGCAGGTACTCGTCCTTGAGAAGTGCCACGCGCAATTCCCGCGGCGTGTCGACGCGGATGCACGCCGCGCGGCGCATCGCGTCCAGCAGAGCGTCGGGAACCTGGATGGCGCCGATCTTCCTGCTTTCCGACTCCACGTAGACGGGGCGCGCCGCATCGAAGCCTTCGAGCGCGGTCAGCAACGCGGTGTCGAAGGCCTTCTGCGACGGCTGCGGATCGCGGGGCAGGTCGCCCAGCAGCGAGCCGCGGTGCCGCGCAAGTCCTTCCAGGTCCAGTACCTGCGCACCTTCGGCATGCAGCGCGGCCAGCAGGCGGCTCTTGCCCGAGCCGGTCAGACCGCACACGACGACATAGCGGAAATGCGCCGGCGCGTCGACCAGCGCCGCGACGACGTGCCGGCGCCACGTGCGGTACCCGCCGTCCAGCTGCACGGCGCGCCAGCCGATTTCGTTCAGCACGTGCGCGAGCGACGCGCTGCGCTTGCCGCCGCGCCAGCAGTACACGGCGGGCGCCCATTCGCGCGGCTTCGCTGCGCAATGCGTCTCGACGATCCGGGCGATGTTGCGTGCGACGATGGCCGCGCCGACCTTCCGCGCGGCGAACGCCGAGTCCTGTGCATGCAGCGTGCCGACGAGCTTGCGCTCCTCGTCGGAAAGGACGGGAAGGTTCACGGCGCCTGGAAGGTGATCGATGGCAAATTCCGACGGGCTGCGCACGTCGATGCGCTCCGGATAATCGGCCAGCGACGCGAGGCCGATCTTCGTGCCCGGTCCGTACCTTTGCGCCATCGAGTTCATTTGCGCAGCAGCGTTTGCAGCGCGGGCCACACGTTGTCCAGCAACTTCGCCTGCGCCTCCGCCGTCGGGTGGATCCGGTCCGGCTGGAATAGGGTGAGGTCTTCGCCGAAGCCCGCGAAGAACGCCGGCACGAGCGGAACGCGCTTGGCCTTGGCCACGTCGCCGAACAGCGCGCTGAACTCCTTGACGTAGACCGGACCATAGTTCGAGGGCATTTGCATGCCGATGATCATCACTCGGGTCTTCGCGGCCTGCGCCGCCGTGACCATGTTCTCCAGATTGGCGCGCGTGGCGGCGAGGTTTCCGCCGCGCAACGCGTCGTTGCCGCCGAGTTCGATCACCACGATCGCCGGCTTGTGCAGCGCGAGCAGCGCCGGCAAGCGGGCGCGGCCTCCGGCCGTGGTGTCGCCGCTGATCGATCCGTTGACCACCGTATAGCTATAGCCATCGGACTTGAGCCTGGCGTCGAGCAGCGTGACCCAGCCTTTTCCCGCGGGCAGGCCATAGCCCGCCGAAACGGAATCCCCGAGCACCAATAATGCCGGCGGGGCTTCGCCTGCGCGCGCAGGACCGGCGCATGCGAGCAGGAGCGCGAGCAAAGCCAGGACGACGGAACGGGTGCCGCGCGGAAACATCGGGTTACATCCTCGACAAGCAATCTGGCGATTGTAGCGTGCCGGGGCGCTTGCCTTGGGCGCTTGGCGACGCAAGCTACAATGCTCGCTCACCATTCTCCTCTTCGTTCATGCCCGAACCCATCATCCGCGCCGAAGCGCTGACCAAGATCGTCAAGAGTGGCGACGACCCGCTGACGATCCTCGACGGCGTCACATTCTCGGTCGAACCGGGCGCATCGATCGCCATCGTCGGCGCTTCCGGCTCTGGCAAGACGACGCTGCTCGGCCTGCTCGCGGGCCTCGACCGGCCGACTTCGGGTGAAATTCACATCGACGGCGCAGCGTTGTCCGTCCTCGACGAAGACGCGCTGGCCGCGATGCGCCAGCGGCTGCTGGGGTTCGTGTTCCAGTCGTTCCAGCTTCTGCCGGCGCTGACGGCGCTGGAGAACGTGATGCTGCCGCTCGAACTGGCAGGCGCTTCTGATGCCGAAGCCAGCGCGCGAACGTGGCTCGATCAGGTCGGCCTCGCCCGGCGCATCACGCACTATCCGCGGCAGCTGTCGGGCGGCGAGCAGCAGCGCGTCGCGATCGCGCGCGCATTCGCCGGCGAGCCCAAGCTGCTGATGGCCGACGAGCCGACCGGCAACCTGGACGGCGCGACCGGCGTGGAAGTCGCCGATCTCATGTTCCGGCTCAATCGCGAACACGGCACCACGCTGGTGCTGGTCACGCACGACCTGACGCTCGCCGCGCGGTGCGGGCGTCGGCTTTCGCTTGCGGCGGGCTGTGTTATCGGCGACGAGCGCGGCCCAATGTCGGCGTTCGACTGAAACCCGTGAACACGCTGCGCCTGGCCCTGCGACTGCTGCGCCGCGACTGGCGCGCCGGTGAGCTGCGCGTGCTCGCGGCCGCGCTTGTGCTGGCGGTGGCGAGTGTGGGCACCGTCGGTTTCTTCGCCGATCGCGTCAAGGGCGCGCTCACTCGCCAGGCAAACTTGCTGCTCGGCGCCGACGTCATGATTTCCGGTGATCGTCCGTTGCCCGTCTCGTTTGCGGACGATGCGCGCGCAAGCGGGCTGGTCACCACGCCCGTCATCCGCTTCAACAGCATGGTGCAGCCCAATCCGGAGCCCAACCGGCAGGCCGGCGCCGATGCCGTTGCCGTGCTGACCGACGTCAAGGCCGTGGGCGACGGCTATCCGCTGCGCGGCGCGATCACGCTCACCGACGCGACTGCTCCCGAAGGCACGCCCGCCCGGCGCATCCCGGCGCGCGGTGAAGCGTGGCCCGACGTGCGCCTGGCGCAACGATTGGGCATCAAGGTGGGCGACCCCATCAGCGTCGGCGAGGCGACGCTCAGGGTGAGCGCGATATTGCAGGAAGAACCCGAGGTCGCCGGCGTGATGTTCTCGCTGGGTCCCAAGCTGCTGCTCAACATCGACGACGTGCCCGCGACGAACCTGCTGCAGCCGGGAAACCGCGCGACGTGGCGGCTGCTCGTCGCCGACCGCGCGGGGCGCGGCGCACTGGATACTTATCGCGAGTCGCTGATGCCGCAGTTGAAGGCGGGCCAGCGGCTGGAAGGCGTGCGCGACCTGCGTCCCGAGGTGCGGCAGACACTCGACCGCGCGGAGAAATTCCTCGGGCTCGCGGCGCTCGTCGCCGTGCTCCTCGCGGCGGTTGCGGTCGCGCTGGCCGCATCGCGGTACCTGCGCCGGCATCTCGACGCCGCCGCGATGTTCCGCTGCTTCGGCGCGAAGGTCCTGCAGACACTGGCGCTTTTTCTCGCGCAGTTCGTCGTGCTCGGCGTGGTGGCCAGCGCAGTCGGCGTAGCGCTTGCGCTGGGCGGGCAGCAGGTGCTGGTAATGCTGCTCGCCTCCGTTGTCGCCACCGACCTTCCGCCGCCGGCGTGGATGCCGGGACTCTCGGCGTTCTGCACAGGCTTGCTGCTGCTGATGGGATTCGCGTTGCCGCCGCTGGTGGCCCTGGCGCGCGTGCCACCGTTGCGCGTGCTGCGGCGCGACCTTCCCCGGCCCCGCGCGGGCGGCGTTCTCGCCTATGTGCTCGGCGCGGCCACCATCGCGCTCCTGATCGGCTGGCAGGCCGGCGAGGTGCAGGCCGGGCTCATCATGGTCGGCGGTGTCGTGGGTCTTCTCGTCCTGGCCGCAGTGGCGGCGTGGGCGCTGCTCGCGCTGTTGAAGCGGTTGCCGCAGCGCGGCGCGACGTGGCGCTTCGGCCTGGCCAACCTGCGCCGCCGCGCGCTGGCCTCCAGCCTGCAGATCGGCGCGCTGGCGCTGGGATTGATGGCGCTGCTGCTGCTGACGGTCGTCCGCGGCGACCTGATGCGCAACTGGCGAGCCAGCCTGCCACCCGACGCGCCCAACCAGTTCCTGGTCAACGTGCTTCCCGACCAGATCGGCGACGCGCGCGCCGAACTCGCCAAGGCCATCGGCGCCGACGTGCCGTTCAGTCCGATGGTGCGCGGCCGCCTGGTCGCGGTGAACGACGCCGTGGTCGACACGACCAAGTTTGCCGACGTGCGCGCGCGACGGTTGGCCGAGCGCGAGTTCAACCTCTCGTGGACCGACACGCTTCCCGAGGGCAATCGCGTCGCGCAAGGGGAATTCTGGAAGCCGGATGCGACCGGTATCGACGCCGGCATGTCGCTGGAGGAGGGCATCGCGGAAACGCTCGGCGTGAAGCTCGGCGACGCGTTGACGTTCGACGTCGCCGGGACGCGCGTCACGACCCGCGTCACCAGCCTGCGCAAGGTCGACTGGAACAGCTTCCGTGTGAACTTCTTCGCGCTGTTTCCGCCGGGCCCCCTCGATGCGCTGCCGGCGACCTACATCGCGGCGTTCCGCGCCCCCACGGGCGACAACACGTGGATCTCGCCGCTGCTGCGCAAGAATCCCAACATCCTCGCCATCGACATCGGCGAAATCGTGCGCCAGGTGCAGGGCATCGTCGACAGCGTGTCGCGCGCGGTCGAGTTCGTCTTCCTCTTCACGCTTGCGGGCGGGTTGCTGGTGCTACAGGCGGCCATCGCGGCCACCCAGGACGAGCGCAAGTTCGACGCCGCGATCCTGCGCACGCTCGGCGCGTCGCATCGGCAACTGGTGAGCGCGCAGATCGCCGAGTTCCTGCTGTTGGGCGCCTTGGCCGGATTTGTCGCGGCGGCAGGCGCGACGGGCATCGGCTGGGCGCTGGCCGATAAGGTGTTCAAGTTCCCGTTCGAGCCGAGCGTGCTGGTCTGGGTCTACGGCGTCGTCGGCGGGGCGCTGGCGGTCACGCTGGCGGGCTGGCTGGGCACGCGCGGAACGCTGAGTACTTCGCCGTTGGCGGTCATTCGGCAGCTCGGCTGATGTAAGAATTGCATATTATTGCAGTCCTGGTGCACACTTTGCGCCTGTTTGTCCCTCCGGGCTGCGATGAATACCGTTTCCGAAAGCTTCGTTCTCGCCGCTGGGCTCGTCACGCATTTCGACCCGCACCTGGTCGACATCGTCTTTCTGTCGCTGCGGGTCAGCCTTACCGCGACGTTTTTCGCCGCCTGCCTGGGGTTGCCGCTGGGCGCCGCGATCGCCGTCGGCCGCTTCCCCGGCCGCGACGCGCTGATCGTCGTGCTCAACGCGATGATGGGCCTGCCCCCGGTCGTCGTCGGCCTCGTCGTCTATCTGCTGCTGTCGCGCGCCGGGCCGCTCGGTTCCCTCGGACTGCTGTTCACGCCGGGCGCCATGGTGATCGCGCAGGCCATCCTGATCACGCCGATCATCGCCGCGCTCACACGCCAGACGGTGTCCGACGCGTGGGGCGAGTATCGCGAACAACTGACGTCCCTGGGTGCAGGCACCTATCGCGCCGCGATGACGCTGCTGTGGGACACGCGATTTTCTCTTGCAACGGTGTTGCTCGCCGGCTTCGGCCGCGCGATCGCGGAAGTCGGCGCGGTGATGATCGTCGGCGGCAACATCAACGGCGTCACGCGGGTGATGACGACGACGATCGCGCTGGAAACCAGCAAGGGCGACCTGCCGCTGGCGCTGGCCCTGGGACTGGTGCTGATCGCGATCGTGCTGCTGCTGAATTCCGCCGCACATGCGACGCGCGGGTGGGCAAAGGCGCACTTTGGCTGAAACGGTCACCGGGCTGCCGATCGTGCTCGCCGATGTCGCCGCCGCGCCCGGCGGCGTGCCGGTGCTCGCCGGCATCGACCTGATGCTCGACGCCGGCGGGCGCACGGTCTTGCTGGGTCCCAACGGCGCGGGCAAGAGCACGCTGCTGCGCGTGCTGCACGGGCTGATTCCGCCCAGTGCGGGTTGGATCGAGTGGGGCGGCGCGACTCTGCGGCCGCGTGGACAGGCGATGGTGTTTCAGCGCCCGGTGATGCTGCGCCGTTCGGCCGCGGAAAACATCCGCTACGCGCTGGACCTGGCGGGAATCAACGGCGCCGACGCGGATGCGCGTATCGCGGAAGCGCTGGACGAAGTGGGACTGCGCGCGCTCGCGAACCGTCCGGCGCGCGTGCTTTCCGGCGGCGAGCAGCAGAAGCTTGCGTTCGCCCGCGTCTGGGCGCTGCGCCCGGAGGTCGTGTTCCTCGACGAGCCGACGGCCAGCCTCGACCCGGCGGCAGCCCGCTCCGTGGAGAAAATCATCGTCGATATCCACCGGCGCGGGACGACCATCGTCATGACCACGCACAACCTGGTGCAGGCCAAGCGCCTCGCCGACGACATATTGTTCCTGCATGCGGGCCGCGTGACCGAGCGCACGCCGGCGCGGGAATTTTTCGCGGAGCCGCGCTCAGTCGAGGCCGCCGCCTTTCTGGAAGGAGAACGCCTGTGAACCGGCGCGATTTCCTGTCTGCCGGACTATTCGCCCTCGTGCTTGCGCTGCCTGCCGCTGCGCAGGACAAGTTCATCGTCGT
>Ga0315271_10000818_pt1 | contig 18052 bp, 16 predicted proteins | sample C3_top_MG_FD_204664 | JGI IMG/M metagenome (GOLD analysis project Ga0315271, IMG submission 204664) | Sediment microbial communities from Yellowstone Lake, YNP, Wyoming, USA - C3_top | ecosystem: Environmental > Aquatic > Freshwater > Lake > Sediment | place: USA: Wyoming | collected 2017-08-01
GCTCCTCGGTCCGATCCTCATACTCGTCGGGATGTTTCTGCTGGAACTGATCCGGTTCGACATTGCATTCGGGGGAGACGCCGGAGGCGCCGCGCTACGGACAAAGGCCGCCGAGTCCGGCAACTGGGGCGCGGCTCTCCTGGGCGCCCTCTTCGCTCTGTCGTTCTGTCCGGTCGCCGCCGCCCTCTTCTTCGGGAGCCTCGTGCCCCTATCGGTCGAGCAGAACTCGCGGGTCGTCCTCCCGCTTCTCTACGGTCTCGGAACCGGACTCCCGGTCCTCGCCGTCGCAGGGTTCCTGGTCTCCGGGGAGACGGCCCTGGCGCGGGCGTTCGACCGGGTCATGGCCTTCGAGAAGTGGGCTCGGATGATCACCGGCGCCGTCTTCGTGGTCGTGGGAGTCTATTTCTGCGTTCGCTTCATCTTTCTCGCATGAGATGCAGTCGTTGCCTTCGTCCTGAAACACCCTTCTGGAGGTGAACCGTGAAAGTGAAAGTCCTCGGTCCTGGTTGCGCGAAGTGCAAGGCGCTCTACGGAGAGACAGCGAAAGCGATCGCTTCGCTCAGTCTCGAGGCCGATCTAGAAAAGGTCGAGAAGATCGAGGAGATCATGGCCTATCGCATCATGGCCACCCCGGCTCTCGTGATCGATGGAGAGGTGAAGTCGGCCGGCCGCGTTCCGAGCACCGCCGAGATCACCTCCTGGCTCACAGCGGCCGGCGCGAAGACGTAGCCCCGGTACGGAGGAATGGCGATGACGGACTTCCTAGAGACGACCGTCGACAAGTTCACCTTCCGGGTCGCCACGGACCGCCTTTACACCCGGGAGGGTGCCTGGGTCTTGCCTGTCCCAGCGGAAGCGGGGGCCGGACCCCGTGTTCTCGTCGGGGTCACGGACCTGCTGCAACAGGAGAGCGGTGACGTCGCCTTCGCCAAGGTCGTCGCCCCCGGAACCATCCTCATCGAGGGCCAGGAACTCGCCGAGCTGGAGACGATCAAGGTGAACGTGGCGATCACGTCGCCGATTGCGGCGACCGTCCGCGAAATCAACCCGGCTCTCGTCGCGACTCCCGAGGTCGTGAACCAGGCCCCCTATGGCGAGGGCTGGCTCGCCGTGCTCGAACCCTCGGCCTGGGAGACGGACCGCCAGAAGCTCCTCGATCCACAGTCTTACTACACGTACATGCTAGAAGAGGTGAAGAGGGAGATCGAGAAGCTATGAGCGAGACGAGTCGGTTGACTGTCGTCGTCCCGTGCAGCGGCATCGGCAAGGCCCTCGGCAGCGTTAGCCGCGAGGCGGCGTACGAGCTGTGCGACAACCTCCGCCCCGCCTCCACGCGCCTTGTGGCCCTCTCCAAGCTGGTCCTCGGCGAGGAGGAGGCCAGGCGCCTCGTTCGCAGGAGCCCGGTTGTCACGATCGACGGCTGCAAGAAGATGTGCGCGGCCAGCCTCGTGCGGCACAGCGATGGGGTCGTTTCTCGCGAGGTCGCCGTGCTCGACGTTTTTCGCCGTCACAGCCATCTCAAGCCCGACGGCATCGCCGAGCTGAACGAGGACGGCCGGGAACTCGCGCGCGTCCTCGCCACCGAGATTGCAGACGACCTGGCCTCCCTCTTGTCCGACGGAGGCATTCATGCCTGAGCTACCGGCTCGAAAGGCGGGGATCGTGGCCTGCTCCGGCGAGGAGATTGCCGAGGGCACGGTCTCGCGGCTCGCGGCTCTCAAGGTCCTTCATGAGACGCGGCGTGGCGCGACCGTAACCATCTGTTTGCCCCTTTTTCTGGCTGGCGGGGAGGGAGACCGGACCTTCGCTCGAATCCATCCCACGATCACGGTCGACGGCTGCGAGCTGCGCTGTGCCGCTCGAGGGACGGAGATCTACTCGGGCAAGCCGGCCGCAAGTCTCGTCGTCACCGACCTTCTGAGCCGGCGCGGCCTGGAGAGGCCCGAGGGGCGCCGGAGCCTGAACGAAGCCGGACGTCGAGCCGTGGAGCTGACGGCGGACCGGCTCGCGGAACTGGTCGACGACGTCCTGGGGCGGTCGGGTGGGGACACTGTGGACTTGCCAGAGGCCGAGCCCGCGTCGAAGGTCCCCGCAGTCACCTGCGCATGCGGCTCGGGAATACCGCTCTCCACCATCACGATCGAAGGACGGCCGGTGGAGCTCGTTGCGTTGCCGCTGATCTTCCAGTCATTCCGCGACGCGGTTCGGGTTGGGGACGCCACGCTCGGACGGGAACTCCTCGAGACGGTGAAGATCTACAACGCCGTCGCTACCGGGGACGAGCCGGGCTACACCGAGGCCCTCCTTCGAGAGTATCAGGCGTTCTGTGCGGGACGAGCCTCCTGATGAGTCGGACCTCGACCTACCACACGACGGTGAGCTGGACTGGCGAGCATTGGGGGCGTCTCAAACTGGGAAACGGACCGGAGATGACGTTCTCGGCACCCCCGGACGCCCAGGGGCACGCGGGGGTTCTGACGCCGGAGGACGCCTTCGTGGCCGCCGCAAACACGTGCGTGATGCTGATGTTCATCTGGGCGGCCGAGCGGTTCAAGCTCAACCTCCTCTCGTACGACTGCGAGACCCATGGGACCAAGCTCGTCGAGATAGACCGCACGGAGATCTTCACCCGGCTCCTGTTCCGGCCCGTGATTCGCGTCTCCGCGGGAGACGAGGCCCGCGACGTGGTCGAGGCCAGAACGCGCCGCGCTCTCCAGGCGGCACAGAAATACAGCCTGGTCGCGAACTCCGTGAAATCCCAGCTGGTCATTGAGCCGGTCATCCGCGTCGAGCCGTGAATCTAAGCTGACAAAGGTCTCGCGAACTTGCTGTCTAATTGTGTTTTGCGGAGCCATCGGTTCGTCACATAGTCGAATGGGCCACATCCAACCCACCACCCTCCGACCCGTGGAGGATGGTTGCGGCCACAACGCATTCCCTGTGACGAGGGAGCTAAAGCCTTGATGAGCCTCCGATGAAGGATGGCGCGCATCCTCCTTCGGGAGCGGCCCCGGGTTCTGACCCGCCTCTTTCCATCGCGAAGATGGCGGTTCTCTTTCTGAAGCTTGGCGCCATCGGGTTCGGCGGTGGCATGGCCGTCATCGCGCTGATGGAACGGGAGCTCGTTCAGCGCCGCCGTCTCGTCAACCCTAACGAATTCCTCCACGGGGTGGCCCTCGGGCAACTCCTGGGACCGTTCGCGCTCAACGCAGCATTCTTCGTCGGCTACCGGCGTCATCGCCTTCGCGGCGCCCTTCTCGCCTCGCTTTGCTTCCTCTTACCCTCCGTCAGTCTCGTGGTCCTTCTCTCGTTCCTCTATTTCCGCTTTCACTCGCTCCCGGCGCTGGCAGCCGTGCTCGCTGGTCTCGGACCCGTCGTCATAGCGCTCATCCTCTCCGCTGCGTTCTCGGCCGGAAAGAGGGTCCTCACGACCTGGCCCGCCTGGCTCCTGGGTGTCTCTGGTCTCGCGGCGAGCCTGGCGAAGATCAACCCCGCGCTAGTGCTCCTCGCCGCCGGTGGGGCCGGCATTCTCCTCGGTCCCCAGTCGCTCTTGAGGCCTAGGAAGTCGCGGGCGGCGCGCTCCTCTGGCCCACCCTCCGATAGATCGAAATGGAGTGGCCTTCCTCCCGTGCTCGACATTGTCCCCGTGGTGGCGGGCGCATCCACGAACGTCGCCGGCATCGGTCTCGCCACTCTGGTCGTGACTTTCTTCAAGGTCGGACTCGTCTTCTTCGGGGGTGGCTTCGTTCTCGTGGCACTCCTGAGCCAGCTCCTTGTGCACGACCTGAGGTGGCTAAGCCCGGCCGAATTCCTGGACGGCGTGGCCATCAGCAACCTCACCCCTGGCCCGATCGCAGTTCTCGCGACGTTCGTCGGATACAAACTGGCAGGCGTTCCCGGTGCTCTCCTGGCGACCGCAGCACTCCTGACACCCGCTCTCGTCCTAATGACCGTCATGTGCATCGGCTACGAGCGCTTCCGCAATTCCGAGCGATTCGCTGACTTCATGTCGGGAGTCAGCCCCGCCGTCGTCGGTCTCATAGCCTCCGCAGCCGTTCTCCTGTGGGCTCAGGCGATTCCGAGCTGGCGGGCGCTGCTCCTCGCGGCAGCTTCCCTGGGATTGCTCCTCCGGTTCAGGTGGCACCCGGCGTTCGTCCTCGCCCTCGGCGCTGCGCTAGCCGCGTTCGGCGCCATTCCGTGAGCCTGGCACGGTCCGAGCTATGCAGGACAGGGGCGACAACCGCCGCCGCCAAACTGGCGTATTCCTGGTAGACGCCAGAGAGGATGGTCCCCTTGCCAGCGAGCCAAGCCAAATCTGATCCTGAGAGGACAACCCCGGGCCCGGCCGACTCCAAGCCCCCCGACATCGCTACCGCGTCCATCCCTGAAACCCTCGCAGCGCTTCACGTCGACCCCGAGCGCGCATCCTCCACGGACTTCCCGTCGGCCAGCATGCTGCTCGTGGCGATCGCCCCGGGGCAGCCGAACATCTTGAAGGCGATATTCGCGATCCGCCCGTGGCGCACGGCAATCCAGAGCATCATCTGGTCTCCACAGGAGGGGTCTCCCACGAGGCCGAACCCGTCCGTCTCGGCCTCGGTGAGTTCCCCCACGTGCTGCGGGTCCTTGAAGTGCTCGATGAGCGTGTCGTTTTAGAAGAGGACCGGTCCCGTGGGGGTTCCGGCCGGCGGTCCGGGGTCGTCGTGCTTGTTCGTCATGTGAGTCCTACACCGGGTTTCCGGGCGGAAGGGTCACCGAGGCCAACCCGAGGGGCTCGCGGCCCGCCGAAAGCTCGGTGCATACGCAGTAGAGGAGCGACAATGTGTTCCCTGACGACGCCGTCGAGAAGGGCCGGGGGGATCCCGCCGGCGCCGGATCCGGCCGCGGCGCCTCACTCGTGGAAGCGTCCGTCCGCGACCTGACGATCGGCTCCGCACGCACCGAACTCGGGCACGTAGGGCTTGACGTCGAGGAGAGGCGTCCCGTCCAGGATGTCGACACCGGCGGCGTGCAGGGCACGGCCCTCGCGCCGGACGAGGCGACGCGTGGCCCCGCGTTCCTGTCCGCTGCTGGTGAGGCTCGTGAGCGGAGGCTTGCTGGTCGGGCTCTCTGTCGCCGATCAGCTGAAACCGCGGGTTTCTGGACAGCAGCCGGCTGAAGGGTAGTCAGCATCATCCCCGCCGTAAACGCCCGGTGAAGGCCGTATCGGTAGACGGCGCCCTCCCAGGGTGTGCGCCGCGGGGAGCTGAGGGTGCCTACAGGGCGGCCGGGATGGCTGCTGCGGCCGCCTGGTCCGGGAAGGCGACCTTCCAGCCTGCGGGGGTCAGCTTCTCGATTTGATGCGCTGGGAAGGGCGCGATGCGAGGCAGGACATCCCTGATGAAGGCGAAAGGCCCGCCTCTCGGCCAGATGGCGACCCGGGTGAGAGCCACAGCGCCACGGTCACGACACCATCGCTCCAAGGGAAGACTCCAGGTGGGCGCGACCCGACTGACTCACATTGCACTCCACGTCGCGACGATGACGGTGACGTTATCCGGACCTCCCCGAGCATTGGCGGCGTCGACCAGCGCCCGGGCCGCATCCTCCGGCTCCAGCTCGAGGAGCGCGCGGCGTATGAGATCGTCGGGAACCGGCCCATGAAGGCCATCGGAGCACAGGAGAAGCCGATCGCCTCGCAGCCATGGTGCGCTGAAGAGGTCGACCTCCACCTCCGAGCTGCCGCCGATCGCCCGGGTCAGGACGTTCCGATACGGGTACGTCCGGGCGTCGGCCTCACTGATCATGCCGGCCCTGACCTGCTCGGCCACGAGGGAGTGGTCCGCCGTGATCGGGAGGAGAGCCCCCTCGTGAAGGCGGTAGGCTCTGCTGTCCCCCACGTTCGCGACGTGGAGCGCGCTCCCGCCGATGAGCGCTGCGACGAGGGTTGTCCCCATCCTGCTCTGGCCGTGCTTGTCCGCCGCCTCCACCCGCCCCGCGTTCGCGCGGTGTACTACCTCGTTTGCTGCCAGGACCGCCCGCCGAAGGTCTTCCGGAGGCGATCCATCGGCCCCGTAGTAGGAGCTAAAGAGCGCCTCGATCGCGAGCCGACTGGCGACCTCGCCGAGGGCGTGTCCACCCATCCCGTCAGCTACAGCAAGAAGGGTTCCCCGCGCGTCGAGCCGCGTCGGCGGCCCCACGACCTCGGCCAGGAGCCGGGGATCGCCGACGGCGTCCTCGTTGCCCTTTCGTGCGCGCCCGACATCCGTCAGACTGGCGAAGACGAGGCCAGGCGCCTCGTTCCCGCCGAGAGCGGCGCCCACGCCTACCGCCGTGCGGCGGGCCGCCGAGCTCCGAGGAAGGCACCCTTCCCGGCAAAGACCGCCCGTGATCCCAGCTCCTCCTCGATGCGAAGAAGCCGGTTGTACTTCGCGATCCGCTCGCTACGGCACGCCGAGCCGGTCTTGAGATGCCCCGCGCCTGTCGCGACCGTGAAGTCGGCGATGGTGGTGTCCTCCGTCTCTCCAGAGCGGTGCGAGACGAAAATGCCGTAACCGGCCTTCCGGGCCATGGCGATCGCCTCGAGCGTCTCGGTGAGCGTCCCGATCTGGTTCAGCTTGATCAGGACCGAGTTTGCGACCTTCTCCTCGATGCCGCGCGCGATGATCGCGGGGTTCGTGCAGAAGATGTCGTCGCCCACGAGCTCGATGCGCTTGCCGAGACGCTTGGTCAGCAGCTTCCAGCCGTCCCAGTCGTTCTCGGCCAGGCCATCCTCCAGGAGCACGATCGGGTACTTCCCGGACCACTCCTCCCAGAGGGCGATCAGGTCATCGGAGGTTTTCGGCGCGCCGCCCGACTTCCGAAGTTGGTAGACGCCGTCCTCGAAGAGCTCGCTCGTCGCCGGGTCCAGCGCGAGGGAAATCTGCCTTCCGGGTTTGTAGCCAGCCGCGACGATCGCCTCGAGGATGACCTCCACCGCCTCCTCGTTCGAGCGAAGCTGGGGCGCGAAGCCCCCCTCGTCGCCGACGGCGGTACTGTAGCCGCGCTTCTTCAAGACGCCCTTCAATGCATGGAAGGTCTCCACGCCCATTCGCAGGCTGTCGCCGAAGGTGCTCGCTCCATGGGGCGCGATCATGAACTCCTGGAAATCGACGCTGTTGTCGGCATGGCGGCCGCCGTTGATCACGTTCATGCACGGGACCGGCAGGAGGCACGCATTTCGCCCTCCCAGGTACCGGAAGAGCGGCTGCTTCTTGGCGGCGGCAGCGGCTTTCGCGACGCCGAGCGAGACCCCGAGGATTGCGTTCGCGCCGAGACGCGCCTTGTTCGGCGTCCCGTCGAGATCGATCATGAGACGGTCGACCGCCGCCTGGTCGAATGGGCTCTTCCCGCGAAGCTTCGGAGCGATGACGTCGTTGACGTTCGCGACGGCCCTCCGGACTCCCTTTCCGCCATAGCGCTTCGACTTCGTGTCGCGCAGCTCGACGGCCTCGCGCTCGCCCGTCGACGCGCCCGACGGGACGATCGCAGAGGTCTGGACGTCGCCAGTAAGCGTCACTTCCACTTCGACGGTCGGATTGCCGCGGGAGTCGAGGACTTCGCGGGCGTGGATTCGGCGGATGTTGTGCATTGCGGTCTCCTTCACGAGCGAGTATGCGGTTGAGAGGTGTGTGAAGCTGGGTGGATCACAGCGAGAGAGGACGCCCCGATGAGCTGCAGCATGGCAGCAGCCAAGAACCCGTAGGCCGGGCGCCCTGGGAAGAGCGACCAGAGAAGTCCGACGACGCCGCTGGAAATGAAGTCGCCGAGCCCGTTCGTCGCGGCCAGGACACCCATCCCGGTTCCCTTCACCGCGGGCGGGAGAAGCTCGGCGGCGTAGGCCTTCTCGACGACCTCCTCGCAGGCTATGTAGATGCCCGAGCATACGAACAGACCGATCAGCGCCGGCGGTGTCGCGGGCAAGAATGCGAAGCCGAGCGTGGTCGCGGCGGCGAACAGATAGCCGCTGACGAGAATGCCGCGTCGCCCCACGACGTCCGTGAGCGCTCCGAGCGGGAACGCGGCCACGGCGCTCACGGCGTTGTGGAGTACGTAGAGAGCGATCGCCAGCGATCCGGCCGAAAGCGAGAAGAGCGTTCCCGCGACATGCTGGGTCGCATAGAGGATCAAGAATGTGCGCGAAAAGTCCCCGCAGCCGAAGACGAAGATGGAGAGGAGAAACCGCTGGAAGGCTGTTCCGGTCCCGCGGACGTCCGCCAGGAACGAGCGCCGCGCCCGCGCCTTCCCCTCGTGAGGCTTCTCGACAACGATGAGGGCAATCGAAAGGAACGCGAGGAGCCCGGGGATGAGGGACCAGAGCATCACGTGCCGCGGCGCCTCGCCGTGGGCGATCAGCGCCATCGCGAGAAGAGGCCCCAGCACCGCCCCGAGCGCGTCCCCGGCCCGCTCCATGCCGAACGCCTTCCCGAGGGCGGTTGGCGCGGCAGCGTCGACCATGAGGACGTCGCGCGGAGCGCTCCGCGATCCGCGCCCGACCCAGGCGGCGGCACGGCACGCCAGAACCTGCGCCCAAGTTGTACAGAACGCGATACCCGCGAGCCCAACCGCCGTCACGAGGTATCCGACGGAGGCAAGCGGCTTGCGGCGCTTCACTCGATCCGCGGCGGCGCCTCCCCAGAGCTTGGCAACCGTGGAAAGGCCGTCCGCGCTTCCCTCGATGAGGCCGAGGGCAGCCGGCCCCGCGCCGAGGCCGAGGAGAACGGCAGGAAGCACCGCGGTCGCCAGCTCGTGCGAGACGTCCGAGAAGAGGCTGGCAAGCCCGACGCCGACCGTGGAGCGGTTGAGCCAGGCCGAGCGCCCTCCCGAGCCGCTCGACGAGTCGCCCGGCCCATCGGGCCCTGATTCCTTGGTCTCCATCATGCCGGAGTCTCCTCTCGTCGCATTTTCAACGATTCCAGGACTGCCAGATCGCGTTCCGTGGCCGGTCTATCTTCCGACTCCGCTTCGGAAACTTTCGAATCGCTCGCCGCGAGGAACGGCGAGACGGAGCCGTGGAAGCCCTCCGCCAGCTTCTCCACGGCTTTCACGCTGAAGTCTCTCAGACGATAGCCGTGGCTTCTGAGGGTCTCCCGGAGGACCAGGCCAGCGGTGCGTGCGAGCGCCCGCGCCACGCGACCAATGGCCCTCGCCGGGAACGCCTCCAGGAGCAGCGGCCGAGTGCAGGTCGTCCCCGTCGGGATCACAGCAGCCGGGTCCAGGACCGGAAGGCCGGAGAGATCCGGGCCTTGCATTCGAACCGAGGCGAGGTCCCCCGCCGCCGCCTCGATTTCCTTTGCCATGTCGCGAAGGGAGGCTCGAAGCGCGGCGAGCTCGGCAAGGCTCTCGTCTCGCAGCCGGCCGGCCTCCGCCCCCAGCGCGTCCCGCATCGCCGGAGCGGCGTCGATACGCCGCGCTCCACCTCTTCGCCACGCCTCGATCAGCTCCCCGGCCGCCTTCTCCAGGACGAGCCCCAAGGCCTCCTCCAGGCTGCTCGCTATCCGCTCGAGCTTCGAGCGTGCCTCCGCGATGCGGCCGTCCGCGTCCCGGACGCGTGCCGTCACGTCACTCGGGGAGGACCGCGTCCCGCCCCGCCCGAGCCTCAGACGAAGCGTGCCGATCACGCCTTCCAGGAGACGACCCGAGAGGCGCCGGATGGACACCGCGACGAGCTCGCGCCGCTCCTCGAAACGGGGTGCAAGCCGGCGTTCGGCGAAGGCACGAACGAGGGCCCGCTCCGTTTCGATCGCGCTCACCGCGCTCACCTCCGGCACCAGCCCGACCTCCCGTTCCACGGTCTGGCGGACGTACCGCGCGAGCTTCTCCCGCGACTCGTCGCTGACCAGGTCCGCCTTGCTGAGGACGATCTCGACCGGGATCGCCGCATCCTTGAAGAGCCGCAGCAGGCCCAGCTCGTCCGTTCCAATCGAGGAGCCGACGTCCACGAGAAGGAGTGCCAGGTCCGTCCTCGGCAGATACGCGATCGCCTCCGCAGCGCCGGACGTGGCGAGCGACCCGATACCCGGCGTGTCGACCAGGTCCACGCCCTCGGGCAGGCCAGGAACGGGATAGACCACGGTGAGACGGGAGACGTGCCGCTGGTTTCCGGGGTTACCCTCCTCCGAGGCGAGGGAGCGGAGCGCGTCGATCCCGAGAATCTCGCTCCCGCCCGTCGCATACCGGACCTCGAGGCTCGGGGGACGCCCGACGCGAATCCGAGTCGGTACCGCGGTGACGGGCGTGACGCCGACCGGAAGCACGTCCGCCCCGATGAGAGCGTTCAGGAGGGACGACTTACCAGAACTGACGCGTCCGAACACGGCGATGTGAAAGGAACGCTCCTCCACCCGCTCCAGGACGGAACGCATCAACGCCCTGAACTCGACGAGACCGTGCTCGCGAATCACTCGTTCGAGCGTCCGAAGCAGCTCCGGGTCCGAAACGGTGTCTCCAAGCCGCTTCAGGCGAGCCTCGTGGTCCTCCTCCGCCCCGCCTATGACGAAGAGCTGCATCTCGCGGATCGCCCGGTCCAGGTCGTCGCACGTGCGATCGACCTCCTGGGCCACTTCGGGACCGACGGCACCGTAGCCCCGAAGGCGCTTCGACCTCATCTCCTCGACGGCAATCGACGCGAACACCAGATCTACGTCCACGGCATGCCACACGTCGACGACCTGCCCCCGGACATCGAGCTCATGACGTCTGGCCGCTGCCAGGAGGGTCCGGCGGATCCGCTCGACGAAGTCGCGGACGACACCGGCATCCGCAGGTCGAACGTCGCCGATGAACCGGCTCAGCGGGGACCGCTTCCCGGCCGTCGCGAGGACGCTCTCGGCCTCGTCGAGAAGACCGGCGATGCGGCGGATTCCCGCGGACAGGCTGCGGCGTTGACTTTCGTTGAGCATCGCATCCGGGGCCACGATCGGCGCAGCGCCAGGCTTCATGGCGCCCCGTCCTTCCAGCGACGCCGCAGCCGGAGTTCAAGGCGATTCGAATCCGGGCTGGGTGCTGTATCGGTCGATCGGGCCAAGGGAACCTCCTAGTCGCTCTAGGAGTCATCAGCCCGGAGGGCGGTTCAGGCGAACTCCATCGCCACGGATCCGGAAAGATCGTACCCCATGCCCTAGGGGGGGCGCCAGAGAGCTTGACAGCACCGATGGGGGCATCCCAGAATTTTCCAGAAGGCGATGGAGTTCGCCGTAAGCGCTCCAGCCGGAGCTGATGACTCCTACTCGGGACTGATCGTCCCGGAAGGAGTCGCCGATGGACGCCAGACATTGCCTCGAGCCGGACCGGCGGCCCATTGTCATGCCCATCGAAGGTCGTGCAGGGCAATGGCCGGCGTAGACGACCTCGCGGACTCGAGGCCCGCTCCAACGTCATCGCCGCCCGACGTCGAGCCGGACGCCCCGCTTCGCTCCTACGTCCAGGCGAAGGCCTCGGTCGCGGAGCTGTTGCGAGAGGTCGCTCACCTCTACCCATGGACCTCGGAGCGCATTCACGATCTCATGACGCGTCTCTCCCAGGACCGCTTCCAGCTCGTGGTCCTGGGACAGTTCAAGCGGGGGAAGACCTCGCTGATGAACGCGATCGTGGGGCAGTCCCTTCTCCCAACCGGCACGATCCCCGTCACGTCCGCCGTGACGTCGTTACGCTATGGACCGACGACGCGCGCCTTCGTGCGGACCGCGGACAGAGCGACCAACGAGGAGATTCCGGTCGCCGACCTCCCCCTTTACGTGACCGAGCGGGGCAACCCCGGCAACCTGAAGCGCGTGCTGAAGGTCACCGTCGAGGTGCCCGCACGCTTCCTGCGCCGCGGGCTTCACTTCGTGGACACACCGGGCATCGGGTCAGCCCACGAGCACAACACGGCCACGACGCTCGCGTTCCTGCCCGAGGCAGATGCGGCCATCTTCGTAACGGGCGCCGACGCGCCCCTTTCCGAGGCCGAGCTGGCGTTCCTCGACGACGTCCGCAAATGTGTGCGGAAGCTCTTCTTCGTGCTCAACAAGGTCGACCAGCTCGATCCAGGCGAGAGGGAGGAGACGCTCGCCTACACGGCGACGCTCTTGGCGCGGCGGCTCGGCGTCGACGCCGTCCGGCTCTTCCCGGTCTCGGCTGCCAGGGCGCTCGGCTCGGGTGCCCACGACCCCGAAGCCCTGGCCGCGAGCGGGCTCGGCGCTCTCGAGAGCGCCCTCGCGACCTTCCTCGACGAGGAGCGGCGAACCGTGCTCCTCACGACCCTTCTCGACCGTACGATCGCGGTCCTAGAGGAATCCCGCTTCACGCTCGGCCTAAGACAGCGTGCGCTTGACCAGAGTCCGCGCCACAACGACGGGGTGGTTCGCGATCTCGCTCCCCGGCTCGACGAACTGGACGACGAGCGCCGTACGATCGTCACTCGAGCCCATCGGCGATTCGCGGACTGGACGGCCGACGTCCTCGAGAACGAGCTCGAGCGCTTCTCCGACGAAGCGCGTCGCCACCTCTTTCCCGTGATCCCGGCCGCCGTGAAGGGCGCATCGGACAGCCGTCTCTGCTATGCCACGGGCTGCAATCGGCTCCGCGAGGAGCTCGAGCGCCGCGGCGCGGCCTGGATCCGCGACTTCGCCCCGAATGTGGATGCGATCTCTCGGTCGGTCGTTCTCGAGGCCGTAACGGACGTCGCGTCGGTGCTCGACGAACCCGAGCGCGCGGCAGCCACGCTCCTCGGCGTCGACACGCGCGAGAAAGGGACCGGCCGGGAAGGCGTCCCAGTCTCCTGGGACTGGCTGGCGCCTCCCTTCGACCTCGACCGGGCGACGCGCTCCGTTGACCTCGCTGAAATCTCGGGACCGCCCTCGCACCTCTCCCTTCCACACGTGGCCGCGGAGCGCCTGGCATCCCGCAGGCTTCGGCGGAGGGCCTCGGCCGACGTAGACCGAACGGCCTCCGAGCTACGTCGGGCGGTGGGCGCTCATTTCGACGCTTGCCTGCTCGGTCTCGACCTCGCCTCCGCGAGCCGGCTGAGGGAAGAACGGAGGCACATCGAGCTCGTCTTGAAACGCGACGATGGCGAGCCCGATGCTAGAGTGCCTTCCGACGACACCTTCCAGGCCTTGCTCGCGCGAGCCACCGCTATGCGCGACGCGCTGCTTCGCAACGAGTCGCTGCCTCTCGCGCCCGTCACGGCGACCGCTGCGTTGCCGGTTCTTCCTGTCCGCGAGGCCCCGCGACGCATTCCGTCGCCGACAGCCTCGAGGCAGAAAGGGATGAGGACCGCCACGTGTGCAATCTGCTCGGTCGCGTCGAACGCCCTCTTCGATTTCCTCTGCCACCATCAGTACGCCATGACGACCGATCCGGCCGCCCGGAACCTCTTCCTGGCAGCCCGCGGTCTATGCCCGCCGCACACCTGGCATCTCGAAAGGCTCTCCTCGCCACAAGGGCTTTCCAGAAGCTACCCACGGCTCCTCGAGCTGACGGCCGGCCGCCTCCGCGCGATGCACGGGCTTCCCGCCCAGACCGCCGCCCGCCGGCTGGACGAGCTCCTTGCGGATGATCGTGCCTGCCCCGCCTGCTCAGCAGTGCGGAATGCCGAGCAAATGGCGGCGGAGCGGATAGTCCGCGAACTCGCGACCGAAGCTCGAGCCTTCGAGCCACCGAGCCTCTGTCTCGGTCACTTGCGGCTCGTGATCGCCTCGGTGGACGACGGCGAAGCGGACCGGCTCCTCCGTCTTCACTCCAGACGCCTGGTAGACCTCTCCGAGTCGATGCAGCAATACCTCATCAAGGTCGACGCCCGACGACGCGACCTCCTGACGGATGAGGAGGTCGACGCATATCGCCGCGCCCTCGTGCATCTGGTGGGTGAAAGATATCTCTTCCGGACCGAGCCGGAGGAGTGACAGCGACCACCAGGACCCTTGAAACAACGCCAGGAGCGTACTAAATTCTCTCCCAGAGGCGATGGAGTTCGCCGAAAGCGCTCCAGCCGGAGCTGATGACTCCTACACGGGACTGAACGTCCCGGAAGGAGTCGGCGATGGACGCCAGGCACATCGACCGGTCGATCCAGACTCAGCCCGCACCTGAAACTCGAACGACGGGGCCGGAAATCGAACGGATTGCCCTTCTCCGGGCAGGGCGTTGGGCGGCTCGGATCGGTTCGACGCTCGCAACGGCCGGAATCGAGCTGGATGGAAGCGCTCCCCACGACATCCGTGTTCGAGATGCTCGCTTCTTCGCGGCCGTGGCCACCCGGGGGTCGTTCGGGCTCGGGGAAGGCTACATGGAAGGGTGGTGGGAATGCGAGCGTATCGACCAGCTGGTCTTCCGGCTGCTGCGCGCGGGACTCCATCGGGGGGAGCCGCGAGGACCAAGGGCGATCGGCCGGGCCCTCGCTGCCCTCGCCCTCGCTCCAGGCCGAAAGAGCCGGGCCTTCGAGATCGGCCGGCGCCATTACGACCTGGGGAACGACCTCTTCGAGCGGATGCTGGACCGGCGGATGGTCTACAGCTGTGCCTACTGGCGCGACGCGAAGACGCTGGACGCCGCCCAGGAAGCGAAGCTGGACCTCGTCTGCCGGAAGGTGGGACTCCAGCCGGGCATGCGGGTCCTCGACATCGGGTGCGGCTGGGGCAGCTTCGTCCGCTTCGCCGCCGAGCGCTATGGCGTTCACGCTCACGGCATCACGGTCTCTCGCGAGCAGCGGGAGCTGGCTCGCCGCCGCGTCGCTGGTTTCCCCGTCGAGATCGACCTCCTCGACTACCGGGCGCTCGGCGCCGTCACCTACGATGCGGTCGTCTCGATCGGCATGTTCGAGCACGTCGGACCGCGCAACTACGCGACATTCCTCGACGTGGCGCGGCGCTGCCTGGCGCCCGGCGGCCTCTTGCTGCTGCACACCATCGGAGGAAACGAGTCGGCTCTCACCACCGACCCGTGGATCGAGCGCTACATATTCCCCAACAGCGTCATCCCGGCTCTCGCGCAGATCGCGCGCGCCGCCGAGGGCCGGTTCGTGATCGAGGACATCCATGCGTTCGGTGCAGACTACGACCGGACGCTCCTCGCCTGGCACGAGAACGTCGAGAGGCGGCGGCACGAGATCGCGGGGCATTACGACGAGCGGTTCTTCCGCATGTGGCGGTATTACCTCCTCTCCTGTGCCGGCTCCTTTCGAGCGCGCCACATCGACCTCTGGCAGCTCGTTTTCTCGCCGAGCGGCCGAGTCGGCGGTTACGACGCCGTGAGATGAGCGAGTCCGCCAGAGACGCCGAGGACGCCGTCGCCCGGCTCCGAAGCCTCGAGGATGGCCCGCGCGCCTTCTTCGCGGTATGGGCGCTTGGAGCGACGGCAGTTCCCGCGCTATCGGCCCTCCTTTCGGGGCCCACGGAGTCCGTCGACCAGCCCCGCCGCCTCGCCGCGGAAGGCCTCGCCGCGATCGGCGGCCCGGCCTCGGCCGACGCGCTCCTGTCGGCTCTACAGGACTCCGCTGCCCGCCATTCGCGGCTTCCGCCGGTCCTCCGGGAGGCCGAGGCGGGCGTCCTGACGTCCATCGCAAGCGCCCTCGCGAACCTGAGGGACCACCGGGCCCCCGATGCTCTGTCGGCCATTCTCGTGAATCGCTGCCATTCCGGCTGCCTGGCGGCGCTCGCCTCCTTCCGCGACCCGCGCGCTGTCGGCTTCGCCGCCCGCTGTCTCCGGGATGGGGCGGCGTCGGACCAGGCAGCCGAAGTTCTCCGGCTTTATGGACTCACTTCCGTCCCCGCGCTGACGGGGACTCTCGCCTCCCCCAGGATCGTTCATGGCGCCGAGCCCCCGACCAGCGCTGCCGGCCGCGCGCTCGCCGCCACTCTCCTGGGCGAGCTGGCGGGGCGGGAGGCGGAGCGGCCGCTCGTCGCCGCTCTCGGCGATGAGTCGCCGGGCGTGCGGCTCGCAGCTTCGCTCGCGCTCGCGCGCCTTGGGCCCGACCTCGCGTCCCGAGCCGCGCCGGAGCTGGCTCGCGTGCTCGGCGACGACGACCCGCTCCGCGCCCACGAGGCCGAGGATGCCCTCGCACGCCTCGTCCCGAGCCCGCACGAGGTTCTCTCCTCGCTTCTGGCTGATCCGGCCGTCGATACCGCAGGGAGCCGGGGCCGCCGCAGGGCCATCGCGGTCCTTGGCCGGCTAGCCCCAGGTGAGGCCGGGCCCGTTCTCGCCGATCTGGCGCTCAATGCAGATCCCGAGGTGCGGTTCGCGGTGACGACCGCTCTGGCACACATGGGGGGCGAGGCCGCCGAGGCGGCGCTTGCGAAGCTCGCGGACGACACCGATGATGACGTCCGGAGGAGGGCGCGGGCCGCCCTCGCAGGCGCACCGGCTCTTCGGACGGTTCGAGCGAGCGGTCCGCGCCGACGCACCGTCGCGCCTTCGAGATCGTGATGATGCAGCCTGCATCGAGGAGGATCAGCACCGACTTCAACCGGAAGAAGAAAGGGATTCTCCCCTATCCTAATGCGAGAGGGAGGGGGCAACCCCTTTTCCTCTTCCATCGAGGTGACGTGTTGATTCAAGGCCCTGTCGTCCTTCTCGTTCTCGACGGCATCGGTGATGGCGCGCGCAACGCCTTCGATGCCCCCTTTGTCTCGGGCATGCCGCATTTCAATCGGCTCCGGCGACGCTATGCCGCCACCCAGCTGACCGCGGGAGGAGAACCCGTGGGGCTGCCTCCAGGCCAATTCGGCAACTCCGAGGTCGGGCACATGACCCTCGGGGCCGGGCGCATGGTTCAACAGGAGCTCACCCGCATCGATGCCGAGATCGCGAGCGGCCGGTTTCGCGGCAACATCGTGATCGGGGAGCTTCTGTCCGGGCTGAAGGCCTCGGGAAAACGGCTGCACCTCGTGGGTCTCCTGAGTTCCGGAGGCGTTCACAGCCACCAGAGCCACCTGGTCGCCCTGGCCCGGTGGGCTCAGGCGGAGGCCGTCCCGACCACCATCCACGCGATCCTGGACGGTCGCGACACCGCCCAGAAGAGCGCGCGCGGTTTCCTCGCCCAGCTCGGTGCGGACCTGGGACCATGCCCCCTCGTGAGGGTGGGATCCCTGTGCGGCCGCTATTTCGCGATGGACCGCGACAGGCGGTGGGAGCGCGTTCGCCTTGCCTGGCAAATGCTGGTGGGTGGCCTGGCCGAATTCAACGCAGCCGATTCCCTGGCCGGGATCGAAGCTGCCTACGCGCGAGGCGAGACAGACGAGTTCGTGAAGCCCACGACCCTCGCGGACTTTCGCCCCATCTCCGATGGCGACGGGATCGTATTCTTCAACTTCCGCGCTGACCGTGCCCGGCAGCTGAGCCACGCATTGGCCGACCCGGGCTTCGACGGCTTCCCCCGGGCGAAGATTCCCGATGCGCGGCTCGTCACGCTCACTCGTTATGACCCGGAGCTGGATCCTTTCGTGCGAGTCGCCTTCGCTCCTCAGCGCCCCGCAATGGTTCTGGGAGAGGTCGTCGCCGATCTGGGCTGGAAGCAGCTCCGCATCGCGGAGACCGAGAAATATGCGCACGTCACCTACTTTTTCAACGGCGGCCGGGAGGAGCCCTTCGAGGGCGAGGAGCGGCGGTTGATCCCCTCGCCCAAGGTGGCCACCTACGACCTGATGCCAGAGATGAGCTGCTTCGAAGTCACCCGACAGCTCGTCGAGTCGATCAGGCGCGGTCCTTACCGGCTCATCGTCTGCAACCTCGCCAACGGGGACATGGTGGGTCACACCGGCGAACTGAGCGCCGCGGTGATGGCGTGCACCGTCGTGGATGACGCCATTCGCCAGACGGCCGAGGCGGTCCTCGAGAGGGCTGGAGCGCTCTTCGTCACCGCCGATCACGGCAACGCCGAGTGCATGCGGGACGAAGCCGGGAACCCTCACACGGCCCATACCTTCAATTCGGTGCCTGCGGTACTCGTGGCCAGAGGCCTCGACCAGCGCCAGCTCCGGGCTGGCGGCTCCCTGCGTGACGTTGCCCCCACTCTTCTGGAGTTCATGGCGGTCGACGCGCCGAAAGAGATGCAAGG
>Ga0315271_10000819_pt1 | contig 18048 bp, 18 predicted proteins | sample C3_top_MG_FD_204664 | JGI IMG/M metagenome (GOLD analysis project Ga0315271, IMG submission 204664) | Sediment microbial communities from Yellowstone Lake, YNP, Wyoming, USA - C3_top | ecosystem: Environmental > Aquatic > Freshwater > Lake > Sediment | place: USA: Wyoming | collected 2017-08-01
GGGGCCGTCGGACCGTCAGGCGCCAGTTGGCTCCGCGGTCGGGATGCCCGCCAACTCCTCGGCCTCCTCGCGCCGGATCCCGGACACGACCTGGATCCGCCGCCCGAGCGAGGGGTGCTGGGCGAGCTGCAGCACGGAGCCCGCCGCGCCGTCCACGGGGTTCGGGGCGGCATAGACGAGCGCCGCGACGTCGCAGGCCAGGAGCGCGCCGACGCACATCGCGCAGGGCTCGAGCGTGGTGAACACCGTGAGGTCCGAGAGCCGCATCGTGCCCAGGCGCCGGGCCGCCTCGCGCAGCGCGGTCATCACCGGGTGCGCAGTCGGGTCGTCCGCGTCGTCCACGCGGTTGCAGCCGCGCGCGACCATCGCCTCGTCCATGACCGCGATCGCACCAACCGCCGGCCGGCCCCGCCCCGCCGCCGCGCGGGCCTCCGCGAGCGCCTCGCCCATGAACAGCTCGTAGTTCATGTAATCGATCATAACCACCTCGAGCCACGGTAGGATGACCGAGGACTGTGCTTGCCCGGGCGTGGGGCGACCGGCCCGGCGCTTCGCGCTGCGCTGCGCCCACATTCGAGCTTCGCGTCGGCTGTCAGCCGACCGGCCACCACTGGAGCCTGCACCGATGGCAGCACCTCGTCGAATCGGCATCCTCACCGGCGGGGGCGACGTCCCCGGCCTCAACGCGGTCATCAAGAGCGTCGTCTACCGGGCGACCGACCTCGGGTACGAGGTCATCGGGATCCGACGTGGCTGGGAGGGCCTGACACACCAGCGCCGCACCTCTGAGCTCGACCCGGAGTACGTGCGCGTGCTCGACCGGATCAACACCCGCACCATCGACCGGACGGGCGGCACGATCCTCCACTCGTCGCGCACCAACCCCAAGAAGATGAAGCTCAAGGGCTTCCCGTCCTGGCTCGACCCGAAGACGGTCGCGGACAAGGAGACCTCAGAGGGCGTCTACGACCTCACCGACCACGTGCTCGACACGATCGAGCACCTCGGGCTGACGAATCTCGTCACGATCGGTGGCGATGACACGCTGTCCTTCTCGTCGGTCCTGTTCTCGCGCGGCCTGCCGGTCGTGGCCATCCCCAAGACGATGGACAACGACGTCAACGGCACCGAGTACTGCATCGGCTTCTCGTCGGCGATCACGCGCGCCAAGGAGCTCGTCAACCGCCAGCGCTCCACGCTCGGCAGCCATGAGCGCATCGGCGTCTTCCGCATCTTCGGGCGCGACGCCGGCTTCACCTCGCTGTACACCGCGTACGTCACCTCGACGCGCTGCGTGGTGCCCGAGTTCGAGTACGACATCGACGCGCTCGCGGCGCTCCTCAAAGAGGACCACCGCAACAACCCGTCCCGGTACGCGATCGTGATCACCGCCGAGGGTGCCATTTGGAAGGGCGCCCAGATGCAGGACGTGGGCGATGCCGACGCGTTCGGGCACCGGCACAAGGCCAACATTGGCGAGGCGCTCGCGTCCGAGCTCAAGGCCCGCACCGGCATCGAGGCCGTGGCGTCCGAGCTGACGTACGACCTGCGCTCCGGCGAGCCGGACATGTTCGACTCGATGGTCGCCTCCACGTTCGCGAACGTCGCGATGGACCTCATCGCTGACGGCATCGGCGGGCGCATGACCGCGATCCGCGATGGCAAGTACGCCCACGTGTCGCTCGCCGAGACGGCCAAGCCGCCGCGCCGCGTCCAGCCCGACCAGTGGGACGAGAACCGGTTCCGCCCCGTGTACGCCCACAAGCTCGGGACGCCCGTGCTCCTGACCCCGTCGCTCGGACCGGTCGAGGACTGACGAGCGCGAGACGGGGCGCGACCCGCCCAACGCGAAGCGAGCCCGCGCACACCGCGCGGGCTCGTTCGATTCTGGCGTCGGCTACCTGCCTCGTATGTCCGCGACCTGTGCCTCACGTGGCGGCTCGGCGATCGGTTTCCCGTCCACCCGTGGCATGGGTGTTATGCGGGTGCGTCGTCCCAGACACTCACCGCGTGGGTGGATCGGACGCCTGGCGTCCCAGGCACCCACCACGTGGGTGAACTGGAAACCGGACCCGCAGACCACCCATGGAGTGAGTGTCCGGGAAACGGCGGGGCCGGCGGCCGGTCCCCTAGCCGTCCATGCCGGAGAGCTGGCGGATCGGGCGGGCGAGGTTCGACATGTCCTCGTCGCCATATCCACGGGCGACCAAGCCGGATTCCAGCTGTGCCGCGAGACCCGTGACCGGGAGCGTGACGCCGAGCTGGCGCGCCATCTCGAGCGCGATGCCCAGGTCCTTGAGGTGGAGCGAGGTCTTGAAGCCGAGCGGATAGACGTTGTTGACCATCTTGGCCGAGCGGTTGGCGAGGATCCAGGAGCCCGCCACGCCGCCGCCGAGCGCCGCGACGACCGCGTCCGGGTCGAGGCCCGCCTTCATCGAGAGCACCATGCCCTCGGCCACGGCGAGGTAGACGCCGGAGATCACGACCTGATTGACGGCCTTGACCGCCTGCCCGTTCCCCGCGGGGCCGAAGTGCGTGATGGTCTTGCCCATCGCCGACAGGACGTGCCGCGCCCGCTCGAGGTCGGCGTCCGTGCCGCCCACCATGATCGTGAGCGTGGCGTTCTTGGCGCCCTCCGAGCCGCCTGAGACCGGCGCGTCGATCCAGCCGATACCCTGCGCCGCGAGCCGGGCCGCGAAGGTGCGTGTGGCGTCGGGCGAGATGGTCGAGCAGTCGATGACCATGCCGCCAGAGGCGAGCCCGGACGCCACGCCGTCAGCGCCGAACAGGACGGCCTCGACATCGGGCGTGTCCGAGACGCAGGTGACGACGATGTCGGCTTGGCGCGCGACCTCGGCGGGGGTGTCACCCTCGGTGCAGCCGAGCCCGATCAGGTCACCCGTCTTGCCGGGCGTCCGGTTCCAGACCGTGACCTCGAAGCCCGCCTTGCGCAGGTTGCCCGCCATGAACGTGCCCATGGTGCCCAGGCCGCAGAACCCGATCCGTTCCATTCCGTCCTCCATCTCGTGGGGCAGAGGGTACAAGCGGCGGCCCAAGACAGTGCGGGTGGCAGGCGCGTAGGGCCTTCTGCCGCGACGTACCATCCGTGGCATGGAGTTGCTCGGGGTTGATCGTCGGCGGCTGGGGGCGGCCATGCTCGTCTTCGGCCTCGTGGGGCTCGTGCTGGCGGGGATCGTCGCGGGAGCGCTGATCACGGGCGGGATCGCCGCGCGGCACCTCGACGACCAGATCGTCGCGGCGCAGAACCAGGCCGGAGCGTCGCTCACGCGCCTCACGCTCACGATGGACTCGGTCGCGCAGAGCATCGACAACGCGTCGTCCACGCTGGGCACCTCGCGGGACGGCGTGATCCACGCGGCGGACGCGCTGGGCGGGGTGGCGGACACTGCGGAGTCGCTCGCCACGGCCCTCGACATCACGATCGTCGGCCAGGCGCCGTTCACGAGCGCGGTCGCGAACCTGCGGGCGCTCGAGACGAAGGTGCGAGTCTTCCAGGACGACGCGATCAAGCTCGCCGCGAACCTCGACCAGAACACATCCGACGCGTCGACCATCGCGAGCGAGGTGCGCGACATGCGCTCGCAGGTCGCCGAGCTCGCCGGCGCACTCACGAGCTTCGCCCGGACGCGCGAGGTGGTCGGACTCGCGGCTGGCGGCATCGTGCTCGGGGCGCTGCTGACGCTGTGGCAGGCGGTCCTGGCGGCGGCGATCGCCTGGATGGGCTGGCGGCTCCGCCGAATCTCGAAGCCGGCGACGGGGTCGGTGGCGATGGGGGCGACGCACGAGGCCGAACCCGCCCCGGGCGAGGGCGTCCACCCCGAGGCCTAGCCACTCGCGGCCGAGGACGGCTAGCCGACCGTATTGACCAAATCCTTCCATCTGGCCTTGCATCGGGCTGCGCTCGCGCCCAGAGTGCACGAATTGGCCGACCTGAGCCGCCATCCGGTGCCTCCCTGGAGGTGAGCAGCTCGAGTTCGGGCACTGTTGGATGGATTTGGTCGATCGTGTCGGCCACGCTGCGGCGCACCCCCGCGCGCGGTCCCGCTGGGGCACACTGGATGCCATGGTTACCAAGATCATCCTCGACGTCGACACCGGCACCGACGACGCGGTCGCGCTCATGACCGCGGCCCTCTCCCCCGTCATCGACCTCGTCGGCGCGACGACGGTCAACGGCAACACCGGGATCGAGAGCACCACGGAGAACACCCTGCGCGTGTTCGAGTGGATCGGCATGCCCGGCGTGCCCGTTCACCGCGGGATGTCGCGTCCCCTCGCGCGTGCCCAGATGACGCAGGCCAACCCGGCCTCGCGGATCCACGGCGACCTGCTCGACCTCCCCGCCGCCACCATCAGGGCCCAGGCCGGCCACGCCGTCGACTGGCTGATCGACACCCTCCTCGCCTCGGACGGCGACATCACGCTCGTGCCCGTCGGCCCGCTGACCAACATCGCCACGGCCATCCAGAAGGAGCCGGCGATCCTGGCCAAGATCCCTGAGATCGTGATCATGGGCGGCGCCCACGACCACGGGAACGCCACGCCATCGGCCGAGTTCAACATCTGGCTCGACCCGGAGGCGGCGCGGATCGTCGTCAACTGCGGCCGGCCGATTCGGATGGTCCCGCTCGACGCCACGCACCGGGCGCTCGTGTCCACCGAGGACGCGGGCCGGCTGCGCGGGCTCGGGACGCCCGCGGGCGAGGCGGCGGCACGATTCGTGCTCAAGCGGATCGAGGGCTACGACGCGACCCAGCCGATGCCCCACCGGCTCGGCGCGGCTCCCGTCCACGACGCGCTCGCGGTCTGCGCGATCATCGATCCGTCGGTCATCACCACGGAGCTCATCCCGGTGGACGTGGAAACCATGGCAGAGCTGTCGGTGGGCCGGACGGTGTGCGACTTCCGGTTCCGGAGCCACAAGCCCGCGAACGTCCACTTCGCGATGGACGCCGACGAGCCCAAGTTCAACGCGATGTTGCTCGACATCCTGGGGCGGACCGCGTAGTCGTCCGTCTCCGACTGGGGCACCTGCGGATCGCATCACAGGGCGCACGCGTGAGGCGTCTGGGCGCCGTGCGTGCGAGGGCGAGAGTCGGGGTGGGGCTGGCGGTGCGAGGCTGGGCGCTCTTCGTGGCGCTGTTCCTCGCGGTGAGCCTGGTCGGCGTCCTGCGCGGGCGCACGCTCGATCCCAGCCTCTGGCTGCTCGACCTGCACGACGTCGCCGAGCCGGTGCGCCTGGTTGCGCTCACGGTTGCTGCGGGACTCCTCGCGGCGTGGGCCGCGCGCCCGATGGCGGGCAGGGCGCGACGCTGGGCGACTGCCATCGCGTGTCTTGCCATCGCCGTCCTCGCGGCCCGCGACGTGCTCACGTTTGTCGCCGCGGTCGGGGCCGGCGGGGTGCACCCGTTCATCCCCGTGCCGCTGTCGGTGGTGATCGCGATCGTGTTCAGCGGACTCGCGCTCGCCGTGCTGACCGGTCGCCCGACCGCGACGCCCGGCGCCCGCTGGACCGCCATTGGGCTCGGTGGTGCGGTGATCGCCTGGGGGATCGCGTTCCCGGTCGCACAGATGCTCTTCTTCGGCACGACCGACTATCGCCGCCCTGCCGACGCCGCCGTCGTGTTCGGCGCCCGGGTCTATGCGTCAGGACTGCCGTCCCAGGTGCTCCAAGACCGCATCGACACGGCGGTCGGGCTCTATCGGGCAGGGCTCGTCGGGGTCCTCGTGATGTCCGGCGGCGATGGCGCGGACGGCTTCAACGAGGCCGAGGTGATGCGCCAAAGCGCGATCGACGAGGGCGTCCCCACCTTCGCCGTGGTCGTGGACGGCTCCGGGGTCTCGACTGAGGCGACCGTCGCGAACGTGGCCGCGCTCGTCGACAGCGGGCGAGTGACGCTGCCGCACGGGACGCTGATCGCGGTCAGCCAGGCCTACCACCTGCCGCGCGTCCAGCTCGCGTTCGCCTCGGCGGGCATCGACGTCCTGACTGTGCCGGCCCACGACGGTCGGTTCATCAGCGAGATGCCGATCCTCATCGGCCGCGAGGTGCTCGCATTCTGGGCGTATGACCTGCGGACCTGCCTCGGCTGAGCGGAGTCAGTGCGGGTCGTCACGCCCGTCGAGCAGGTCCGGCTCCGTTGACAGCATCTGCGCCGCCGGAGCTGGCAGCGTGCGGCGTCCCGGGACGGACACGCGGACCCTCGGCGCCCCCCGCCGGGCCAGCGACGCCCCTCGTGCCGCCCTGGCTCCGGCGGCCTTGACGGCCCCGGGCGTCGCAGCCGCAGCTCGCCGGACGATCGGTACGGCGGCGTCGCGCAGATGGGGGCTGACCCTGGCAGCCCCGGCCATGGCGGCATCGCCCGCGGCTCGGGCGCCCCAGGCAGCCACCTGGCCGCCTTTGACGGCCGCGCGCCTCGTGGTGCGGGCGCCCGCGCGAACGGTCCAGGCGGTCACCGCGCCCATCGTCGCGAGGTCGTGTGCAAGGTCGTCATCGGCGAGACCCACCGCGGCGAGGTGCTCACGGCGTCGAGCGGTGTCCAGCCCGGCCAGCGCGAAGCGGAGGGCGGCAACGGCGACGGCGAGGTCGTCGAGCTGGCCGAGCACCGGGATGACGCCCGGGACGAGGTCAATCGGGGAAATCAGGTAACCCGCGGCCGCGATGACGGCCGCCCGTCGCTTCTTGGCGAGCGCAGGATCCCCGGCGAGCCCAAATGCGAGGCGCGCATAGGCGGGCATCCGGTGGAGCGTCGCGGAGAGCCGCTCGCGCGGGAACGGATCTGAGGTCACCCGTCGATGGTACGACGGCCTCCCGATACGGGCTGCTGGCAAGGCCAGACGCGCGGATCCCGCCAAGGCCACAGACATGAAGAAGCCCCCGCACCGGCGGGGGCTCTGCGAGGGTCAACGAGAGGGTGGCGCGCCTGGCGAGACTCGAACTCACGACCTTTAGGTCCGCAACCTAACGCTCTATCCACTGAGCTACAGGCGCACGCATGACTGGCGGAGAGGGAGGGATTCGAACCCTCGGAGCAGGTTACCCCACTCGGCGGTTTAGCAAACCGCTGCACTAGGCCACTATGCGACCTCTCCACAGCGCGGGGGATGATAACACCCGACCGGTCCCGGACAACGGTAGACGTCCCCGGACGCGCGCAGACCCGCCAACGCGTGCCTCGTCAGCGGGTCTTGGGCGCGCCCTCGCGTCGGAGGATCCCTTCGCGGGCCGATTCGCCGGTCTCCCTGCGAGACGGGGAGGCCGCTCAGTCGCGGTCTGACGCCATGCGGTCTTCGGCTCGGTGGACCACGGCCTCGGGCGCGTCACCCGCCTTGGGGCTCGCCCAGCCGAAGACGAACTGGATCAGGTCGGCGGTGCGCGGCACGGACTTGGGGCCGGCGACGCGGACCCGCTCGACGAAGTTGATCGCCGCGATCTCGTCGGTCTCGGTCAGGAGGATGCCGAACCGGGAAGGGCCGATCCGCGTGAGGTGGTCGCTCGTGCGGGCCATGCGGCGCAGGCACTGGGCGGTCTCGCGCAGCGTGTGGTGCGCGACCTCGCCGCCCCAGACCCGCTCGATGCTGGCCATTCCGTCAACGTCCAGGAGAACGACCGTCATCGGGCGCTTGTAGCGGTTCGCGCGGGCGACCTCGGCGATTACCAGCTTGCGCCAGAACTCGGGCCCCTCGAGGCCGGTCAGGCTGTCCGTCCAGCCCGTTGGCTCGGGAAGGCCACTGGCCTCGGTTCCCAGCGGCTCCGCCATGGTCATCAGTCCGCCCTCGTTCGAACGCAAACGGCGTAGGTGTGTTCCCCGACGTGTGCGGTCATGGTGGTGCGTCGAGGCGACACTGCCAACAGGACCTTGGTAGGGGGTGCCCGGCACCGAGGTCCCGGGGCCGCTCGAGGATCCCGAGGGACCGCTCCGAGGAGCGCGTCGGGCGTGAGGGGCTTGGCCAGGAAGGCGTCCGTGCCCGCGGTGCCGACACGGTTGAGCTCGCCCTTTGCGTGCCCGGAGGTGAGCAGGACGCACACGCCGGGGCGCAAGTGGCGCGCGGGGCGGGCCGGGGCCCGATTCCGAGCGTCGGCAAGTTGACGAGCGGCCGACCCTCCGATACCGTCGGCCACACCGATGCACCACATCTATCTCTTTACCTGCCCGGCATGACCGTTCCCCGAGCTTAGGCCTGGGTCCGCGGGTCGTGCCGGGTGCAGCAGAGGTTCCAGACCTCTGCTTTTTTCTTTCCCGCGGCGCGCACTCCCCTACAGCGCAAGGAACCTGAGACGACATGTTCGTGGTGATGCGGACCGGAGCCGGCGAGGCCGAGGTCAACGGCGTGAAGGGCCTGATCCTCGCGGAGGGCCTGACGCCGTTCGAGAACGCCGGCGCCGACCGGACCGTGATCGCGGTCGTGGGCGAGATCGGCAAGCGCCGGGAGCAGCTCAAGGGCCGCCTGGAGGCGTTGGCGGGCGTCGCCCAGGTCGCCCAGATCACGAAACCCTACAAGCTCGTCTCGCGCGAGTTCCACCTCGAGAACACCGTCATCAAGGTGCTCGACACGGCAGTCGGCGACGGGGGCCTGACCGTGATGGCCGGCCCGTGCTCGGTCGAGAGCCGCGACCAGCTGTTCGAGACGGTCGACCACGTCGCGGGCCACGGCGCCACGATCATCCGCGGCGGCGCCTTCAAGCCGCGCACGAGCCCGTACTCGTTCCAGGGCCTCGGCGTCGAGGGCCTGCGGTACCTCGCCGAGGCGCGGGCACGGACGGGCCTGCCGGTCATCACCGAGGTGATGGAGCCCAACCAGGTCGACATCGTCGCCGAGTACGCCGACATCCTCCAGATCGGCACACGGAACATGCAGAACTTCTCGTTGCTGCTCGCGTGCGGGCGCGCAGGTCGGCCCGTGATGCTCAAGCGCGGCTTCGGCAACACGATCGAGGAGTGGCTGATGGCCGCCGAGTACATCGCCTCGGCCGGCAACAGCCAGATCATCCTGTGCGAGCGCGGCGTGCGCACGTTCGACAATGCCACCCGCAATACGCTTGACCTGACCGCGGTGCCGCTGATGCACCACCTCACGCACCTGCCGGTCATCGTGGACCCGTCGCACGCCACCGGGAAGCGCTGGCTCGTCAAGCCGCTCGCGATCGGCGGTGTGGCTGTCGGCGCTGACGGGATCATGGTCGAGGTGCACCCGCGCCCGGACGAGGCGCTCTCGGACGCCGAGCAGCAGCTCGACTTCCCGCTCTTCGACTCGATGATGGACGCGGTGATGGCCGTGCACGCCCACGTGCGTGATCTGCACGGCGACCTCCTGCCCAACCCACTCGCCGGGAACGGGAAGGCCTGATCCGTGGACGACCTGGTCGTCCGCCCCGCCGCGCGCCTGCGCGGCCGCCCTGCGCTGCCCGGCGACAAGTCGATCTCGCACCGGGCGCTGCTCCTCGCGCTCCTTGCGGCAGGCGAGAGCCGTATCGCTGCCGCCGGTGACGGCGAGGACGTCCGCTCTACCGCGGGCGTGGTGCGGGCGCTGGGCGCGACCGTTGAGCGCAGCGCCGAGCGCGCCGGGCGGGTGGACTACCGCGTCGTCTCGCCGGGCGGGTCCGCGCTGGTCGAGCCCGACGCCTTCCTCGACTGCGGCAACTCCGGCACGACGACGCGCCTGGTCTGCGGGCTGCTCGCCGGCCGGCCGCTGTTCGCGGTGCTCGACGGGGACGCCTCACTGCGCCGCCGGCCGATGGGCCGGGTCGTCGAGCCGCTGGCTGCAATGGGCGCGTCCTTCTCGGGCCGGCGTGGGGCGACGCTCCTGCCGCTCGCGGTGACCGGGCGCGCGGACCTCACGCCGATCGACTACGCCACACCGGTGCCTTCGGCGCAGGTGAAGTCCGCGATCCTGCTTGCTGCGCTCGCCGCACAGGGCGAGACGCGCATCGTCGAGGCCGTCGCGACCCGCGACCACACGGAGCGCATGCTGCGTGCCCGAGGCGTGACCGTGACGGAGGCGACGACCGAGGACGGCCGTCACGAGGTCCGCCTGATGGGACCCGCCACGGTGAAGGCCATTGACGAGACGGTCCCGTCCGACCCGTCGGGCGCCGCGTTCTGGCTCGTGGCCGGGGCGATCCACCCCGACGCCGAGCTCCACCTCGAGGGCGTCAGCACGAACCCGACCCGGCGTGCCATCATCGACATCCTGCGGCGTATGGGCGCCGACATCGAGGAGCACGATCTCTCGGCGCCCGGCGGCGCGGACGGCGAGCCCCTCGCGGATCTGGTGGTGCGGTCGAGCCGACTGCACGCCGTGGACCTCGGGCCGACCGAGGTGGCGGCCGCGATCGACGAGATCCCGGTGCTCTGCCTGGCCGCAGCCGCGGCCACGGGGACCACGCGCATCCGCGGCGCGGGAGAGCTGCGGCACAAGGAGTCCGACCGGATCGCCGGGATCGCGGATGGGCTCACGGCCCTGGGCGCGCGAGTGCGCGTCACGGGCGACGATATCGAGATCGAGGGCGGCCGACGTCTCACGGGCGCCATCACCGAAACACTGGATGATCACCGGCTCGCGATGACGTTTGCCATCGCGGGCCTCATCGCCGAGGGCGAGACCACCGTGCGCCGACCCGGGTCGGCCGCGATCTCGTATCCCGGATTCTTCGCTGAACTGGAAGGGGTGCGCGCATGACGAAGCGAGTGGTCCTCATCGGCCACCCGGTGGCCCACTCGCTATCGGCGGCCATGCAGCAGGCGGCCTTCGACCACCTGGGCATCGACGCCGTGTACGAGCTCTGGGACCGCCCGCCGGCCGGGCTGGCCGAGGCGCTCGCCGAGCTGCGCACCGACGACTTCCTCGGTGCCAACATCACGATCCCGCACAAGGAGCGGGTCGTGCCGCTCGTGGACCGCCAGACCGAGGAGGCCCACGCGACCGGCGCCGTGAACACGCTGACCAAGGAGGGCAAGAAGCTCGTCGGGCACAACACCGACGTCGCGGGCTTCAAGATCGGCCTCGACAAGCTCGTCGGGCGCCAGAAGATGCCGCGCCACGCCGTGGTGCTCGGCGCCGGCGGCGGCGCGCGTGCCGTCGTGCACTCCCTCATCCGCGAGGGGTTCCAGCGGGTGATCGTGTTCAACCGCCACCTCCACCGCGGCGAGCAGCTGGTCAAGTACTTCGGTCGGTCGGCCGCGCACATGGACCTGCGCGCCATGCCCTGGCACGAGTCGATCATCGAGTCCGAGCTGTCCAAGGCCAAGGTGCTGATCAACGCCACTTCGATCGGCCTCGCCGAGGACCTCTCCCCGATCCCGGCCGAGATCCTGACGCCGGACCTGCTGGTGTTCGACCTGATCTACAGGCAGACCAAGCTGCTCCGCGACGCGGCGTCGGCAGGGTGCACGACCTCGGACGGCGAGATCATGCTGCTCAACCAGGGCGCCGCGGCGTTCACGCTGTGGACGGGGCAGGCGGCGCCGATCGAGGTCATGCACGAGGCGCTGCGCGCGGCGCGCGACGGCGGCATCACCTCGGCCGAGGGCGAGCCCGGCACCGACGCCGCGGCCGGCTGAGCGGACCGGGAGCACACGGTGGACCGCTTCCGCTTCATCACGGCCGGCGAGAGCCACGGGCCTTCGCTCGGAGCCGTGGTGGAGGGCGTGCCCGCCGGCCTCGCGCTGACTGAGGAAGACTTGGAGGTCGACCTCGCCCGGCGCCAGCGCGGGTACGGCCGTGGCGCGCGGCAGTCCATCGAGAAGGACCACGCGACCATCCTCTCGGGCGTGCGCCACGGGCGGACGCTCGGCTCGCCGATCCTGCTCGAGGTGCGCAACCGCGACTGGGAGAACTGGACCCGCGTCATGCAGGTAGGCCCGCTCTCTGACGAGGATGCAGCCGAGCTCGCGGCGCTCGCCGAGGGCGGCACGAAGCGCGCCCAGCCGATCACCCGTGTCCGTCCGGGTCATGCGGACCTCGCGGGCGCCCTCAAGTACGGCTTCAACGACGTGCGCAACGTGCTCGAGCGCTCGTCCGCCCGCGAGACGGCCGCCCGCGTGGCCGCCGGCGGGGTGGCGCGGGCGTTCCTGCGGGAGCTGGGCATCGACGTCTGGTCGTTCACCGCCGAGGTGGGCGGCATCGCGGTCGACCCGGCCAACTGCACCCGGAGCCGCGAGGAGGCCGACGCCTCGCCCCTGCGCTGCCCGGACCCGGACGCGGAGACGGCGATGATCGCCCGCATCGACGAGGCGCGCAGCGGCGGCGACACGGTGGGCGGCGTGTTCGAGGTGGTCGTGCACGGCGCGCCGATCGGTCTGGGCAGCTACACGCACTGGGACCGGCGTCTGGACACGGCGCTCGCGGCCGCGGTCATGAGCATCCACATCGTCAAGGGCGTGGAGTTCGGCCTCGGGTTCGAGCAGACGCGCCGGTTCGGCAGCCAGGTCCACGACGTGATCGAGGGCCGGCGCGCCGACGGGACGTGGGTCCACCGCAGCAACAACGCGGGCGGCCTGACGGGCGGCGTCACCAACGGCGAGCCCATCGTGATCCGCGGCGCGGTCAAGCCCATCTCGACCCTCGCCCGCCCGCTCCCCACCTCGGACCTCATCACGGGCGCGCCCGTGGACACCGCGCACTACGAGCGCAGCGACATATCGGTCGTGCCGGCCGCGGGTGTCATCGGCGAGTCCATGGTCATGCTCACGCTCGCCCGGTTCGTCCTCGAGAAGACCGGCGGCGACTCCATGGCCGAGGTCGCCGACAACCTGCGCCGCTATCGTGAGCGCATCGCTGCCCAGCCGGCCCCGCCCGTCCCCGGTGACGGCTCGGGCGGGCACGCCACCGGGGCCTAGGCCCGTGGACCTGGTCCTCGTCGGGCTGCCGGGGAGCGGCAAGTCGGCTGTCGGCCGGCGCGTGGCGTCGCGCCATGGCGCGTCGTTCGTGGACCTCGACGACGAGATCGAGGCGCAGGCAGGGCGGAGCGTGCAGGAGATCTTCGCGGACGAGGGCGAGGCCGGGTTCCGCCGTCGCGAGCGCGCGGTCGTGACCGCCCTCGGACTCGCCGACCCCGGGGCCAAGCTCCGGCGGGTCATCGCGCCCGGCGGCGGGGCGATCCTGGACCCGCGCAACCGCTGGGAGCTCTTCCGAGGTCGGCGCGTCGCCTGGCTCGACGTGCGCCCGGAGGTGATCGCGCAGCGGCTCCGCCGATCGCCGGTCGTGCGACCGCTCATCGCGGGTCCGGACCCGCTCGGGCGGATCCGCGCGCTCGCCGCCGCCCGCGAGCGGTTCTACAGCACGGGCGCCCGGATCAACGGCCTCGCCGAGGTCTCGGGCGTCGTCTCGCAGGTTGAGGCAGTGCTGGGCTCGCCCACCACTGGCACGACGCTCCTCCACGCGCAGACGCCCATCGGCGAGATCGTCATCGGCGACGGCATGGCGGCGATCGGCCTCGACGGCGCGCTCCGGCGCCTGGGCGCGCGACGGGCGATCTTGGTGTCTGAGCCCGGTGCCTGGGGCGCGGTCGGCGAGGGCGTGGCCGAGGGCCTCCGGGCGCAGGGCTGGACGGTGGAGCTCGTGCTGCTCCCCGCGGGCGAGGACGCCAAGCGGATGCCGGTGATCGAGGACGCCGCCCGCCAGCTCGCCCGCCTCCGCGTCGAGCGCCGCGAGCCGCTCGTTGCCATCGGCGGCGGCGCGCTCGGCGATCCCGCTGGGTTCCTGGCCGCCGCCTACTTGCGCGGCGTGCCGTGGATCGGTGTGCCCACAACGCTGGTGGCCCAGGTGGACAGCTCCATCGGCGGCAAGACGGGCGTGGACCTGCCCGAGGGCAAGAACCTCCTCGGAGCGTTCCACCAGCCGGCAGCGATCGTGCTGGACGTGTCCCTGTTGCGGACGCTCCCCGAGCGCCAGCTGCGCGCCGCGCTGGGCGAGATCGCCAAGATGGCGGCGCTCGGCGACGAGGCGCTGTTCACCACGCTCGAGGCGGACGGCGAGGCGATCGCGCGTGGCGACGCGGCGGCGTTCGACAACGGTGCCGTTGCCGAGGTGGTCGAACGGGCGGGCTGGGCGAAGGTCGAGGTGGTCGTGGCCGACGAGCGCGAGCAGGGCGCGGCCGGCGGTCGCATCACGCTCAACCTCGGGCACACCGTCGCGCACGCGCTCGAGGCCGTGGACGGCTACGCGAACCTGCTCCACGGCGAGGCGGTGGCATACGGGCTGCGGGCCGTGACGCGGATCGGGGTCGCGCTGGGGGTCACGCCGCCGGAGCGCGCCGCGCGGATCGAGCGGCTGCTCAATCGGCTCGACCTGGGCCGCACGCCCCTCCCCTACCCGGTCGATGCCGTGGTCGAGGCGACCGGGACCGACAAGAAGCACGCCGGGGGGAAGCTGCGCTGGGTCCTGCCCACCGCGGACGGCGTGGTGGTCCGCGACGACGTGCCGGCAGAGCCCGTGGCAGCCGCCGTGGCGAGCGTGCTGGCCGGCGCGCCGGCGGGAGGGGCTCGATGACGCGCGTGCTGGTCCTCCAGGGGCCGAACCTCAACTTGCTCGGGACGCGGGAGCCGGAGATCTACGGGCACGAGACGCTCGACGCGATCCACGGGCGGATGGCGTCGCGCGCCGCCGAGCTGGGCCTCGAGATCGCGTTCTTCCAGTCGAACCACGAGGGCTCGCTCATCGACCGGCTCCACGAGCGCGACTTCGACGTGGTGATCATCAACGCCGCGGGGTACACCCACACGTCGGTCGCCCTGCGCGACGCGCTCCTCGCGGTCCACCCGCCCTTTTGGGAGGTCCACCTCTCGGACCCGTGGCAGCGAGACGAGTTCCGCAAGACCAACTTCATCCACGACATCGCGACCGCGACGATCGCCGGGCACGGGGCGCAGGGGTACATCGAGGCGCTCGAGCAGATTGCGGCGCAGTTCGGGGGTGCGGCGTGAGCGACGACGAACGGGCGAACGGCACGCACAAGCCCACCACGGCCGAGCGCGACGACGCCGCGGCCGACCTCACGCGCGTCCGCGACGACATCGACGCGCTCGACCGCGAGATCGTGGAGCTGCTCAACCGGCGTGCCGAGCTGGGTCGCGCGGCCGGGCGGGCGAAGGCGCTGGCGGGGCGGCGCGCGGTCCACGACCCCGAGCGCGAGCGCGAGGTCCTGCTCCGCGTGGCGATGGTCAACCGCGGGCCGCTCTCGCAGGCCGACCTGCTCTCGATCTACCGGCGGATCGTGACCGCCACCAGGGGCGTCGAGCACCGCGACCGTGACCGGCGACCCGACGCCGACTGACGCGGGGGGCGAGCTGTTCCTCCCGGTCGTCACGGGATCTGCCCTTCCGGACCCGCGCGTCCTGCCTGTCGCACCCGTGACCCGGTTCGCCCCGGCGCCAACGGGCTACCTGCACCTCGGGCACCTCGTCAACGCGCTCTACGTCTGGGGCATCGCACAGGCGACCGGCGGGCGAGTGATCCTGCGGGTCGAGGACCACGACCGCCAGCGCTCGCGCCACGAGTACGAGGCGGCGATCCTCGAGGACCTGGCGCGCCTGGGCCTGGTCGCGCACGAGCCGCCGTCCGATGCCTTCGCGGGTCCCACGCCATTCCGCCAGTCGGACAACGGCGCCTCGTACCGGGTGGCTCTCGACCGGCTGAGCGCCGACGGCCTCGTCTACGCCTGCGCCTGCACGCGCACGACCTTCGCCGAGTGGGAAGCCGAGCACGGGCGAGCGTGGCGCGGGATCGGCTGCCCGGGAGGGTGTCGCGGGGTCGGGCTCGACGAGGGGGCCGCGTGGTCCGCCTCGCCGGCCGCGCCCGGGCTGTCGCTGCGGGTGGCGGTGGGCGCCGGGTCCGAGCGCTGGGTCGACCTGCTGGCGGGGCCGCTGGCCGACGAACCGGCAGCGCCGGGCGACCTGCTCGTGCGCGACCGCGTGGGCAACTGGACGTACGCGTTCTGCGTGGTCGTGGACGACATGGCAAACGGCGTGGACCTGGTGATCCGCGGGCGCGACCTGCTCGACGCGACGCCGGTCCAACTCCGGCTGGCGCGCCTCCTGGGCCGCGAGACGCCGCCTCGGTTCCTGCACCACCCGCTCGTGCGCCGCGTGTCCGGCGAGAAGCTCTCGAAGGCCGAGCGCGACACCGCCGTCCGCGAGATGCTCGACGCGGGCGCGACGCCCGCCGAGCTCTTCGAGCGTGGCGCGCGGCTCGCCGGCCTGCGGGACGGGGACACGCCCGTCGAGGCCGACGCCCTCAGTTCGCTCTTCGGTGGCTGACCCGCAGACCACCGATCACCGAGGGCTGACCCGCACGCTGAGGTTGCGGTCGCCCGGGAGCGCTCAGGCCGCGCGGTGGCTCTTGAGGAACCGCTCGCTGCGCAGGTCGTCCTCGGTCAGGGCCCGCTCGGGCTCGACGGGTGCCCCGACGATGAGGGTGGTGATGCGGCCGACGATCTCGGCGAGGCTCTTGAACACATGCATGGCGGTTACCTCCGGGACGCGGGCACAGCTGCCCTGATGGTGACTGGTGCTGCGGCGCTGGTGCCGCTGTGGGTGGTGGGCTGGGTCGGCGCGCCAGCCATCTCGAGCAGGCGGGCGAAGATACGGGCACGACGCTCGCCGGTCGGGGACGCGTAGCCGAGCAGGTCGGCCATCCAGAGCCCGTCAGCCGCGAGCGCGACGATCATCGCGTCGGCCTCGGGCAGCCCGTCGTCGGCAACCTGCTCGCGCCAGGCGGCGTACTGCTCGCGAAGCGGGTCGGCGAGGGCTGGGTTCGACGCCATCGCGGCCAGCAGGCCGGTCGCCGCGGCGTCACCCTCGACTGGTTCGGTCGGCTTGGCGGACGAGCGCAGGTAGGCACGGGTCCAGCGGCCGGGGGGCTCCGGATCGGCGGCCATCGCTGCGTCGAGCGACGCGCTGAACGCAACGGCGTGGCGCTCGACCATCGCGGTGATCAGCGCATCGCGGCTGGCGAAGTGGTACAGCAGCCCGCCCTTGCTCGTGCCCGCCTCGACGGCGACCGCATCGAGCGTGAGGCGACCCACGCCGTCGCGGCGCACGATGCGCTCGGCTGCGGCGAGGAGATCGTCGCGGCGGGTGGGGCGAGACAAGGCGCTAACTCCATTACTGTACCGTCTGGTCGGTATAGTAATGCGGGGCTAACGGGTCGTCAAGCAGGCGCAGGACGCATCAGATCGCCGGGCGTTGCCAGCCGCCGGAGGCGGACTCGACGACGCGGGCCGCCGCGAGCGCCACGTCCTCGTGCCAGTGCCGCGCGAGCAGCTGGACGCCGATCGGCAGGCCGTCCTCGGTGGAGCCGCCACGCACGACGGCCGCAGGCAGTCCCGTCAGGTTGTGCACGTCGCTGTATGTGTCGCCGAACCAGCCGGCCGTGCTCTCGCCGTGGCGGATGGCTGCCTGCGGCATGACCGGGCAGACGATGGCGTCCACATCGGCCATCCAGCGGCGGAACGCGGCGCGGACCGCGTCGGCGCGCTCGAGGAGCTCGGTGAGCTCGGCGCCTGCGAGCGCGGTCGCCGGCGTGAGCCAGCCGCGCAACTCGTACGAGCCCATGCCGGACGTCCCGGCACCGGCGATCAGCCGCTCGAGCCACGCCCAGCCGTCGGCGCGGATCATCGCGTCCCACGTGCGCCACGCCTCGCCGAGACCCGGCGGGACCTCGCGGTGGATGACGGCGCCCGCATCGGCGAGGGCCGTGATCGCCGCCTCGACCGTTGCGACCGTCGCCGGGGTCGGCGTTCGCAGGCCGTTGTCCGTGAAGGCGACCACGCGCAGGCCGCGGACGTCGTGGCGGGCGAGGTCAGGCATCGGGACGGGCGGCACCTGCGGGTCCTCGTCGTCGGGTCCCGCGATCAGCGGCAGCAGCAGCGCGAGGTCGTCCACCCGGCGCGCCATCGGGCCGAGCTGGGTGAGCGGCCCGAGGATCCCGCGATAATCGGGCCAGTGCCCGGTGCGCGGGACGCGGCCGCTCGTGGGCTTGATGCCAGCGATCCCGCACACGTGCGCTGGCTGGCGGATGGAATCGCCT
>Ga0315271_10000820_pt1 | contig 18034 bp, 15 predicted proteins | sample C3_top_MG_FD_204664 | JGI IMG/M metagenome (GOLD analysis project Ga0315271, IMG submission 204664) | Sediment microbial communities from Yellowstone Lake, YNP, Wyoming, USA - C3_top | ecosystem: Environmental > Aquatic > Freshwater > Lake > Sediment | place: USA: Wyoming | collected 2017-08-01
AGCATGGTTTCGACGCTGTCGGCGATCAGTTCCCGACTCGGCAGGGAGTACTTCATGCCCGCATGGCCCATAGCGAGACCGTCGCAGATGCCGATGACATTGAACTCGAACGGAGTGCCTCCGGCGCGGAGAATCTCTTTCTTGATCAGGTCGCCCACCTTGCGCAGATGCACGTGGCCGGGAATCACATCCGTGTAGCTGTTGCACACCGCGATGAACGGCTTCTGAATGTCTTCCATGGAAAGACCCGTCGCCCGCAACAGACTGCGATGGGGGGCCCGCTCGACTCCGGTTTTGATAATATCGCTTCTCATGGGTGAGTCTCCTGACTTCGCCGGCCCCGTCATCGAGGAGAACGGGCGCTGGTGGATATCTCTTCTTTTGGCGGGAGTCCGCTGAAAAGTCAAGCTTCGCCCGACCCGAACGGACGACTCAGCCGCCCGTTTCGTCCGGAGCTTCGTGAAGGAGGAGCGCCTCGAACACCTCGAAGTCCGCGCCCTGTTCCCATGCGTCGGATGGCAATCCGGCTTTACGGGAAAGCTGCCGCAGCGTCTCCGGAAGATCCCAGCCCTGCTCCGGAGCGACCTGAGGCAGAAACACCGCCGATCGGCCCTGCTTGAAGAGAAGAACCCCGTGCCGGCCGATTTCGATTTCTTTCCAGGAGGCGACGGAGCGCGGCGGTGACAGGACGGACACCTCGATCTCGACCTCGGGCCATTCCCGGGGCGATACGGGAGGAAATCGGGGGTCTTCGAACGCGGCGTGAATCGCATGGGCGACCGCGGCTTCCACGAGCGGCCGGCGGGCTTCGATCTCCCCGATACACCCTCGCAACCGGCCCCGCCGCTGGAGCGTGACGAACACCCCTGCGGGCTGGAGCAGTGCCGGAGAAAGCGGAGCCGCCGGGGCCCCGGCCCTGGAGGAGAACAGCCTGGCTTCAATCGTCTGCCGGACTCGCTGCAAGAGGGTACGGCGATCGGCCTCGCTGAGGCACAGTGCGGCGGACGGTTCCGGGGCGGCGACGGCCGGCCACGGTCCGGTCACCGCGGCGCTAAGATAACTGACCGTGTTCTCCCAATCTCCCGTCCGATGGCCGGAGGTGTCGTAGCGCAGCAGGTGGATCTGCTGTTCGCCCCCGAGCATCGCCAGGAGAACGGAAATCGCATCGCGCCCGCAGATCGTCGCGCCGGTTTGCCGCACCGAGTTGCGGAATCCGGCCAGATCCTTGCGCCGGATGAACTCGAACGCACCCCGATCTAATTCCTCAATCTGCCGGGGCACGTCCGGTCCGGTAAACGGCAGGTAATCAAAGCGGGGGCCGTAATGGGTGAAATCCGAGCTGACCACGACCAGCGTGTCGGGATTCAGCAGGGGTCGCAATCCCTGCGCCAGCGCTTGAACCGCGGCGTCGCTGAGCTGCCCGATCACCACCGGCACGAGGAGGAACTCTTTGAGGACCATTTGCAGAAGAGGGAAAAGAATCTCCACGCTGTGCTCACCGGAGTCCAACTTGGGATCTGAACCGAAACCCGGCACGAGGCGCAAGGCGTCCAGCGCGCCGGTATCGAGCGGGATCTCGCCGAAGATCGTCTGAAAATGGGTGGCCTTCGGGAGGACGGCCCGGTCAGGCAGATATGCGCGATGGGAAGGGCCGAGCACGAGCACGCGCCGGAAAGACCGGCCGCGCAGGAGCTGGAGCCCCCCGGCGGCGACCGGGGCGCAATAGGCATAGCCGGCGTGCGGAAGAATCAGGGCCGAGACGGGACCGGGCGGCAGGGTCTTCGGCGGCGCCGACAAAACCTCTTCCAGCTCCAGGCGAAGACGCACCGGATCGGCTGTAAACCACGCTCCGGCGAGTTGGGATTGGAGAACCCGGCGAGCCGGTGGATTGCGGGGACTCATTGGACTCTTCCCTCCTCCATTTCTCCGGAAGGTCCGCCTGCGGGTTCCCGCCCTCTCCAGAGAGCCGGAGCCGGGCAGATCCCTTCGGAGGTCCTTGCCTCTGTCTGGGCAACGGTATCTCTTTGCCCATCCTAAACAAATCCTTTTCTTGTATTTTTCATCCGTCTGTTGCATTTTTCGACAAGCTTTTTTCCGGTTGGCTGAGTCTGGCCCCGAAGAGGCACTGCGAAATCCGGGCGGGGATCCCCGACCCGCAAAAATAAGGAGAAAGAAAATGAAGAAACTCATGATCGGCGCGACGATGATCACGCTGCTGGCGGCAGGGCAGGGTCTTGCGCAGGAAAAGACCTCGTGGGTCGACAACCTCACGCTGAAGGGCGATGTACGGGTCCGGTACCAGATGAATGACGAGGAAGGCAAGGACACGCGCCAGCGCGAACGGTTTCGCGGGCGGTTGACCCTGGACGGAAAAGTCAGCGACGAAGTCGTGGCGGGCCTCCGGCTGGTGACGAATTCGGGGGATCCGATTTCGGACAACCAGACGATGTCCAACGCCTTCGACGACAAAGAGACCCGGTTCGACCGGGTGTTCATGACGTGGACGCCTGTGACGGATTTCGGGATCACCTTCGGTAAAATGGCGCAGCCGTGGATTTCGGTCTCCGATCTGATTTTCAGCGCGGAGATGAATCCGGAAGGCGCCGCGGTGAATTACCGACTGAAAGGCGAAGGCGCGGATCTGATCCTGAATAGCGGCGCATTCCTTGCGGAGGAACGCAGCACGGCGGAGGAGACGTCCCTGTATTCAGGGCAGGCCGCGGCCCGGATCAAGACCGGGGAGAAAACGTACGTCCTCGTCGGCGCATCGATTTATGCCTATACCGGAGTGGAAGGCTTCGGGCTGTTATATAACCCCGCGAATCCCTTCGGAAATTCGACACGCACAGTGACGACCGCCGTGGACGGAGTGGCAACCGAGACGCTGGTCTATGCGACGGAGTACACCTCGCTGGAGGGTTTTGTGGAGGCCGGATTTGATGTCGGCATGCCGCTCACCTTCGGCGCGCAATACGTTGTCAACACGGAAGCGGAGGAAGACGACACAGGCTATCTGGGCGTGGTCACCCTCGGCAAAGCGAGCGATGCAAACACCTGGGAATGCGGCTACCAGTACCGGTATCTGGAGAAGGATGCCGTTCTGGGCGCATTTGCTGAAGGCACGGACTTTGGATCCGGAACCGACGTGAAAGGTCACATTCCGTATATAAAGTACGGCATCACGAAGAATTTCGATGCCAAGGTGCAGTATGCCATGGGGCAGAAGGGCCTGACGGACGGCAAGGACGTCGATACGTTCAAGATCGATCTCACCGCGAAATTCTAAAGGGCCATGGGAAACGGCGGGGGTCTCGCAGGGCCCCCGCTGTGATAGCTATACGGATTCCGCGTCCGGAGGAAGCGCTCTGGCGGGTGCCCCTGTAACGGGGTTTGGATTCCCCTGCCCGCCCGCTTCCACGTCGAGATGATGTTCCAGCATCTGATCGCCGTCGAAGAAAAAACGACCGCTGAAGCGATGACCGGCCAGGCACTCCGGAAGCCAGATGCGGTCATCCGCCCACATGCGGTCGTAGGGAATGCGATCCAGCGGAACCCACATCGGGATCGCCTCGCCGGTCTCCCGGGGCTCGCCGAGCAGACCGGTTGCAGAGAAAACGGTGGCCTCCAGAGAATATCCGTCGCAAAACTGGAACTTCAGAACCCCGCGCTCCGAGACCCCGGTCGGGGTCACACCGACTTCTTCCTGCACTTCCCGAAGGGCCGCCTGCAACGGGGTTTCGCCGGGCTCCAGGCGTCCGCCCGGACCGCTGATTTTTCCAGCACCCAGCCCGCGCTTCTTGTGAATCAGCAGAATTTCACCTTCGCGAAAGATGAACAGCAGTGTTGCGCGCTCACGCGGGATCCATGAAGACCAGAACCCCTTGTCCATCGGGCGTTCCCGACCATGAGACTTCTCCATTGATTCCATTCCCTTCTTTAGGCATGCTAAAGGAAAAGATGGAAAGGGTACCTGTGGCCGTTATCAATTTCAACTGTCCGCATTGCTATCAGAATATTGATACGGAAGAGGATCTGGCCGGACTTCGTTTCCCATGTCCCGCTTGCCAGAAGACGCTCCAGATTCCCGCCGAATCGGAAGCTCCCCTGAAGCCGGTCAATTTTGATTGCCCGTATTGCACGCAGAATATCGATGCTCCGCCCGAAATGGCTGGCATGGAAATCCCCTGTCCGACGTGTAAAGGGAAGATGCTGATTCCCTTTGCGGGTCCCTATGCGGCGGCGCACTCTCCGCTTCAGCCGCCCGACGAACGGAAGAACCGTATGGCTTCTGCGCCCATGGCGCATCTTGGACACGGGACCCAGAAGGGCTCCACCATCCGGATTGATTTACCGGAGGCCCTGGCCCCCCTGGATAAGAAACGACAAGTCGTCATCAAGCGAAACGCCCAGACCCCGAAGAAGCGCATCACGTACACGGCTCCTGCGAAGCGAAAGCCCCCGGTATCCACCCGGGTGTCGAAGCCGAAACGCGGTTTTCTGGCCTGGCTTCGCGGGGTTTTCGGCGGATAGCCGCCCTTGCAACCGCAGGAACCGGCGCGGGTTCGGGCGCCGGAATCGCAGAAATCCTCCTCCCGTTAATCCAACCGGAGGCCAACGACCCGGGCAACATTCTCGACTTGCACGGCGACCGAGCGCGCGAGTAGCATCCATCGCAAATGACTATGGAAACCACGATGACTCCGGGTGACCCCCGACGAAAACCGAGGTGGCCCGGAGTCCTTTCCGGTCTCGCCATGTGGGGACTGGCCGCGTTGCTGATCCATTCCATCTGGCGGGGCGCGCCCTCGGATTGGGTGGTGCATCTGGGCAAGCCGAAGATCGTCGTGCTGCTCGCTGCGGGGTGCGCTCTGTTCGGCGCATTCTACGCAGCCTGGCGGCGGGCGGCGGTTCGGCCCCTGTTGCCCCGTCTGGCGCTATTGGGGTTCAGTTTAGGCCTTTCCCTTGTGGCGGCAGAATTCGTCACCCGCATGTATTTGCACCAGTACAGCAAGGGCACCGGCGTTTTCGGTTTATTGCGGCAATGGTCCGCCGGAGGGGAACTGCGGGCCCAAAGTTTCACCCCTCTGCTCGCCATCTGCCAACTCAGCGCCAACAAACGGCTCGTTTACGAGTTGCGTCCCGAAATCAATATGGAATTCGGCCACCGGTCGCTACGAACCAACGCTCACGGGATGCGAGCCAGTCAGGACTACGATCCCGATGCCACCGGCGCAGTACGCATTGTCGGAATCGGCGATTCCGGCATGTTCGGATGGGGCGTGAATCAGAATCAGGATTATTTGAGCGTTCTGGAAAAACGGTTACAGGCGGCGAAGAACCGAAGCTCCCGCTATGAAGTGATGAATCTCGCCGTTCCCGGTTATAATAGCGGACAGGAAGTGGAAAGGCTGCGCAGCGGCGGGTTGAGGTTTCATCCCCGCATCGTGATCGTCGGCTGGTGCGACAACGATTTCGGCGCGCCGTTTCTGGTCGAAAAGAAAAAAGATTTTTCCAGCCGGAAAAAACTTTACCTCTACAGCCTGCTCTTTTACCGGAAAGAGCTTCTCGCTCCGGAGGTATACAAGGCAAACGAAGTGGACCGTTCGTTGATTGATCCGGCACTGCTGGCCTATACCGGCGTGGACGGAGTCCGCAAGGCTTTCGGCGAGTTGAAAGAACTGGCCCGCATGAACTCGTTTCACGTGCTGGTTTTTGGTCCCATGCGCCGCGAGGCGGTGGAAATTTGCCGCGAGCTGGGTATAGACTATTTCAATACGAAGGAGAAGATTGACAAACGAAAATATCCGTCCAATTACGCCGTACACTTCATGCATCCCGGTCCGGGCGGACACGGAGTCCTGGCGGAAAACCTTCAGGCGGAATTAGTGCGGCTCGGATGGATGGATTGACGGACAGAAGCCCATTTGTCCAGGCCATCGCTTCCCGCCTGATGAGTAAATGGCGATCCGGAAGGCGGAAGACCCCCTCCGGTTTCAAGGGGCAGGAAGTCCCGTTACCATGAACACGCTGGCGTTTTACATCACATCGCACGGACACGGACACGCGGCGCGTTCCTGCGACCTTCTGGCCGCCCTGCATCGGCACGTTCCGAATCTGCCCTTGATCGTTGTCAGCACGGTCGAGCCGGCCTTTTTACGAAGCCGACTGGCCGGCATTCCCTATCGGCAAAGGCGGGTCTCGCTGGACGTCGGATTGGTGCAGCTCGATTCCATCCGCGGGAATCCGGAAGCCACGCTGGGATCGGCCCTGCGCCTGATGCAAAACAGAAGCCGTCTGGTGAAACAGGAGGTCCGCTTTCTGCGGGAGGAACAAATTGCAATGGTCGTTTCCGATATCCCGTCTCTTCCCTTCGAGGCGGCCGCCCGGGAGCGTATTCCCGCCATCGGAGTGGGCAATTTTTCCTGGAACTGGATCTACGCCGACTATGTTCAGACCGATCCGCGATGGCGTCCGGTGATCCAGGGATTTGAAGAAGGCTATGCAAAGGCCGACCTGCTGATCCGCCTTCCGTTTCACGAACCGATGACGGCCTTTCGAACCTTCCGCGATGTACCGCTGTTCAGCCGCCCGGGGCGGAACCGGCGCGTTGAACTGGCCGCCCGCAGCGGGTGCTCCCCCGCGACGACCTGGGTATTGATCTCCGTTTCCTCTTTAGACTGGACCGGAGAGGCCCTCGCCCGCCTCTCCGCGATGACGGATTTTTCATTCTGGACCGTTCAACCGCTCCAATGGGATCGCCCGGGTTTCCATTCGGCGGAGCGGGAAATCTTTCCGTATGCTGACGTACTGGCTTCCTGTGATGTCGTTCTGACCAAACCCGGATATGGCATCGTGTCGGAATGCGTCGTGAACTGCAAACCCATGGTCTATGCGCGTAGAGAGGGTTTCGCAGAGACTCCGATCCTCATCGAAGGGATTGAACACCACCTGCGCCACGCATCGATTTCGCTGGCCGATCTCTATTCCGGCCATGTCGAACCCGCCCTGCGGGCCGCACTTCATGCCGCCGCACCCGAGCGCCGCATGGACGCCGGCGGAGACGATCAGGCCGCGAATCTTATCCTGTCTGCGATGGCTCGGCGGGCGGCGGCGGAATAAATCCTTCCCGACTCATCAGATCCGTCATGGACCGGGACCGGCGGATCCAATGCGTTGCGCTTTGCCGGAGGGCTTTGCGGTCCAGCGGGAGCCGGGCGATTTTCCGCTCGACGGCTTTTGCCCCTACCGCTTCAGCCACATCCACAAACACTTCCCAGTCATCCATCGTGGGCAAGAGCTGATCCGCCTTGGGCCCGGATATGCGAGCGGCCAGCGCGCCCGCGGCGGCGAAGCACATTTCGTCATCGATCGTTCGGGCCCGGACATCGAGCACGCCGCGGAACAGGCCCGGGAAGCAAAGAGAATTATTGACCTGATTCGGGAAATCCGACCGGCCGGTGGCAAACACCGCCACGCCCGCTTCTTTCGCCTCCCAGGGCCAGATCTCCGGAATCGGATTCGCACAGGCAAAAACGATCGCGCCCGGCTTCATGGTCCGGAGCCACTCGGGCCGAATCGTTCCCGGCCCCGGTGTCGAGCAGGCAATCACGACATCTGCATCGCGGATCGCTTCCGCAGGTCCGCCCGTACGCCCCGCCCGGTTGGTTTTTTCGCACAATCCCCACTTGGCGGCAAAAGCGACCTTCACAGCGGCCACATCGTCACGATGCCGGCCGAGGATCCCCCGGCTATCGACCACCCGGCACCGGGCGGGATCCCCGCCCATGGCGAAGATCAGCCTCGCGGCGGAAGAATTGGATGCCCCCGCGCCAATGAATACGACCGTCGAATCCGAGAGCTTTTTCCCCACCACCTTGAGGGCGTTGATCAAACCTGCGAGGATAACGGTGGCCGTCCCCTGCTGGTCGTCATGCCAGACAGGGATATCGGCCTTCTCTCTCAACGTGTCGAGAATCTCAAAGCATTTCGGCTGGGCGATGTCCTCCAGATTAATTCCCCCGAACGAGGGCTGAAGCATCAGTACGGTTTCAATGATTTTCTTGGGATCCTTGGTGTCCAGCATCAGAGGCACGGCATCCACGCCGCCCAGATATTTGAACAGAAGCGCCTTGCCCTCCATCACCGGGAGGCCCGCTGCGGGGCCGATATCTCCGAGCCCGAGCACACGGGTTCCATCGCTCACCACGGCGACGGTGTTCCATTTGCTTGTCAAATCGTACACGCGCTCCGGATCGGCTTGAATGGCGCGGCACGGGGCTGCGACGCCCGGAGAATACCAGAACGCAAAATCATCGAAACTCCGCACACAGCACTTCACAGCGGTTTCGATCTTTCCGCGATAGAACGGATGCAATCGCATCGATTCCTGCGCGGGTCGTTCTGCCTGCGCGGCTTCGACACTGGATTGTACGAGCGGGTTCTTGGCCATGGTACTCCTTCCCATCCGGTGGAATTTTGTTAAGAAAAAGGGTGTCCCCAGCGATTCCGGTGGACTTTCGCAGCCTCGTAACGAGAGTCGGGAGGCGGCGTCTCCGCGGGCCACCCCAGCGCGACAATGGAAAAGGGAAGGATTCCGGCTGGAATCTCCAGCAGTTCGCGTGCGGCCGTCTCCCTCGCCGGCACCGGGTGGAGTCCGATCCAGACGCCGCCCAGGCCGAGACTGTGCACGGCGAGCAGCAGGTTTTCCGTTGCGGCGGCGCAATCCTGAACCCAGAAGCCGGGAATTTTTTCAAGCGACGGATCTCCACACACCACAAGGCCGAGGCTCGCCGTCCGAAGCATATCGCATTTCGGCATGCGCTCCGCCAGAGCCGCGAGCTGAAGGCGGTCCTCTACAACGATCAGATGCCAGGGTCGCGCATCGGCCGCGGAGGGCGAACGCATAAACACCTCAAGCAAGGTATGGAGCTGCTCCGGTTCGATCGGCCGGTCCGTGTAGGCCCGAATGCTGCGCCGGGTGAGAAGGCATTCAATCCCGGTCATGGTCCCGACTCCGGTGACGGGGGCGCGGATAAAAGAAACTGATACTCCAGCGGAAGATCGCGCGCCGAGAATTCCCTGGCGGAAATGCGTATGGAGCCATCCGCCTCCGGCAACCGGACCTCGTCACGCATCCGTAAATATTCTTCCCCTCCCGCCGGCGCGCCGACCACTTCGACCTCGATCCGTCTTTCAGAGCGGCCGAACTGATCGAAGGCATTGGCTAACCCTTCGCCGGCGGATTCCTGCATCTTTCCGAATCGATAGGTTCCCAGTACGGCATCCAGATCGGCGTATAAACGGGCTCGAACGTCTCCCCCTTTCTCTGGAAACGGAGCGAGGACAGCCACCAGACTCCGCTCATCCGGAAAATCAATTTTCAACGCATCCTGACGCAGAAAATCCATGGCCGCCCGGGCCGTGTTCAGAGCCTGATTGATCTCCACCCGCTGTTCAGAACTGATCCGCAAGAACGCCTCGAGGTCCGGATGGAGAACCCCTTCCTCCGTTACCGCAGGGAGATTTAATCGCGACACCATCGCTTCCGGAAGAGGAATCTGTCCTCGAAAATTAGTGAGAATCCAGTTGAACAGTCCGACCAGTTGCTCCCGGAGTTGTCGATTTTCCTCCTCCAGTGCGGCTTGGGTGGCATTATTTTCTTCTTGCGCCACGGATTCCACCGGATCCGGCTTTTTCAGGCCGGGGGGGTTCGGCAAGGCGGGTGAATCCGCCGGCTTCTGGACAGAAGAGGCCTCTGGCGAGCCATCCGGGGCGGTCTCGCAGGACATCCGCAGAGCCATTGTCCAGCCGGCCCACGCACCGAAAGTCAGAAGAAAGCCGACGACGGCGATAAATAAACCGCGGGGCCGCGAACGGGGATTCGTTGGATGGACAGCTCGCATAAGGATCGGGCTCATGGTATCGGCTTCGCTTGCCGGGCGCAAGTGCGTTGCCTCACAATTCATGACACCGAAAAGCGAAAAGCGGGAGCGATCTGGTTAAAGCGGGACGCCCGGCTTGAGTTGACCGGCAGGAGTATTCCCTTCGAGCGATGAAGACGCATCCGACGGACGGATCCAGGCAAACCGATTGGCGAGCATCGCCTGGATCTGCGGATGGCTGGCAGGAGGGAGTTGAACTCCAAGCCATCCGGAAGTGTCTGTTCATTTAAAACCATCGTCAACGAGGCGGCGATCATGGTAAAGGGTGTCCCGTGGCAGGCCAACGGACCTCCCGTCTTTTGCGAAGGGCGTAAGCCCGCACGAATCGATGAATGAAGCCGCATCCATTTCAACCTCGTCTGACGCGGCGGACCTTGAGTCCGCAGACGTCGAATCCTCCTCGGACGCCTATGCGGAGCGATTTTCCGGACCCGTCGGCCAATGGATGCTGGCCGTCCAGGAATCGGTCACGAAAAAACTGCTGGAGCACTGTGCGCCCGGCACGACCCTGCTGGACGTGGGCGGCGGACACGGACAATTGGCCCTGCCGTTGAGCCGGGACCGGTTTCGAGTGACCGTTCTGGGGAGCGCTCCGGTCTGTGCGCGCCGCATACAGACGGCGGTCGATGCAGGCCAATGCCGTTTTGTGGTGGGGAATCCGATGAAACTGCCTTTCGAGAGCCAATCCTTTGATGTGGCTATGTCGTTTCGGATGCTTCCCCACTGTGTCCGGTGGCAAACGCTCCTTTCTGAACTTTGCCGGGTGGCCCGCAAGGGCATCGTCGTGGACTATCCGACAAGCCAGAGCCTCAACTGCATAGCGCCCCGGATGTTCGAGGCAAAGAAAAGATATGAGGAAAGCACCCGCGCCTGGCGATCCTTCAAGCACCGGGAAGTGGTCGAGGCCTTTGCGGCCCATGGCTTCGAACTGGCCCGCATGGAAAAGCAATTTTTTCTTCCCATGGTGGTCCACCGCATGCTGAACTGCCGGCTTCTTTCACGGGCGATGGAGACGATTTTCCGAACGGCCGGTCTTACCCGGCTCTACGGTTCGCCAGTGATTGCGTTATTCTTGAGAAAGTAAAAAAGCCGGCACGCATGAGCGAGCCGTCCGGCGGAGGAGGGTACAAAACCCGACTCCTCCTCCCGATCCCGTCGCAAAATCCGCTTCGCTTGTCCGTAGATTCCTCTCCTCATCTCCGACTCTTTCCACCGGGATACAAAGCCTCCCTAGGACTATCGCCGCCAAGAGTGCGGGTACGGACCCCCCAGTGAAAGGAGGCGCCCCTACATCAGGATTCCGCACCCGTCGTCATTTTATCGCGCCCGAACAGGAAGAAGAACAATCCCGGCACAATCACCACCACCTGCAGCGCATAAGTGAAAAACGAAACGGCAAGCGATGAGGCGGGATCCACCCCCACCTGCCGGAAGAAATATACAAACGCCCCCTCCTTGATCCCCAGCCCGAACATGGAGACAGGCAAAAGCGATAAAAGCAGAATCAACGGCACAAAGGTCAGCTCATGAATCCACAGCGTGGTCGCACCGATGCTGAGAAACAGCCAATGGATCTGCACCACACGGATGATCTGCACCATGAAATTGAGGACAATGACCGGAATCAATGTGCGGGGCGCCGTGGTTTGCGATGCCAGGCTCGCGTGGATGCCATCCATGCGGGTCCCCAGCCGCACACAGCCCGCGGCAACACGGCCGGCCCACGGATGCCGGGCCGTGCGGACCTCCAGCCATGCACCGGACTTCTTCAGCAACAAGAGCCCGACCTGAAAACTCCGTTGGCTGACCAACATCACGATCAGCAGTAAGACAACCACCGAAACAATAAAAACCTGAATCAGGACCGACTTGTCCGCCAGCGTGTGCCAGGCCGGAATGACAAAAATCGCAGACAGCACGACCAATGCCACAACGCCCCAGATGCGATCGCCCAAAATGGCACTGGCATTGGCGGTCAGGTCAATTTTCTGTCGATGCAGCACGTACAACCGCGAGACATCCACACCCAGATTGCTGGGCAGGAACATGCCGATGAACCCGGTGATCAGGGTGATCTTCAGAAGATTAAGGAACCCCGCGCACACGCCGGCATGGCGCAGCAGGATATCCCACTTCCACGTCATCAAAATCCGATTAAGGAAAACCAGCGCAAAGGCACCCAACACCCAGCCAAGCGAGGCGTTCCTCATGCGCGCCACGAGGTCGGCCGGCTGGATCATCCGGAAAACCAGCGTCAGCAACGCCAACGCCACCAGCCATTTCAACCATTTGGAAAGCTGCGCTTTCACGGGTCTATCTCCATTCGGCCATGATCCGCTCGTAAAGGCCTTGAATTTTTTCAATACACCGCATGCCGTCAAAATCTTTTGAACGCTCTTTCGCCGCCGCCCGCAGGGATATCGCGAGATTCGCGTCCTGCAGCACACGCAACATCTGCCGACCCATCGCGCCCACATCCCCGGCAGGCACCAGGACCGCCGTTTTACCGTCCTCTAAAATCTCCTCCTGCCCATCAATCTTCGTTGCCACAATGGGATTGCCTACTGCCAGTGCTTCATAAAGCGTGTTGGGCGTCCCTTCGCGGTAACTCGGGAAAAGCTGAAGATCAAAGCACTGGATGACTTCACGCGCATCGGGGCGGAAGCCCAGCATCTTCACCTCCGCCTGCATCCCCTGTTGCGCCACCCAGGCCTGCAGCTCTTTTTCGAAAACCCCGTCGCCCAGCACCCAGATAAAGACATTCGGCAGAGTCTGGCGCACGTCCTGCAACGCGCGAAACGCCTCGCGATGCCCTTTGAAGCTTTCCAGGCGCCCCACAATGCCCACCACTTTGTCCCCGGGGCCGGCGCCTTGTTCCTTCCGGAACGATTCAATCCATTCAAGCGGTCGGACGCGGATCTCATCAAACGGAACGCCGTTATAGACCACCTGCACGGCGGAGGACGGGATATGCCACTGCCGCACCATGTAGTCGCCCGTGGACGCCGACACCGCCAATCCGAAGCGCGTGAAAGGCCCCAGCATCCGCTCCACGATCTGCTGCAGGAAGGGAACGGAATGATAATTGCCCCGGCCATGGATAATCGCCGGCTTATGCATCAGGAACCCGGCAATGCGCCCCCATGTTCCGGCTCCATAGCCATGGAGGTGCAGGATATCGATGCGCAGACGGCGGATCAGTCGCATCAATTTGAACAGGTTGCGCGGATCATACTTTCCGTACCCGAGGTATAAAGGCGTGACCCCGCAGCGGATCATCTGCTCCGCCGCCTTGTCATAGGCCTTGCGGCTGCACAGCCAGACCTCAAAACGGGCCCGGTCAAAACGGGGCATCCACCACTGGAACGTGCGCGCCACCCCATGCAACTGGGATTCCTTCCCGCCAAAATGCTCGCAAAGCTGCAGGACACGGATTTTTTTTGTTTCCGCCATTATTTCGTTTTCTCCGCATCCGGCAACCGGGTCAGCCGCACGGAACTGATTTCCAATGTATCCGCGCCGGTGTAGCGCACCCCCACCTGGAAAGGCAGGTTGTTCGCGCGGGTGAACCGGCCAAGCGCACGTCTGCCGGACTTCAGGTCGGCCAGCACGGCTTCCCCCTCCGGCGGGCCGCCGCAGACCAATTCGCCCACTTTAACCCCCTCGCCGGCCCGTGTCTGGAACAGAACCTCCACCTCATAGGCACCGGCCTCCGCCGGCAGGCGCCAGCCGTAAAACACCACGTCCGCAGGGTCCCGCTGCGGACGCAGCACCACCGCACCGGACTGCGAATCCGTATAGCCGGCATGAAAAAAAGCCATGGCCGGTATTTCCATGATTTCGCCCGGCTCCAGCGCATGCCAGACGCCACCCATCAAAAGGATCCTATCCACGGCCACCTGGCCGCGCACCACGCCGATGTCGGCGGAGCGCGCGGCATACGGGGACCGCATGGCAACCGGGACCTCCAGCCAGCGCCACGCGGTATCGTTGACCTCCAGCTCATTGCCGACGGCACCGGGGTTTCCATTCTCATACAGGCGGGCCTGCAGCGCCCCCTCGCCGCGCACACGCAGCAGCCACCGCAGACTATCCTCCGCCGGTAGCCGCACAGGCGGGATCCGCAAGCTCTCACCCGCGCTCAACATCGCTGCCTTATTACGGCTGGCATCTTCCATGATGGCCACCGCCAGGCGGTTGGTGGTCAAACTTTCGGCCTCCCAACTGCGAGCGGGAAACAGCAACGGCATCCTCAACGTAAATTCTGGAGACGACCGGTGTCCGGGCGGCACAATGCGGAAAGCCCAGATGCCATCTGCCTGCGTCAGCCAATCCAACTGCGGGTGTTCCAACAGCCGTTTTAGCGTCCAGCCCGAAGGAAACGGGCTGACTTTTTCAGGAAAGGCATTTTCGTGAAAAAGAACATAATCGATCCCCATCTGTTGCAGGCACCGCACCTGGTCCTCCGTCAAAAAACCTTTGTTGGCGCTTTCCAATTTAAGAAAAACCTCATCCATGTAGTCCGGATTCACCATCGGATGATAGCCGTTCACCATCCGGATGCGGTAAAGCGACACATAGTATTCGTACAACGACGACCAATGCGAATCCCCGGGCCAGATGGGCAGCACGATGGCCCGCGGCGACACCCCGCGCGCCATGGCATCCTCCGCCACCCTGCGGTAGGCGGGCTGCTCCTTATCCAGCAGGCAGATGGCGGCCCGGATGCCATGTTTGTATTCCAGCAACATGCCAGCCACCCAGACCCCTATGGCCAAACGGAGCCAATGCCCGCGTGCCATCTGCGCCACGCTGCTCCACGACAGCGCCACCAGCACCGCCAGAACCGTCGGCACCAGGCAGAAGATCTTGGCCGGCTGTCTGATCATCGTGTAGGGCGGAATCCACGCGCGCATGTGTTCAAAAATCCAGCCGTGCTTCGGGCCGCGCGGCCCCAGCGCCAGAACCATCAGGCCCAGCATCCCCAGCACCAGCAGCCAGAACGCCATCCGCCATCGGCCCCAGGCTTCCTGCTGCGACCGCGCAACGCCCGCCGGGTGCAATGAAAAGACAACCGCGGCCATCAGCACCAGCAATAACACGCACCAACCCAGATACACCTGGTCGGAATTACCGCCCGGAAAAGCGAAAAATCCGGCCGCTCGCGGCGCCGTAGTCATGGCTTCCGCCAGGCTTCGGCCCCCGCCGGCAAGCAGGATCGTGGTGGCTTTGGACATAAACGCCTTGTTCAACACCAACGCCAGGGCCAGAAACAGACCCAGCGGAAGCAGCGCCGCCGCCACACGGCGGACGGCACGCCACCCGCCGTCAGCCTTCACGCGCTGTGTCCATGCCACCACGCCCCAGGCCGGCGCGATCAATGCGCCAAAGAAAAACATATGGCTATCCGTCCAGGCCATGAACAGCATGGCGATGCCGGCGATCAGGCCGCCGAAGGCCCGGGCTTCCCGCACCGCCAGATCCACCCCCAGCACCAGCAGGGGCGCCCACAACATGGACAACCCGATCGGACTTCCGCCCAGCAGGTTGATCCACCGGAACGGGAGTGCAATCCCAAGCAACGCGGACGCCAGGGCAATCCCTTCCGACGGCGCATAGCGCCGCGCCAGGCGCCACGTGAGCCAGAACGTGCCCCAAATGCTGATGAAGCCCGTAAGATTCCATGCCCAGGCGCGGCCGCACTGCGCGAACAGATGATAGACATAGGAAAACGGGAAATAATACGGCCGCACGCGGCGGAGCCCCGCATCATCGCCGGTATTAAACTCATAGATATTATTAAACGCCGGCGTATTGCCGCGGATCATGTCGGACGTCAGCCAGAAGTGATACAACAGCTGCAGATGGTCGCCGGCCGCCATCACACGGACCGGATCAGACAGACCCCGGTGCGCCGACGACGGAATGCCATGGGAAATGTGCCTCGGGAGCGGCCAACTGAATGCGGTCCACACGGCAAGCGCCACAAAAAACGAAAGCACCAGGCGGAGCCCTCTATTCACGAACCGTCCCCCTCTGCCCCACGCCGCGCGTGCGGATCACACGCGCCGGAACTCCCACCGCCACCACTGCATCCGGCAGATCTTTTGTCACCACCGCGCCGGCGCCGACAATCACATTGGCGCCGATCTTCACCCGGTCACACACTTTGACATTCGCGCCAAACCAAGAACCGGCGCCCACCTCAATGCCATAGGAGGAACTGCCCTGGTGCAGCACCGCCTCGACCGTGGACCCGCTGTCATGATCCCCACCGATAAAATAGCAATACGCCGCCACCAGCGTATTTTGGCCGATTTTGACCAAGCTGCCGGAAAAAACTTCGCAATTGAACCCGATATTGACGTTATCCTCGAGCACAATGTCACCATTTTTGCAGCTTAAAATCGAGTTCCGGCCGACGAAGACCCCGTTTCCGATCCGGATGCCGGTGTTATCCCGGCCCTTGGCATCCAGAAGGCAGTAATCGTCAATGACCACATAATCACCTACCTCCACTTTATGCGGATGCCGCAACGCAACATTCATGCCGAACACCACGCCGCGCCCGCAACGCTTCAGCAGGCAGGGATAAAGGTGCGAGCGCAGGAAAAGCCCCCACGCGCCGGGGACATTCATGCACAGCAGCATGACCAGCTCGTATTTGACCAGGGCCCACACGCTTCTGCGGCCGATGATCAGGTCGCAGTATTTCTGAAGCGAGGATTTCCCGGTCGCGCCAAGCTCCCTTTGAATTCTCACACTTTCTTTTTTCATCATCCTCTCCGCATGGTTAAAGCCATCCTTTTTCCCGGTACCAGCGGGCGGTTTCCGCCAGCCCGTCCCGGGTGGAATGCCGGGTCTGATATCCCAGTTTCTGATGTATCTTACGCGTGTCAAACGAACGGTCCTTGGTGAAGAAGGCTACGCGCCGGCGGTAGACCGGCGGCGCAACGCCAAACGGCATGCAAACCGCCTCGCACAGGCCTGCCGCCAAGGAAAACGGCCAGACCGGAACACGCACCGGCCGGCATTTGCGCCCGAGAGATGCCGCCACAATCCGCCCCAGCTCTTCAAGCGTCACGGCTTCCGGATTGCCGCAAATAAACGCCTCACTCGCCGCTGCGGGATGAACGGCGGCCAGGATCATCGCCTGCACCAGATCTTCCACATGCACCAGATGATACAAATGATGCCCATATCCAAGCAATGGGAACACCGGCCAGATCGCCATTTTAAAAACCTTCAGCAGGCGCCGGTCGCCGGGCCCATAAATAGCGGCAGGCCGGATCACCGTATAAGGCAACCCCCGGCTTTGCGCAAAGGCATGCAACCCAGTCTCCGCCTCCGCCTTGGTCTGCTGATAAATATCACCCGGCGCAAAGGGAGTCGTTTCATCTGCGGGCGGGTGCTCGATGTGTCCATGCACCCCCACGGTGGAGATGTGCACAAAGCGTTTAAAGCCCGGATTGACCACGACGGCCTCTGCCAGCAACTGAGTGCTGAGCACATGCACCTTGCGATAGATCTCGTCACGCAGACCGGACTCCCGATATGCCGCCGCAAGATGAAACACATAAACCACGTCCGCCGCAGCCGCGCGCACAGTTTGCGGATCAAACACATCGCCGACCACCCATTCCACGGGAATCCCCTTGAGCGACTCCCGCACCGAAGATGCACGTGCAACCGCCCGCACCCGAAGCCCTTGCGAAGCCAACTGCCTGACCAGAACCGATCCCGTAAAACCGGTTGCCCCCGTCACCAGCACAAGCGAACCCGGGCGCATTCCACCTGTGTTCATCTCCATGGTCTCAAACTACCATGCTCAACGATAAACTCCAAGCGACAATTAAACGGTGAGCTGAATATCTGCATAGTTGCGGCTTAACGGCCAGATCATAAGTTTGGCATTGTAAACTGGTTACAAGTAGCGGCCTTCAGACCCCTGACATTGGGACCTGACGTTCTGTCCTCTTTTCACCGTTTTCTGATCTTGCCGACATTGTATCGCAGAATCAGGTTTGTACTGGAAACGGGGTTGATGTCGCATTGAGTTCACCGCAGAGCGTGGCGAGTACACGGGTACGGTG
>Ga0315271_10000821_pt1 | contig 18015 bp, 3 predicted proteins | sample C3_top_MG_FD_204664 | JGI IMG/M metagenome (GOLD analysis project Ga0315271, IMG submission 204664) | Sediment microbial communities from Yellowstone Lake, YNP, Wyoming, USA - C3_top | ecosystem: Environmental > Aquatic > Freshwater > Lake > Sediment | place: USA: Wyoming | collected 2017-08-01
CGTATCAATGGCGCCCGTCCACAGCTTGCTGTACGCCACGCCGTTGGCCGTTGCATTGAACGTCAGCGGGTTCGGCAGCAGCCCGGAGCCGGTGACGTTCAGCGTCTGCGCGCCGACGGTCGCACCGAGCGTCCACTTCACGCGCGTGCGGCCGCTGCTGTTGGTCAGCGTGGTGGTGCTGTCAACGGAACCGCCGCCGGTGGCGACCGTCCACGTGAGGCTCGTGCCCGCGCCCACGGCGTTGCCGTACTGGTCCGTGACCTTCACCACCGGCGATGCGCCGAGCGCCTGTCCGGCGTTGCCGGTCTGCGCCTGGCCCGAATCGGCCGCGATGTTCTTGGCGGCGCCGGCGATGACGGTAAAGCTCGTGCTGGTTGCGCTGGTGAGCCCCGCGGAGGCCAAGGTCAGCGTGTAGGCGCCGGCCTTGTCGAAGCTCACGCCGCTGAACGTCGCGACGCCCGCCACCGCGGCACGCGTTGCGGTGCCGATGATCGTTGCGCCCACCGGACCCGACGCGATGGTCATCGTCACGTTGCCGATGAACAACGGAACCACCGCGCCCAGCGAGTCCTTGGCCTGCACCACGATGTTGGTGCCGCTCGTCCCCGCGACCTGCGACGCCTGCGGCTGCGTGCTGATCAGCAGTGTCTTGGCCGACGTCGGCGGTACCGTGGCCGTCGCGGCGACGGTGGCTGCCGGTACGCCGGTGCTGCTGGCGGTGATGGTCTGCACGCCGCCCGTGTTGCCGAGCGTCCAGGCGACCGTTCCCTTGCCGTCCGCGTCCGTCACAAACGACGCCGCGCCGAGCGTGCCGCCGCCCGTGGCCACGGCGAGCGTGATGGTGCCACCGGCGATGCCGTTGCCGAGTGCGTCGCGCAGTTGCAGCACGATGGGGCCAAGCGCCGCGCCGGCAAGTGCGGTCTGTCCGCCGCCACTCACGACGGAGATGCCCGTGGCCACGCCCGGCGCCATGTTGAACGCCGCGCTGGTGCCGCCAATGAGGCCGGTGGCCGAGGCGACGAGCGTGTAGCTGGAGCCCTTCTTGTTGATCGAGAGATCGTTGAACGTGGCGATGCCCGCCACGGCGTTGCGTGTCAGCGTGCCGCTGAGCGTGCCTCCGCCCGTGTTGGCGCCGATGGCCACCGTTACCGCGCCGGTGAACGACGTGACCGTGTTGCCCGATGAATCCTGCGCGGATACCTGGATCGGCGGCGCGATGGCGATGCCGACGTCGGCGGCGGCCGGCATGGGGCCAAAGACGAGCTTGGCCGCGTCGCCGGCCACGATGTTGAAGGCCGCCGTGGTGGCGCTGGCGAGGCTCGCGCTCGAGAAGGTGAGCGTGTAGCCCGTGCCCGGCTTGTTGAGCGTGAGGCCGCTGAACGTGGCCACGCCATTGACGGCCTTCACCGTGGCGGTGCCGCCGAGTGTCGAGGCGCCCGGGTTGGTGCCGATCGCAACGGTCACGTCACCGGTGAACGTCGTCACCGTGTTGCCCAGCGCATCCTGCGCAGCGATGACGGCGCCCATGGGCGCGCCGGCCTTGCCGCCGACGGGACCGGTGGTGATGGAGAGGCGCGAAGCGACCACCGGCAGGGCCGTGGCCGAGACAGTGATTGGCGAGCCGCTGAGGCCAACGGACGTCACGGTCATGGTCTGCGCGCCGGCCGTGCCGCCGAGCTTCCACGACGTGTTCACCGATCCATCGGCGGCCGAGACGGCCGTGGCCGGCGTCACCGATCCGCCGCCCGACGAGACGGCGAAGTTCACGGTCACGCCGCCAACCCCGATGCCGTCGCTCGCGAGCACGCGGGCGACGATGGGCTGCGGGAGGGTCGTGCCGGCCGGCGCGGTCTGCGCCGTGCCGGACCCGAGTTCGATGCGCGACGCAGGCAGGAGCACGGTGACGGTGGCGCTGTCACTCGGGCCCGTGAGGAGCTGCGCGTAGACTTTTGCCGTGCCCCGACCGATGAGCGTCGCGGCGCCGGAGCTGGAATTCACGGTGATCACGCCGGCGTCGGCGCTCGTGAAGACCACCGGCGTGCCGGCGATGGCGGATCCGTCGGCGGCACGCGCGACCGCGCTGAAGCTGGTAGACTGTCCGGCGATACCGTTCACAAGCCTGGGCGAGATCGTGACCGACGTCGCGCTGGCGCCCGTGCCGGTGTAATGCACGGGAATCTGCACCGGGGGCGGCGGGGTGCTGCCGGCCGCCGACGGGAAGACCGTCACGGCGGACGGCCCACCGCGGAAGACCGTGTCGCCGGCCGCGTTTACGTAGTTGAGGTTGAGGCTGAACGGCACGCCGGTGGACGACGCGCTGGCGGGAAGCGGCACGATGAGCGCGAGCGTCAGCGAATCGGCGCCCGCCGGGAAGTCCACGACGGTGTCGAGCGCAATGGAGCCGTCTTCACGCCGGAGCGTGATGCGTACCCGTTCGAAGGCCACCTGCGTGAGCGCGGCGCGGAGCGCCGAACTCGAGAGCGCGGTGGTGTATTGCGGACTGAATGCCAGTGACGCGAAGCGCTTGAAGGCGTTGACCGGTGCCGAGACGGGGCCGGTGACCTCCCGGCCGCAGCTGATCAGCACGGCGGTGAGCAAGCCGGCGGCGAGGGCGAGTCGGCGTGCGGGGCGCGAAGCAGGCGTCATGGTGCAGTTACCGAAGCGGTCCGGGCGCCACCATCGGCGACCCGCGACCCGCAATAGGGGGCAACAACAAATTCCCTTCCACCAGGAGTCCCGACGGGACCAGGAAGGAAGGGAAGTGCGACAACGACTCTAAGGTACGGGTACCCGGCCCCCTCCGCGAGGGCACAATGGGCAGGCGGCCTGTGACGTGGGTCACAGGCCGCCTGGGTACCTCCAGTCCGAAACCGCGCTGTTTGGCCTGCCCCGGGCCACTGGGGTCAGCTTTGATTCGCGACTACGGGATCCAGCTGACCGAGCCCAATCCGGTGATGGCATAGTGCGTGTTGAGCACGCCGGTGCCGGGGGTTGAGCCGCGGATGTTGACGGTGGCCGTGTTGGAGTTCTCCAGGAACCTGCCACCGCTGCCGAGTCCGGTCACCGCCGAGAAGTCGAGCGCGTTGAACGTGATGATCTCGGGCGAGTTGCGGTGCACCTTGAGGATCGGGCCCGTGTAGCCCGGGAAGTTCGTGAACGTCACGGTGTTCAGCGTGGCATTTGGCGTGCCCACGAACAGACGCATGCCGATGTTGTCAAACGTGGTCGGCCCGCCCGTGACGTTGAGGCCAAGCACGTTGTTGAGGTGCACCCTCCCGTCGCCGCTGGTGATCGCCATGGGGCTGCTGCCGGCGCCTCGGGACAGGGTGCCGTTGGCGTTGAACCCGAACGTCGTATCCGGCGCATAGTTGGTGTTGACCGAGAGGGTCGTCCCCGCGTTCACGGTGACGTCCTGGAAGTAGCTGTTGATGGGATCGCCGAACGACACCGAGGCGTACGTCCCGGCGAAGACCACCTTGTGCGTCCCACTGGGCGCGAAATAGTTGGCACTCGACGACAGCGCACCGTCGGTGATGGTCAGCGTGCCGGCCGTGAGCGGGGAACTGCTGCCATTGAAGTGCGCGCCGTAGTTCCCGACGTACACCTGATCGAGCGCGTTCGTCATCGTGAACGTGCCGTCACTGATGGTCTGGAGTCCGTTGGCGTCAACGCGCCCGCCATTGACGGCCAGGTTGCCGGTTCCGTCCATGGTCAGGTCGTTCATCACGATGAGCTGGCTGCCGGGTCCGGACACCTTGTAGTTCCCGTTGACGGTCACGACGTCGAACTTGCCGACAACGGTATTGCCGCCCAATGCACCGTCGCCAATGAGGTTCATCGCCTCCCCTTCGCACGTCTGCACCGCCGCGGCGCCGAGCGGGGCGACGACGTTGCCATGCACCTGCAGCTCCGTGCTGCACCCGAGGTCTATGGACTTGCCCGCTTCGATGGTCAGGTGATGCGTGGAGCCAATGGTGATGACGTCGGGGGCGCTGTGCGAGATGCGCGGATTCAGTGAGGCCGACGCCGGGATGAGCACGTCATCGGTGGCGGTGGGTACGAATCCTCCGTCCCAGTTCAATGTGCTCTTCCAGTCCGTCGAGGACGCGCCGGTCCATGCGACCACCGAGGTCGCCGGCCAGTTCATAATCTGGTCCGTCACCGGCCCCGGCGACGCGGCGACCTTGCCGCCGTGCGTGGTCGGGAACGGATAGTGCATGAACACCCTCGTCACGTTGGCCGGGCCGTTGGTGTCGGTGACGCGGATGTAATGACCCGTGGTCGGCGTGGTATAGAAGGCCCACTGGTAGAGTTCGGACGTCCCCAGGGAGCACTCGCAGTTCGGCGTGTCGTCGCCATTGCGCGCGATGCTGAACTGGTCCGCCGTCGGGTCCATGTTGTCGAACTCGACGTATTCCATGTACCAGATTTCGCTGCCGTCGAGCAGGTTCCAGCTGGTGTTGTCGAAGCCCAGCTGGCTCACGTCGGCGCCGTGCGAGGTGACCTTGCGTGGCGTTGCCGAACTGGAGTACAGCTCGTGCCACGAGCTGTACCCGGTCTCGAGCCGGCCGGCCACCAGCACGTCACTCGCCAGGATGAACGTCGGTCCGGAGAGGTACAGCGTGCCGAAGAACGACGACGTGCTGTTGGTGAACGAGATGTTCGACGTGCCGCTGTAGGCGCGCGCCGGCCGCTGCAGCCGGAGCGCGGTGCCGTCAGCAGGGCTGCTTTGCGTCGCGGCCTGCCCGCGCAGGGGCGCCGCCAGTCCGCGGGCTGCATATGCCGCCGCCCGGCGGTCCAGCTTGGCGAGCCGCTCGGCGCGCGCCGCGCGCAACGGTGCAAACCGCTGGGCGCGCCGGTCGCGCGCCGCCTCGGCCTCGGGCGATGTCCGCGCCGCGCCGCCCAGCGAGCGGGCCACGGCGCGCGACGAACGGAGCGCGGCCGAGGCATAGTACTCGCCGATGAACGTGTAGAAGTCGACGCCTGGCGCAAAGGAGTCCGCGGCGCCGCTCTGCGTGAAGTCCTGCACCACCTCGAGCGTGCCCAGTGTCAGCTTGCCCGCCGTGCTGCCGCCGCCGAACGCCGCGCTCCCGTACACGTACAGGTAATCCATGAAGTTGGTGAGGTCGACCGCACCACCGGAGGCCGTGGCGAAGTTGCCCGTGACGTCGAGTTCGTTGCCGTTCAGCTTGAGGACGGCGCCCGCCCCTGACGCGGTGACGTCGCCGTTGACCTGCACGTACCCGTCGGACGCGAGCACCCGGGAGCGCAGCCCGGCGCGCAGGCTGGCGAGGCACGACGTGCACGGCGCGAGCTGCACCGTGCCGCTCACCGTCACGTTGGACGTGATGAACACGGAGTTGATGGTCTTGTTGCTGCCGAAGAAATTGGTGTTTGCCACGCGCCACCCGCCCAGCGGGTTCGGGTAGCCGCTCGTGTCTGGGAAGATGGTGGCGTCGGCAAAATTCCCGCCGATCTTCACGGTCACCGCTCCGTCCACGGGTGCACTCGTGGCCAGGATGGACACGTCACCCATGATCTGGGGCGCGCCGGACATCGTCTTCGTGGCGCCGTTCTCGAAGGTCAGGTGGTTGATGCCCTGGCCCCCGAGCGGCGACGTGAAGGCCAGCGTCTGCGCAACGCCGCCGCCGGCCAGCTTGAGCGTGTGCGAACCCGACGCACTGAACGTCGAGCCCGTCGCCGTGAAGTTGCCGCTGACCGACAACACGCCGGCGGTGAGGTATCCGCTTTCCGAGCCGCCTGCGAAGTTCGCGTCCACCGTGACCGTGACGAGTCCCGCCGTGTTGGTCATGGCCAGCCGGCCGCTGCCGGACGTGGCCAGGCTGCCGATCACGGTGAGTGCCTGATTGGCCACCTCCAGCTTGCCGCTCGCGCTGATCGTGAGCGGTCCGGTGACCTGCGTGGTCCCGTTGAGGGTGTAGGCGGCTCCGGTGACGCTCACCGGCTGGTTGATTACGCCCTTCAGCGTGCCGCTCGAACCGGCGAGAAGAACGCTGCCGCTTCCGCTGATGGTCGTGCCGGCATCCAGGCTGCCATTGATGGTGAGCGTGGAGTTGTTCGTCAGCGTTGCACCCGTTGCCACCGTGAGGCTGAAGACGCTCACTGGCGCGGTGATGATCGGGGCAGTGGACGTGACGGGAATCGTGATGCCATCAACCGCCGTCGGCACGATGGCCGGCGACCAGTTGCTGGCGGTGCCCCACGCGGAACTGGTTGCACCCGTCCACGTCAGCAGGGCGGTGGTTGACGTCGCGGTGATGGTGGCCGTGAGGGTGCCGGGGCCGCTGCCGTACGTCGCGGTCATGGTCTGCGGACCGCTGCCAATGGTCCAGCTGGCGATGGCACGACCATCGGCGTCGGTGATGACGCTCGCGCTCGAGAGCGAACCGCCCCCGCCCGTGACGGCAAATGCGATGGGGACGTCGCTGATGCCGTTGCCGAGCGCGTCGTGCAGTCGCACGATGATCGCGTTCAGCGCACTGCCGGCTGCGGCTGTTTGGCCGTTGCCGCTCACGATGGAGATGCCCGTCGGCACGCCCGGCGCCATGTTGAACGCCGCGCTGGTGCCGCTGACGAGGCCCGTGCCCGACGCGACGAGCGTGTAGCTCGCGCCCTTCCTGTTGATCACGAGGTCGTTGAACGTAGCGACGCCTGCCACCGCATTGCGCGTCAACGTGCCGGTCAGCGTGCCGCCGCCGGTGTTGGCGCCGAACGCCACCGTGACGGCGCCGGTAAAGGTCGTGACCGTGTTGCCCGACGAATCCTGCGCGAACACCTGGATGGGCGGTGCAATGGCAATGCCTACGTCAGCCGCAGCCGGCATGGGGCCGAAGACGAGCTTGGCGGCATCGCCGGTCAGGATGTTGAAGGCTGCGGAAGCGGCGCCGGCAAGGCTCGCGCCCGAGAAGAGGAGCGTATAGCCCGTCCCCGGCCGGTTCAGCGTGAGCCCGCTGAACGTGGCGATGCCATTGACGGCCTTCACGGTGGTCGTGCCACCGAGCGTCGCGGAGCCCGGGTTGGTTCCGATGGCTACCGAGACATCGCCATTGAACGACGTGGCGGTGTTGCCCAGCGCATCCTGCGCCGTGACGACGGCGCCGATGGGCGCGCCGGCCTTGCCGCCGACGGGGCCGGTGGTGATCACCAGGCGCGAGGCGACGACGGGCAGTGCCGTGGCGGAGACGGTGAGCGGCGATCCGGTGAGGCCGGCGGACGTGACGGTCATCGTCTGCGCGCCGGCGGTGCCGCCGAGCTTCCACGAGGTGCTGACCGATCCATCCGCCGCAGAGACCGCGGACGCCGGCGTCAGCGATCCGCCGCCCGCACTCACGGCGAAGGTCACGGCCACGCCGCCGACCCCAATGCCGTCGGCCGCGAGGACGCGCGCCACGATGGGCTGCGGGAGCGTGCTGCCCGCCGACGCGGTCTGCGCCGCGCCGGATCCGAGTTCGATGCGCGACGCTGGAAGCGTCACAGTGACCGTGGCGCTGTCACTGGGGCCCGTGAGGAGCTGGGCGTACACCTTGGCGGTTCCGCGACCAATGAAGGTCGCGGCGCCGGAGTTGGTGTTGACGGTGACGACGCCGGCATCGGACGAGGTGAAGACCACCGGCGTGCCGGCGATCGCTGATCCGTCGGTTGCGCGCGCGACGGCGCTAAAGGTCGTCGCCTGTCCGGCCAGGCCGGCCGCTGTCCGCGGCGAGATCGTCACGCTGGTCGCGTTGGATCCCGTGCCGGTGTAATGCACGGGCACCTGCACCGGTGGCGGTGGCGCACCGCCGGCGGTGGACGGGACGACCGTCACCGGCGACGGTCCGCCGCGGAAGACGGTGTCACCGGCCGCGTTTACGTAGCCGAGGTTGAGGCTGAAGGGCACGCCGGTGGGCGGCGCGTTGGCGGCAAGCGCGACGACGAGCGACAGCGTGAGGGAGTCGGCGCCGGCCGGGAAGTTGACGACGGTGTCGAGCGCGATGGTGCCGTCCTCGCGCCGCAGCGTGATGCGCACCTTCTCGAACGCCACCTGGGTGAGCGCGGCGTGCAGGGCCGAGCTCGTGAGCGTGGTGGTGTATTGCGGCTCGAATGCAAATGCCGCGAAGCGCTTGAAGGCGTTGACGGGTGCCGAGACGGGGCCGGTGACGTCGCGGCCGCAACTGATCAGCGCGGCGGTGAACAGACCGGCGGCAAGGGCGAGTCGGCGTGCGGGATGCGAAGCAGGCGTCATGGTGCGGATACCGATGCGGTCCGGACGCCACCATCGGCGTGCCGAGACCTACGATAGGGGACGGCCTATTTTCCCACCCGCGGGGGCCCAGTGCGGACCGGGAGGGAGGTGCAGAGAGATAGCCACTCTAACGTATGGGCCCCTGCTGCACTTCGCGAGGGCGCACGGAACAAGCGGCCTGTGACGTGGGTCACAGGCCGCGGGGTTTCTCGTTCTACCGCGAGCTCTTGGTCTACGGCTTCGGTCGCTGCGGAGGAGCCTGACGCTGAGGGAAGCGGACCACGAGCCCGCCGTGGTCGCTGCAGGTGTTGTCGTCCGCCGGCGTGGTCAGGAAGGTGCCGTCCTTGCAGCGGGCGGTGGCGCCTGCAGGGGGCTGGTCGGACGTCACCGAAGCGCGAGTCGTCGTGACCTTCGCGGTGGCATTGGCAGCAGGCGCCGGCGGTGGTGCCTGTATGCGCGGTGCGCGGAGCGGATCGAGCGCCGTCACCGGTGCGGGGGCGGGACGAACGGAATCCACCGGCGCGCTGACACGCTTCATCAGCTTGAGTCCGGTGTCCGCACTGGTCGGTCCTGGTTGGCGAACAGCGCCCTGTCGCGGGGCGACGGCGGACGGCGGTGGGCTCGGCGACTTGGGCGCCCGAAGCGCAGGCTGCGAATCACGCGGCGCGCGGGCCGCTTGAGGTCCGCCCTGCGCGCCGAGCGTGCCCGTCGGCGCGAGGCCGACGGCGACCACAGCCGCGAGCATCGCGAGACGGCGCGAGGCAGTCAGCGAGATCGTCATGGTATGACCGTCACGGCTGGGGGTGAGTAGGTGTGGTACTTCGCGTTCGTGAACAGGGCCGTTCCGGATCCGGTCGCGAGGGCCTTCACGTAGAACTGCACCTGTGTGCCGTCGGCCGGTATGGTGACGCTGGTGACGACCGCGTTGCCCGATCGCATTTCGATGTTCGCGTTCGGGGCGATGGTGAAGGTCGTGGCGGCGGCCACGCGCCGCACGTTGGTGTTCGGGTCGCGCGCGTACAGCGTGACGAGCACCGAGTCACCGACGTGCATGGAGGCACCGGGCCAGTTGCCGAACGAATCGATGCGTCCCGAGTCCACCACGACGTACGCGGTGGCTGGATTGTGGAATGGCGACGACGCAGACGCCGTGATGGTGTCGGTGCCGATGGTGTTAGCGGTGATGCGGAAGTACTGGTAGTAGCTGGATGCCGGCACGGTGATGCTGGCCGGGATGGACGTCTTGGCGACGCCGTTGTGGCCGAGCGTAACGGTCAGCGCGGCCGCCTGATAATCCGGTGTGGTCACGTAGTAGCTGCCGTCGTAGGCCGGGTCGAGATACTGGCCGAGTCCCAGCGTGGTGCTGCCCCAGCTGAAGCCGAGGTTCGGCGTCGTGACCGACAGGTTGGCCGTGGCGGTGCCGTACTTGTAGATCGCCGCGCGGTTGTCGGTGGCCGACAGCTGGGCGCTGCCGATCGCCACCGGGCTCCAGTGCGCCGTGTTGTGGTAGTACGTCCCAGCGAGAATGGTCACTGACGACGAGTCGACGGTCGCGACGGCACCGCTCGACGACGCGAGGGCCACCGTCACGTTCTCCGTCGTGTAGTGCGAGTTGCCGCTGGCGTCGGTGGCGTAGAGCGTGATGGTCTGCAGCCCATAGGTGGTGCGCACCGACGTATTGGCGCTGATCACGAACTTCGGCTGCGTGACCTGCACGTTGATGGGTGTGGGCGGCCCGAAACCGACCGCGTTGGCCTGGATCTGGATGGTGCCGACCGTGTCCAGCGCGGTGATGGTGAAGTACGCGTAGTAAGAGCCCGCCGGGATCGTCACCGACGCGGGCACGGTGGCGACACGCGTGTCGGTGCTGACCAGGTTCACGGTGGTGTTGGACGCGACGTTGTTCTGCGTATAGACGTAATAGTCGGTGGACCCGCCGCGTTGCCGCATGCCGTACATCGCGCTGGTGTAGCTGAAATTCAGCGACGGACCGGTGACCGTGATGACGTTGGTCGTCGTGGACGCATAGCCGGCACCCGTGGTGTCGGTGAACGTGAGCGTGGCGGTTCCCGGTCCGAAGTACGAGTAGCCCGCGGCGATGTAGTACTGGCCGCGCGGGATCTTCACGACGCGCTGCGTCGGCTTGATGACCGTGGTGTCACTCGACGTGACGATGAGTGAGAGCGTGTCCAACAGATAGTGGCCGTTGCCGACGCTGTCGGTGGCGTACACGGTCACAGTGGATGGCGAGTTCGTGGTGAGCCCGGTGGACGGCAGCCCGGAGTTGGTCAGCTTCACCGGCGACACGCGGATGAACGCGGTATCCGGGAGGTAGCCGGGCGCCGTGGCGATGATCGTGTCGAGGCCGACGGCGAGTCCGGCGGCTCCGAAATACTGGTAGTAGCTGGACGCCGGGATGGTGAACGACGTCGCCGTCAGCGAATCAGCGGCCGCGTTCCTCTGCGTGAAGGTGACCGCCAGCGGGCTCGGCCGATTGTCGGGCGTGTAGATGTAGAAGTCCGTCGGCGTGAAGTACTGCCGGCGACCGATGAGGGCCGAGGTGAAGCTGAAGTTCAGCTTCGGCGTCTGCACCGTGTACGACGCGGAATCCGGCCGGTGTCCGGCTGCGGTCGCGACGATGTACGCGGTGCCCGCGCCCACCACCGAGATGCGCGCGCTGTTGTGGTAGTACACGCCGCTGCCGATGGTGACGGCCGACGAGTCGATGCGCAGCACCGTGGTGTCGGTGGAGTGCAGCGACACGCTGAGCGGCGTCGAGCGGTTATGCCCGTTGCCGACCGAATCGGTGGAGTAGACGGTAAAGTTCGTGCCCGGCCCGAAGTTGTTCAGGGTGTTGTTGCAGCACGTGGTGAGGCGCGGACTCGTCACACGATACGTCGCGGTGTCGCCCGAGTAGCCGGGCGCCGAGGCGATGAACGTGACCAGTCCGGTGTCGAGCGCGGCGACGTTGAAGTACGCGTAGTACGAGCCCGCCGGGATGGTGACCGAAGTGGGAACACCGACCTTCACGGCATTGGAGTTCGCAATCGTCACGGTGAGCGCGCTGACGACGTTGTTCGGCGCGTAGATGTAGACGTTGGATTCGGTCTGTCCCTTGCCGAGCAGCGGCGTTCCCGTGCCCCAGTTGAACTCGAGCTTGGGCCCGACCACGGTGATGAGCACCGAGTCAGCCCTGTGCCCGCCGGCGCTGACCTTGATCCACGCCGTGCCGCCGGTGCCGCCCGGCTGGTAGCGAATGCCGCCGGCGTAGTACTGGCCGACCGGGACCGATGGCGTCTTGTCGATGATCTTGACGACGTTCGTGTCGCTCGAGCTGATGCTGAGCGCGAGCGAGCTGGTGCGGTAGTGGTAACTGCCGACGGAGTCGGTGACGTACGCCGTGATGGACGTGGCCGGCGAGGTCGTATTCAGCGTCGTGCTGCAACACAACGTCGTGCGTGGCGACGACACGAGCATCACCAGCGTGTCGGGCTGCCAGCCGGCTGCCGACACGATGACACTGGCCGTTCCAGGCGCCTTGGCACTCACGGTGAAGTACTGGTAGTACGAACCCGCCGGGATGGCACCCGCCGCCGGCGAGACGGTCACCTTGCTGGTGTCCGTGGAAGTGAACGTGAGCGGGATGGTCGCGACGCTGGTCTGCGGCGTGTACACGTACCAGTTGGGCTCGTACTGTCCGGTGCCCAACTGCGCGTTGGGACCGGCGCTGATCGTGAGGACCGGCGCGGCGATGTACAGCGTGGATGCGGTGCCGTTGACGCCCGTCGCCACCGGGGTGATGGTCGTGTTGCCGGTGGTCGAGCCGAGCGCGGTGATGACGATGTTGGACGCGAGCTGGCCGGCCGGGATGAAGGCTGGATCAGGCGAGACCTGCGCGCGGCCCGGCGTGCCGTACGTGAACGTCACGAACGTGCCGCCCGAGGGCGATGGATCGGAGAGCAGCACCTGCGACGCCACTTGGTCGGTGGCGTTCAGCGACCACGACCCCTGGGCCAGGTGCATGTTGGCCTGCACCGCCACGGCCGCCGTGTCGCCGTTGAAGCCGGCGCCGCCGCCATCGGTGGCGTAGATCTGCGTCGTGCCCGCGTTGCGGCCGTTGAGCGTGACGTTCACCGCCGTGGTCCCCGGCGGAATCACGACGCTGGCCACGCCGAAGTAGGCGTTGGTGTCGCGCGCCGCGAGGTTCACCGTCACGGCCGACGCGTTGGGGCGGCTCAGGAAGATGGGAATCGAGACGCTGGCGCCTCGGCCGACCGTCAGCGTGTCACGGCCGAACGAGATGACCGGCGGCACGGTGGTGCTGACCACCACGACCGCGTTGTTGGACGTGACGGCGCCGCTCGTGGCGGTGATGTTCGTATTGCCAAGCGCGACGCCGGTCACGACGCCCGTGCTCGCATTGACCGTCGCGACCGCCGGTACCGACGAGGCGTACGAGAATGTCCCGCCCGCGATGTACCGCGCGTTCGCATCCTTGCCGCGCGCCGTCAGCTGCACCGTGCCCGTCACGCCAATGGTGTCGGGCGTCGGCGTGAGGTCAATGGCCGCCAACATCTGCTGCACCTTCAGCGCTGCGGAGCCGGTGACGCCGTCCGCCGTGGCCTGGATGCTTGTGGTGCCGTTGGCGTTGGTGAGTGCACGGGCACGCGTGGCGGTGATGGAGTCCATCAGCGCCACGGAACTGTTGGTCGACGACCAGCCAAACGTCACGCCGGTCATCACCGCGTCGAGCGTGTCGTGCGCCACGGCGCGGAAGAAGCGGCCGACGCCCAGCGCCGGGATGGCCGTGGTGTCGGTGACCGGAACACCCGAGGAATCGCGGCCCACGGCAATGCGCGTGATCGGGGTGAGAACCGTGATGTTCGACACGCCCGTGATGGCGCCGGACGTGGCGCGCAGCTGCGTGCCGCCAAGGTTGACCGCGGTCACCCTGCCGGTGGTGTCCACCGTCGCGACCGACGGCGTGACCGTTGACCACGTAAACGTGGTCGTGCCGGGCATTGGACTGCCCAGCCCGTCCACCGCGGCGGCCGCGAACTGGAACGTGGCCGACTTGTAGATGTTGCGCGTTCCCGGCGTGACGTTGATCGTCGCCAGGCGCTGCTGCACCACGATGAGCGCCGAGTCCCTGGTGCCGCCGGTCTCGGTGGCCACCACGTACGCTGAACCATTGGCGATTGCCTTCACGACGCCGCTGGTGTCAACCACGACGAACGCCGGGTTGCGGCTCAGCCAGGTGAAGTGCCCGGTGAGCGGATTGCTGGCGCCGTCCCTGGCCTGCGCCGCCAGCGCAAACGTCGCGTTGATTGAAGTCAGGGTGTCGAGATGCGGTGTCACCACCGTCGAGGCGATCGTCCCTGTTGCCGTCGCCGTGAACGTCACCGGCGAACCGGTGAGCCCGCTGCTGGTGGCCGTCGCGCTATTGGCGCCGGCGGCGACGCCGAGCGTGAAGCGCACGCGTGTGCGTCCCGCGGCATTGGTCACCGTGGTGGCGGTGTCCACCGACCCGCCGCCGGTCACGACGGCCCAGTTGACGCTGCGGCCCGAAACCGGATTGCCCAGCGAATCGGTGACGAGCACCACGAGCTTCTGCGCCAGCGTGGCGCTGGCGGCGCCCGTCTGCGACTGGCCGCTGTCGGCCGCGATGGTCTTGGCGGCAGCCGCGAGAACAGTGAAACTCGTCGTGCTGCCATTGCTGGCACCGCTCGTGCTGAACTGCAGCGTGTATGCGCCGGCCTTGTTGAGGCGCAGCCCGCTGAAGGTGGCGATGCCGCCCACGGCGCTCACCGTGGTGGTCCCGAGCAGCGCTGCGCCGGACGGTCCGCTGAGTATGCTCGCGGCGACCGCGCCGGTGAAGCCGGTCTGCAGTACCCCGGCGGCGTTCTTGTACGACACCGACGTGGACGGCGTGAGCGTCACGCCCGCCGTCTGCGTCGTGCCCGGCGACGTGGTGACGACCAGCTGGTCGGTGGCGCCGCCGGTGGCCGTGGCGGCCACGGTCAGCGTCGGCACGCCGGTAAACGAGGCCGTGAAGGTCTGCGTGCCGGAGAGTCCGCCCAGTGTCCAGCCGACGGTCACGATGCCGCTGTTGTCCGTGACGAGCGACGTAGAGCTCAGCGTGCCGCCACCGGTTGCCACCGCCATCGTGATGGTGGCGCCGGCAATGCCGTTGCCCAGGGCGTCGCGCAGTTGCAGCGAGACAGGAGCGAGCGCCGTGCCGGCCACGCCGGTCTGTCCTGCGCCACTCACGACGGCGAGGCCCGTCGGGGCGCCGGCCGCCATGTTGAACGCCGCGCTCGTGCCACCGGTCATCCCCGTGGCCGACGCGACGAGCGTATAGCTGGGGCCGCTCCGGTTGATCGAGAGGTCGTTGAACGTGGCCACACCGGCCACGGCATTGCGCGTCACCGTGCCGCTCAGCGTGCCGCCGCCCGGGTTGGTGCCAATGGCCACCGTCACGGCGCCGGTGAACGCGGTCACCGTGTTGCCGGCGCTGTCCTGCGCCGTCACGGTCACCGGCGGCGCAATGACGATGCCGACGTCAGCGGCGGCGGGCATCGAGCCGAACGCGAGCTTCGCCGCGCTGCCGGCCACAATATTGAACGCCGCCGAGCTGGTGCCGGTCAGTCCGCTGCTCGCGAACGCAAACGTGTATCCGGTGCCCGGCTTGTTCAGCGTGAGGCCGCTGAACGTCGCGACCCCGTTCACGGCCCTCACCGTGGTGGTGCCACCCAGCGATGAGCCGCCGGGATTGGCGCCCAGCGCCACGGTGACGTCACCCGTAAAGGTCGCCACGGTCACTCCGCTGGCGTCCTGCGCGGCCACGGCCACGACGGCGAGCGGTGCGCCCGCGCCGCCATTGGCGGGCTGAGTGACCACCGTCAGCTTGGTGGGCGTGATGACGGTCGCCGTCGCGTTCACGGTCAGCGGCGAACCGCTGAGTCCGGTGGACGTCACGGAGAGCGTCTGTGCGCCCGCGCTGCTGCCGAGCCTCCACGACGTGCTCGCCGATCCATCCGAAGCCGAGACCGCCGAGGCGCTCGTCACCGAGCCGCCGCCCGAGGTCACGGCGAAGTTCACCGTCACGCCGCCCACGCCCACGCCATCGCTCGCCACCACGCGCGCGACCACTTGCTGCGGCAGCGTCGTGCCGGCCGGCGCCGACTGGCCGCCGCCCGATGCGAGTTCAATGCGCGCTGCCGGCAGCGAAACCGTCACGGTGGCGCTGTCGGCGGGCCCCGTGAGGAGCTGCGCGTACACTTTTGCCGTGCCGCGACCCACGAAGTCCGCGGCTCCTGAATTCGGGTTGCCTATGCGCACTACGCCGGGGTCGGAACTCGAGAAGACAACGGGCGTGCCGGCAATCGCCGTTCCGTCGGAAGCGCGCGCGACCGCGCTGAAACTGGCGGACTGCCCGGCCAGGCCACTCGCCGTCCGCGGGGAGATCGTGACCGTCGAAGCCGTAGACCCCGTGCCGGTGTAGTGCACCGGCACTTGCACCGGCGGCGGAGGCGCGCTGCCAGGCGCCGACGGAATGACCGTCACTGCCGAGGGCCCGCCACGGAAGACCGTGTCGCCGGCCGCGTTCACGTAGCCGAGATTCAGGCTGAACGGCACGCCGGATGACGGCGCCGTGGCCGGCAGCGGGACAATCAACGCCAGTGTCAGCGAGTCGGCGCCCGCCGGAAAGTCAACGACGGTGTCGAGCGCGATGCTGCCGTCCTCGCGACGCAGCGTGATGCGCACCTTCTCGAACGCCACCTGGCTGAGCGCGGCATGCAGCGCCGAGCTCCTCAGCGCCGTCTCGTATTGCGGACTGACCGCGAGCGAGGCGACCCGCTTGAAGGCGTTGACCGGCACGGAGCTGGGCCCCGTGGGTTCGCGACCACAGCTCAGCAGGGAGAACGCGAGGACGCCCAGAAATACGGCGGCGACGCGCATCGGCGCGCGTGACGAGGACATAGGCGAGTAAGCTAGGCTTGAGGACCTCTTACCGCGAGGACAATTAACCAGAACGAGGTGTGATCTGGGTCACGTGAATCCCCGGGCCGCTGTCAGGGTCACGGACGGCGGGGCAAGGCATGAGGGGGCCGACTCGTCGCTGACCCTTCGATAGTGCAATTGCCAGTCAACCGGCGCCAGCCCGTGGCCCCCCCGCCTGCGCCCCCGGGCCCACCGATTACCTTGGACGCAGCCCTCCCACCCGCCATGCGCCTACCCCGCCAAGCCATCGTTGCCGTCGCCCTGACCCTTGCCGGGGCGGGGCTGTTCTCCCGGCTGGGCCTGTGGCAGCTGCACCGGCTGACCGAGCGGCGCGCCTTCAACGCGCACCTCGAGCAACGGCTGGCGGCGTCGCCCCTGTCGGTGACCACCCTGCCGCCGGACTCGGCCGCCGGCCATTTCCGGCGGGTCACGGCCACGGGCGTGTGGGACTTTGGGGCCCAGGTGGTGCTGACGGCGCGGAGCCGGTCGGGGTCGCCCGGTGTGCACGTCCTCACGCCGCTGCGGCTGGTGGACGGCGCACGCGTGATGGTGAACCGGGGCTGGGTCTACTCGGAGGACGCCAAGTCCATAGACCTCACGAAGTGGAGTGAACGCGAGGGCGACACGGTCGCCATCACAGGGTACGCCGAAACGTGGTGGGGGCGCGACACCAGCACGGTGCCCGGCGCCCCGCGCGCCATGCGCTCGCTCGACTCGGCGGGCGTTGCCGCGCGGGTCGGCTCGCCCGTGCTGCCGTACTACGTCGTGCAGACGTCGGATTCGGCCAACACCAACACGCGCCCCGTGCGCCTGGGCGAGCCCGTGCTCGACGACGGATCGCACAAGAGCTACGCCATCCAGTGGTTCACCTTTGCGCTCATCGCCGTGATTGGCGGGTCGCTGCTGGTGCGGCAGACGCTGCAGCCGCCCGTCCGCGACGCGTAGCAACAGGGTTCCGCGCTGGACAGCCAGCGAGAAGCTCGTACGTTAGGCGCTTCCTGAATCTGCCGTGGAGCCCCCCATGTTCGCCGGCCACATGATGGACTTTCCGCTCGTGCTGCCCGTCATCCTGCGGCGCGCCGAGACGTTCTTCGCCAGCAAGGCCGTGGTCACGCGGCGCCCCGATCGTTCGGTGCATCGCACCAACTACGGCGCCATCGTCGCCAGGGCGCGGAAGCTGGCGGGCGGCCTGCGGGCGCTTGGGCTCGGTGACGGCGACCGCGTGGCGACGCTCGCGTGGAACGGCGCGGAGCACCTGGAGGCCTACTACGGCGTGTCGGCGGGCGGCATGGTGCTGCACACGCTCAACCTCCGGCTGCACCCCGACGACCTCGCGTACATCGCCTCGCACGCGGGCGACCGGGTCTGCATCGTGGACGAGTCGCTGCTGCCGCTGCTCCTCAAGTTCAGGGAGCGCACGCCCATTGAGCACGTGATCGTCATCCGGTCCACGGACGCGGCGCTGCCGCCGGGGGCGCGTGACTACGAGGACGTGCTGGCGCTGGCCGATGCCGCGTACGATTTCCCGGAGATCGACGAGCGGCAGGCGGCGGGGATGTGCTACACGTCGGGCACCACCGGCAAGCCGAAGGGCGTGGTGTACTCGCACCGTTCGCTCTGCCTGCATGCGATGGCGGCGGCGATGGGCGCCGTGCATCTCGACGAACCCGACACGGTGCTGGCCATCGTGCCCATGTTCCACGCCAACGCGTGGGGCCTGCCGTTCACCTGCGCCATGATGGGGGCCCAGCAGGTCTTTCCGGGTCAGT
>Ga0315271_10000823_pt1 | contig 18002 bp, 19 predicted proteins | sample C3_top_MG_FD_204664 | JGI IMG/M metagenome (GOLD analysis project Ga0315271, IMG submission 204664) | Sediment microbial communities from Yellowstone Lake, YNP, Wyoming, USA - C3_top | ecosystem: Environmental > Aquatic > Freshwater > Lake > Sediment | place: USA: Wyoming | collected 2017-08-01
GCGGAACCACGCATTGTAGCTTTCCGGGGTGAGAGAGGGAGCTACAACGCCTGCCTTGATGCCACAGCCTGCCTTGATATTGTAGCTTTCCGGGGTGAGAGAGGGAGCTACAACGCTTCGTCAATCACCCCGGCTACAAAGGAGATTGTAGCTTTCCGGGGTGAGAGAGGGAGCTACAACCTGGATGTTGCACGCTCGTAAGCACGGCTGATTGTAGCTTTCCGGGGTGAGAGAGGGAGCTACAACAACCAGGATGGGGCATAACCCCGCCCCATCCTGGTTGTTGAGCCCCTAACGGGGCCGTCTATAAATGGGTGGCGGATATAATCGCGCCCCATGCGTGTTGCCGATTTTGACTTTGATCTACCGGGCGATCTGATTGCCCAGTTTCCGCCTGCCGAGCGCGGCGGGAGTCGGCTGTTGCACGTCGCTCATGGAAATCTGCACGACCGGCAATTCCGCGATCTGCCCACGCTGTTGCGCCCCAACGATTTGCTGGTGCTGAACGATACCCGGGTCATCAAGGCACGGCTGTTTGGTATGAAGGAAACGGGGGGGCGGGTGGAACTGCTGGTGGAACGGGTGCTGGGCGAGTTTGAGGTGCTGGCGTTTATCCGCGCGAGTCATGCGCCACGGCCCGGTTCATTGATTCACCTGGATGCAAACATCGAGCTGCGGGTGCTGGAACGCCAGGATGATTTGACCCGGCTGGCTTTCCCGCTACCGGTGCTGGAGGTGCTCGACCGGCTGGGCCGCCTGCCGCTGCCGCCCTATATCGAGCGCACACCCGGGGCTGACGACGAGACGCGCTATCAAACCGTTTATGCCAATGAGCCGGGTGCGGTGGCCGCCCCCACGGCGGGGCTGCATTTCGACACGGCCATGCTGGATCAACTCCGCGCCCAGGGGATACGCACGGTGCGGGTCACGCTGCATGTCGGCGCGGGAACCTTTCAGCCGGTGCGGGTGGACAGGATAGTCGAACACACCATGCACAGCGAGCCCTACTCCATTCCTCAATCCACCTTGGATGCCATCCTGGCCGCGCGTGAAAAGAATGGCCGTGTGGTGGCGGTGGGCACAACCAGCCTGCGCGCGCTGGAAGCGGCAGCGCAGGCTGAAGTAATGCGGGCCGGATCGGGCGAAACCCGGATTTTCATCACGCCCGGCTTCCGGTTCAAGGTCGTGGATGCGCTGCTCACCAATTTCCATCTACCGCGCTCGACGCTGTTGATGCTGGTGTCGGCTTTTGCCGGAGTGGACAACATCCGCCGCGCTTACGCCCACGCCATTGCCGAACGCTATCGTTTTTTCAGCTACGGTGATGCGATGTTTCTGGAGAATCACTCCCGCGGGCGCCCTCATGAAATTTGATCTTCTCGCCACCGACGGCAACGCGAGGCGCGGCCAGCTTCATCTTGCCCATGGCACGGTACAAACCCCGGTCTTTATGCCAGTCGGCACTTACGGCACGGTCAAGGCCATGTCGCCCGCGGAGATCACGGACATCGGCTTCGAGATGGTGCTGTCCAATACCTTCCACCTGTGGCTGCGACCGGGGCTGGAAGTGATCGAAGCTCACGGCGGATTGCACCGCTTCATGGGCTGGGACAAGCCCATCCTCACCGACTCCGGCGGCTTTCAGGTATTCAGCCTGGGCGCGCTGCGCAAGATCACGGAAGCAGGGGTGAAATTTGCCTCGCCCATCAACGGCGACCGGCTGTTTCTCACGCCGGAGGAATCCATGCGGATTCAGCGTGTACTCAACTCCGACATCGTGATGATTTTCGATGAATGCACGCCCTATCCGGCTACGGAAAAGCAGGCGGCGGACTCGATGCGGCTCTCCCTGCGCTGGGCGGAACGCTCCAAAGCGGCCCATGCGGGCAATCCCAATGCGCTGTATGGCATCGCGCAGGGCGGCATGCATGAAACCTTGCGCGATGAGTCCGCGCGGGAACTCATCGCGATGGACTTTGACGGCTACGCTCTGGGCGGCCTGTCGGTGGGCGAACCCAAGGACGAAATGGCGCGCATTCTTGTCCACACCGCGCCGCAACTCCCGGCCAATAAACCCCGTTACCTGATGGGTGTGGGCACGCCCAAGGATCTGGTGTTTGCCGTCGCCCAGGGCATCGACCAGTTTGACTGCGTGCTGCCCACCCGCAATGCCCGCCACGGTAATCTGTACACACGCCGGGGAGAAATGAAAATCCGCAACGCCCGCTGGAAGACCGACACACGTCCCATCGACAAGGAATGCGGCTGCCATGCGTGCCAAAATTTCAGCCGCGCCTATGTGCACCACCTCATCCGCGCCAACGAAATTCTCGGCGCGCGCCTCGCCACGATACACAACCTGCACTACTACCACGGGCTGATGGCGCAAATGCGGGAAGCCATCGAATCTGGACAGTTTGACGGCTTCACCACCCGTTTTCATGAGGAACAAACGCTCGGATGGTAGAATCTGCAAGTTTTTTAAATGGAGCATTGCTATGATTTCCCTCGCACACGCGGCAGGTGCCGCGTCCAGCGGCGCTGAGATGTTTCAGCAATTCCTGCCGCTCATCATCATTTTCATCCTGTTCTGGTTCATGCTCATCCGTCCCCAGATGAAGCGCGCCAAGGACCAGAAAAAGCTGCTGACCGAACTGCAAAAAGGCGATGAAGTCGTGACTGCAAGCGGCCAGGTCGGCAAGATTTCCAAAATCAGCGATCAATATGTTGCGCTGGAAATTGCCGATGGCGTGGTTACGCACGTGCAGAAACAGTCCGTGCAGACCCTGCTGCCCAAGGGAACGATCAAAAGTCTGTGAGGAGCGAGGGGCTAGGAGCCAGGGAAAAACCCGGAACCTGACCCTTGCCACACACCCTTACTCCTAACCCCTAACTCCTATCCCCTCACTGCCTCAACATGAACCGCTACCCGCTCTGGAAATACGTGCTCATCGCCATCACCCTGGTGCTAGGCCTGCTCTACACTCTGCCCAACTTTTTTGGTGAAGTGCCTGCGGTACAGGTCTCGCCCGTGCGCTCGTCAGAGAAGGCTGGCACGGCATTGCTGGGTCGCGCCGAAAATACGCTCACGACAGGCGGCATTGCCTACAGCGGCGCGGAGCTCGCGGGGAACAGTATCAAGCTGCGTTTTGCCAGTCCGGAAGTGCAGTTGAAAGCCAAAGACGCGCTGCAAGCCGCATTGGGCGACAACTATACCGTGGCGCTCAACCTCGTTTCCGCCTCGCCCACCTGGCTCTCATCCATCAATGCCCTGCCGATGTATCTGGGTCTCGATTTGCGCGGCGGGGTGTATTTCCTGCTGGAAGTGGACATGGCGGCGGCACTCGACAAGGCCGCCAGCCGTTATCAAAACGATTTCCGCACCGATCTGCGCAGCGAAAAAATCCGCTACAGCCGCATTGCCAAAGAGGGGCAGACGGTGGTCATGCATTTCGGCACCCGCGACCAACGCGATGCCGCACAGACCAAGCTGACGGATACTTTTGGCGACCTGCTGTTCACGCCTGCCGACGCTGCCGATGAATTCACGCTGACCGCCAAACTCAAACCGGTAGCCGAGAAGCGCGTGCAGGAATTCGCGCTGCAACAGAACATCACCACCCTGCGCAACCGCGTCAACGAGCTCGGCGTGGCCGAGCCGGTGATCCAGCAACAGGGCGTGAATCGCGTGGTGGTGCAACTGCCCGGGGTGCAGGACACCGCCAAGGCCAAGGACATTCTGGGCCGCACCGCCACGCTGGAAATCCGCATGGTCGATGAACTGGCCGATGCCAATGCGCTGGCACAAGGACAAGCGCCGTTTGGCGATGATCTTGTCCCCAGCCGCGAAGGTAAACCCATAGCCGTGAAGAAGGACGTGGTGCTGACCGGCGACTCCATCACCGATGCTTCACCCGGCTTCGACCACACGTCAGGTCAGGCCGCCGTCCACGTCAATCTCGATGGCAAGGGCGCGCGCATTTTCAAGGACACCTCGCGCGAAAACGTCGGCAAGCGCATGGCCATCCTGCTGATCGAAAAAGGCAAAGCCGAAATCATCACCGCCCCTGTCATCCGCGAAGAAATCGGTGGTGGCCGGGTGCAGATCACCGGCATGGAAACGCCACAGGAAGCGTCCGACGTGGCGCTGCTACTGCGCGCCGGCGCGCTCGCCGCACCGATGCAGATCGTCGAGGAACGCACTGTCGGCCCCAGCATGGGGGCGGACAATATCCGCAAAGGTTTCCACTCCAACCTGTGGGGCTTCATCGCGGTCTCGGTCTTCATGATTTTCTATTACCGCATCTTTGGGCTTTTCTCCACGCTATCACTGGCGATCAACGGCTTCTTCCTGGTCGCGCTGCTGTCCATGATGCAGGCCACGCTCACGCTGCCGGGTCTGGCGGGTATCGCGCTGACGCTCGGTATGGCGATTGACGCCAACGTGCTCATCAACGAGCGCATCCGCGAAGAACTGCGCAACGGCTCCACGCCGCAGGCCGCCATTCACGCGGGTTACGACCGCGCCTGGGGCACCATTCTCGACTCCAACCTGACCACGCTGATCGCGGGCGTCGCGCTGTTCTGGCTCGGCTCGGGCCCGGTACGCGGCTTTGCCGTGGTGCTGTGTCTGGGCATCCTCACCTCCATGTTCAGCGCCGTCACCGTCTCGCGCGCCATGGTTAATCTCACCTACGGCCGCAAAGCGCGGCTGGCTAACGTCTCCATCTGAGGCAGGTCTCACACCATGATCGAATTTTTCCCGTTCAAAAAAGACATCCCCTTCATGCGCTGGGGCAAGGTGACGACGTTCATCTCCCTCGCCACCTTCATCCTCGCTGTCGCCGCGCTTGCTACCAAAGGGCTGAACCTTGGCGTGGACTTCACCGGCGGCACGGTGATGGAAGTCGCCTACAGCCAGCCCGCCGATCTCGCGTCTATTCGATCCGTGCTGGAAAAAACCGGCCTGCCCGAAGTCGCCGTGCAGAACTTCGGCACCAGCCGCGATGTGCTGATACGCCTGCCGCTCAAGGGCAAGAGCAGCGCAGCCGAAACCAGCAACAGCGTGATACAGGCATTGAAAGCCGCCGACGCGACGGTGGAACTGAAACGCGTCGACTTCGTCGGCCCGCAAGTCGGCAAAGAGCTCTACGACAACGGCGCGCTGGCGCTGCTGGTCGTTGCCGGCGGTATCCTGGCTTATCTCGCACTGCGCTTCGAATGGCGTTTCGCGCTCGCCGCCATCATCGCCAACATGCACGACGTCGTCATCATCCTCGGCATGTTCGCCTTCTTCCAGTGGGAATTCACGCTGACTGTGCTGGCGGGCGTGCTCGCCGTACTCGGCTACTCGGTCAACGAGTCGGTCGTGGTGTTCGACCGGATTCGCGAGAACATCCGCAAAATGCGCGGCGCGACCGTCCCCGACATCATCGACAACGCCATCACCACCACCATGAGCCGCACCATCATCACCCACGCCGCGACCCAGACCATGGTGCTATCCATGCTGCTGTTCGGCGGCGAGGCGCTGCACAACTTCGCGCTCGCGCTCACCATCGGCATCCTGTTCGGCATTTATTCCTCCGTGCTGGTGGCCAGCCCCTTGCTGCTGATGTTCGGCGTCAAGCGCGAGCATTTCATCAAGCCGGTCGAGAAGAAGGAAGAAGCGGTGGTGTGATTTAAGTGAGGCGTCAGGTGTGAGGAGTGAGGTGTCGCTCCCTCACCCCTCACGCCTGCTCCTCACCCCTCACTCACTCGCCATGCTCCACGACTTCATCACCTGGATCCTCGCCACCGTCCACGACTGGGGCTATCCCGGAATTTTCATCCTGATGGCGCTGGAATCCACTGTGCTCCCGATACCCAGCGAACTGGTGCTGATTCCAGCAGGGTATCTCGCGCATCAGGGGCAAATGAATTTCTGGCTGATCGTGCTGGCGTCCACTACGGGCAGCATGCTCGGCGCCTCGGTGAATTATGCGTTTGCACTGTGGGTAGGTCGGCCTTTTCTGGAACGCTGGGGACGCTATTTCTTTGTGCGGCCTGAACTGCTGCACAAGACCGATGCGTTTTTTTCGCGGCACGGCGCGGTATCCACCTTTACCGGGCGCCTGATCCCCGGCATCCGCCACCTGATTTCCCTGCCTGCGGGACTCACCCGCATGAACATCGCAAGTTTCGCCTTATACACCTCCCTGGGCGCAGGGCTGTGGTCAGTCGTGCTAACGGTCTTCGGATGGTTCCTGGGCGGCAACGAAGCGCTCATCAAGGAATATCAGCACCTCATCACCGCCGGCGTGATCGCTTTTGTGGCGCTGATTATTGGCGGATACGGGTGGTGGCAGAAGCGGCGCTGAACAATAACCCTAAGAAAAGCAGTTGAATCGCAGAGGAAAGAGATTCGAAGTTCGCCTTCGAGTTCTGGTAAGATTCCGTACAGCAATCCCCTTGTTCCAACTGATGACCCCATCTCTGCTTTCTACCCATGACCTTGCCTGTGAACGCGGCGAACGCCTGCTGTTCGAGGATCTCGGTTTTGAACTGGGCAAAGGCGAAGCGCTGCTGGTGCGGGGCGGTAACGGTCACGGCAAGACCAGTCTTTTGCGTATCCTCTGCGGCCTGTCGGTGCCAGCCGCAGGCGTTGTGCGCTGGCGTGACCAGTCGATCATCCGGGCGCACGAACAATATGGCCGGGAAATGGCCTACATCGGCCACGCCAATGGCATCAAGGATGACCTCACGCCAGTGGAAAATCTGCGCCTGACTGCCGCTCTGGGCGGCCGCGAACTGGATTTGGCGACAGCAATGACTGCGCTGGAACACGTGGGCCTGTCCCGCTGCATGGATTTTCCCGCGCGCGTGCTGTCCTTTGGACAGCGCCGGCGTGTTGCGCTGGCCGGACTGATGACCGCCGGTGCGCTGCTCTGGATTCTCGACGAACCGCTGACCGGGCTTGATGTCCATGGCGTCGCGATGGTGGAACAGATGATCCGCGACCACGTTGTAGCGGGTGGTCTGGCCATCATGACGACGCATCAGCCTCTGGTGCTTGCAGGACTGACACCCAAAACGCTGTCGGTCGGGGGTTGAGCGCCCGCGCGCATGAGCATCGATGCTGAAATTTCTGATTACCGTGATACGCCGCGATGTGCTGCTGGCGGCACGTCGCCGGGGAGACTGGCTGACCGCGCAGTTTTTCTTTGTCATGGTGGTGAGCATGTTTCCGCTCGGGATTGGCCCCGAACCGTCCATGCTGCGCGCCATCGGCCCTGGCGTGGTGTGGGTGGCGGCCTTGCTGGCTTGCCTGCTGTCCCTGGGCCGCCTGTTCGCCCACGATTATCGCGACGGCACCCTGGAACAAATGCTGCTCTCGCCCTATCCCAATACCTTGTTGGCTTTGGGAAAGGCGCTCGCGCATTGGATCATCAACGGCATACCGCTGCTTGTCATCGCACCGGTGCTCGGCATTCAGTTCAATCTGCCGGCGGAGGCGGTGTGGATACTGGTACTGTCGCTGGCCATCGGCACGCCCATCCTGTCCCTGCTCGGCAGCATCGGCGCGGCATTGACACTGGGCTTGCGCGGTGGCGGTTTGCTGATCACGCTGCTGATTCTGCCGCTTTACGTGCCTGCCCTGATTTTCGGCGCGGGCGCCGTGGACGGGGCGCTGTCCGGCACCGGCTCGGAAGCCCATCTCTCGCTGCTGGCTGCTTTTCTGGTGATGTCGCTGTTGCTGGCGCCGTGGGTGAGCGCAATGGCCCTGAAAGTTTCCGTGGAGTAACCATTTGAATATCAATTATTACGCTTCGCCGTCGACCTTTTATCCCCTGGCCGGCAAACTGATTCCCTGGTTCGCGGGCCTGGCGCTCATCCTGGCGACGCTCGGCCTCTACATCAGTTTCTTCGTGGCGCCCACCGACTTCCAGCAGGGCGAGGGTTATCGCATCATTTTCATCCATGTCCCGGCAGCCTGGATGTCGATGTTCATTTACGTGGTCATGGCCTTCTGGTCCGCCATGGGCCTGGCCTGGAATACTCGCCTGTCGTTCCTGATGGCCCGGGCGCTCGCTCCCACCGGCGCCATGTTCACCTTTGTCGCGCTGTGGACCGGCGCCTTCTGGGGCAAACCCATGTGGGGCGCGTGGTGGGTGTGGGACGCCCGGCTCACCTCGGAATTGATCCTGTTCTTCCTCTACGTTGGCGTGATGGCGCTACAAGCCGCCATCGACGACCCGCGCCGTTCCGACCGCGCCGGCGCCCTGCTCAACCTCGTGGGAGTCGTCAATGTGCCCATCATCTATTTCTCCGTAAAATGGTGGAATACATTGCATCAGGGTTCTTCCGTCAGCCTGACCCGCGCCCCGTCCATGGCCCACATCATGCTTTGGGGCATGCTGGTCATGGCGCTCGCCGCCTGGATGTACGCCATCGCCGTTGCGCTTGCCCGCGCACGCTCGTTGATTCTCGAACGCGAACGTCAAACGGAATGGGCTCGCGCCCAACTGGAGGAAAAACCATGATTTGGGAAAGTTGGGATGCCTTCTGGAAAATGGGTGGCTACGGCCTTTATGTCTGGGGTTCCTTCGGCATGACGCTGCTCTGCGTCGTGGGTGAAATCTGGCTGCTGCGCCGCCATCGCCAGCAGGCCTTGCTCACGCTCAAACGCATGAAAGCATGGGCATCGACCCTGGAGAGCGAAACACAATGAAACCTCGTCACAGAAAACTCGCCTTGATTACGCTTGTCGTTGCCGCTCTGGGTGTCTCGGTGGCGCTGGTGCTCAACGCGTTCAATAGCAATCTGGTATTCTTTTTTACGCCCACCCAGATCGTCAACGGCGAAGCGCCAACCAACCGCGCATTCCGCATCGGTGGTCTGGTGGAGAAGGGCAGCCTGAAACGGCAGGCCGATGGCCTGACCGCCACTTTCGTCGTTACCGACACCGCCAAGTCGATTCCGGTGAGCTACAAGGGCATCCTTCCCGACCTGTTCAAGGAAGGCAAAGGGGTCGTTGCTGAAGGCAAGCTGGGCCATGATGGGCTCTTCACCGCCACCCAGGTACTGGCCAAGCACGACGAGAACTACATGCCGCCGGAAGCCGCAAGTGCGCTGGAGCAGGCGCAGAAGGCACAGAAGACACTGGTGAAGTAATTTATCCGTCAGTAGTATCAGTAATACAGGAGAAAACATGATCCCCGAACTCGGCCATTTCGCCCTTATCGTCGCGCTCTTACTGGCGATTACCCAATCCATCCTGCCGCTCTACGGGGCACAGAAGGGCAATGTCATCCTCATGAGCGTGGCGCGCCCGGCCGCCCAGGGGCAATTCGTTTTTGTCGCCATTGCCTTTGGCTGTCTCGCCTACTCCTTCCTTACCAATGATTTCAGCGTGGAGAACGTGGCGCGGAATTCATTCTCGCAGTTGCCGAAGGTCTATCGCTTCACCGCCACCTGGGGGTCGCACGAAGGCTCGATGCTGCTGTGGGCGCTGATTCTCGCGGTCTGGACCACGGCGGTGTCGGTGTTCTCGCGCCATCTGCCGGACGATATGGTGGCGCGGGTGATCGGCATCATGGGCCTGGTTTCCACCGGCTTCCTGACCTTCCTGCTTACTACCTCCAACCCCTTCCTGCGCCTGCTGCCGGCCGCCGCGGAAGGGCGCGACCTGAACCCGCTACTGCAAGACCCGGGCATGGTGATTCACCCACCCATGCTGTACATGGGTTATGTCGGTTTCTCGGTGGCCTTTGCCTTCGCCATCGCGGCACTGCTGTCGGGCCGCATGGATGCGGCCTGGGCGCGCTGGTCGCGGCCCTGGACCACGGTGGCCTGGGCCTTCCTCAGCTTTGGTATCGCGCTGGGTAGCTGGTGGGCCTATAACGAGCTGGGCTGGGGCGGCTGGTGGTTCTGGGATCCCACGGAAAACGCTTCCTTCATGCCCTGGCTGGCGGGAACGGCGCTGATTCACTCCCTCGCGGTTACGGAAAAGCGCGGTGCCTTCAAGGCCTGGACCGTATTGCTGGCCATCACGGCCTTCTCGCTGTCGCTGCTGGGTACCTTCCTGGTTCGCTCCGGCGTGCTATCTTCGGTTCATGCCTTCGCCACCGACCCAGCGCGTGGCGCCTTCATCCTCAGTTTCCTGGTCGTGGTGATCGGAGGCTCGCTGGCGCTGTTCGCCTGGCGCGCCCCGAAGATGCTCACCGGCGGCCGCTTCAACTGGTTCTCGCGTGAGGCGCTGCTGCTGTCCAATAACGTCGTTCTGCTGGCCGCACTCGGCTCGGTACTGCTGGGCACGCTCTACCCGCTGCTCATGGATGCCCTGGGCATGGGCAAGATTTCCGTCGGCCCGCCCTACTTCAATGCGGTGTTCGTGCCGGTGATGGTGCCCGCGCTGTTCCTGATGGGCATCGGCCCGCTGACACGCTGGAAGGGTGACAGCCTGCCCGACATGGCGGCACGCCTGAAATGGGCCCTGGCGGTGTCCGTGGCAACCGGCTTCCTTCTGCCCATGACGCTGAAAGGCTTTAATCCCTGGGCAACGCTGGGCATTGCTTTGGCGGTCTGGATTGCGCTGTCGGTGCTGATTGGATTCCGCGAACGCCTGATGCACACCCAGGGCGGACTGCTGCGCCGGCTGGGCAACCTGCCGCGCGGCTTCTGGGGCATGCAACTGGCTCACTTCGGCATCGCCCTGGGCGTGGCCGGCATCACCCTGGTGGCCAATTACCAGACCGAGCGCGATGTGCGCATGAACGTGGGCGACCATACCGAACTGGCCGGCTACACCTTCACCTTCCAGGGAACCACGGAACATCCCGGCCCCAACTACCGCGCCGCCAGAGGCACGATCGAAGTAAGCAGGGGCGGCGCGAAACTGTTCGATCTGCACCCTGAAAAGCGCATCTACAACGCGGCCGGCATGCCCATGACCGAAGCGGCCATCAACTACAGCTTCACCCGTGACGTCTACGTGGCTCTGGGCGAACCACTGGACGACAATGCCACGACCTGGGTCGTGCGCATCTTCCACAAGCCGTTCATCAACTGGATATGGATCGGTGCCCTGTTCCTGGCGGTGGGTGGCTTCATGGCGGCGTCTGACCGGCGCTACCGCATCGCGGTGAAGGCGATTGCACCGGCGAATGCCGCAGTTCAGGGGGCTTGAGCATGAAACGCTGGCTGCCTCTGATCGTCTTCGCTGTTCTGGTCGGATTCTTCGCCAAGGGACTGTTTCTCAACCCGCGCGAAGTGCCTTCGCCCTTCATCGGCAAGGCGGCACCGGCATTCACGTTGCCGCTGGTGGGGGCCGCCGACAAAAATTTCAGTCCCGCCGACATGAAGGGCAAGGTCTGGCTGCTCAATGTGTGGGCACCCTGGTGTGTGTCCTGCCGCCAGGAACATCCCGTCCTGATGCAAATCGCTCAAGACGGTCGCGTGCCCATCGTCGGACTCAACTGGAAAGACAAGGACCGCGAGGCTGATGCCCTGCTCAACAAGGCGGGCAGCCCGTATACGTCCGTGCCGGACGATCTCTCCGGCATGGTGGGCATCGACTACGGTGTCACCGGCACGCCGGAAACCTACGTAATCGACCAAAGCGGCATCATCCGCATGAAACACGTCGGCCCCATTGATCCCGACGTGTGGAAGGACAAGATCGAGCCGAAGCTGAAGGAGTTGGGCGCATGAATGCTCTTCGAAGCGCAGCCGCCCTTGCCTGCATGATGTTGTTCCTGGCGGCGCCGCTGGCCCTTGGAGGCGAAGCTGCTCCCGTCGGCGAAGACCCGCAGATCGAGCAACGCATGGTCAACCTCGCCACCGATCTGCGCTGCCTGGTGTGCCAGAACGAATCCCTGGCCGGGTCACACGCCGAGCTGGCGGAAGACCTCAGAAAGGAAATCCGCGCCCTGATGAAGGCTGGCAAAAGCGACAAGGAAGTGATCGAGTACCTCACCACCCGCTATGGCGACTTCGTACTGTATCGGCCGCCGTTCAAACCGATCACCTACCTGCTCTGGCTGGGTCCGCTGCTGTTCCTTGGGTTAGGCAGCGGCTTCTGGTACGTCACCCTCAAAAAACGCCGAGCCCTCAAAGACACTCCGGTGGACGAGAAGCAACTCGCCGCCGCAGCTCAACTCCTGGATGAAAAACAATGAACCCCTTCTGGTCTGTCTCCCTGTTCTGGATTGCCGCCGTCCTGTTCGTGGCCATCGCGCTGGCCTTCGTCCTGCCGCCCCTGCTGCGCAAGAAAGAAGTAACCAAGAAGGCCGCGCGGCGTGACATCAACATCGCCGTCTACCGTGACCAGATGAAGGAAATGGAAGCCGAGCGGGCGAATGGTCTGCTTGCCGAGGACCAGTTCCAGAGCGCCAAACTGGAGCTGGAAGCCCGTCTGGCCGAGGATGCCTTCGTGGCGGAAGCAAGCACCGCCGCGCTATCGACGGGTAGCCGCAAACTGGGCTTCACGCTCGCCGCGGCGTTGCCCGTTCTCGCCTTCGGCCTCTATTTCTGGCTGGGCAATCCCACCTCCCTGGTCGCCATCGCCGAAGCCCGGACAGCGTCCCAGCCCAATGCCGTGCCGGGTGCGCACGACATCGCCAAGATGTTGCAGAAAGTGGAGGAGAAGGTCAAAGCCAATCCCCAGGATGGCAATAGCTGGGCCATGCTGGCCAAGACCTACGCCGCGCTGGAGCGTTGGCCGGATGCCGCGAAAGCTTATGAACAGGCAGCCAAGATCATGCCGCAGGAAGCCTCCTTGCTCTCCGGCCAGGCAGAAGCCCTTGCCGTCCTGAACAACCGGGTGCTCAAGGGTCAACCCATGGATCTGGTGTACAAGGCCATGCAACTCGACCCCAACGACGCGAAGAGTCTGGAACTGTCCGCCGTCAACGCCTTCCAGGAAAAGAATTACGCCCAGGCCGCCTACTACTTCAAGCATCTGCTCAAGCTGTTGCCGCCGGAATCTCCCTATGCCCAGGACATACTCTCCGCACAGAAGGAGGCCAGCCGTCTGGCTGAATCGCCCATTGCCGGCCTGGACAATCTGGCCGATCAGACGCCTGCCGTGCCGCAGCAGAAAGGCGCCAGCATCCAGGGCAGCGTCGATATCGCCCCCGCCCTCAAGGGCAAGGTGAGCAACAAGGACGTGATTTTCCTGTTCGCGCGTACCGGACAGAGCGGCCCGCCCGTGGCGGCCGTCCGTGTTGCGGCCAACAAACTGCCAATGGAGTTTGCGCTGGACGACAGTATGGCGATGAACCCTGGCAATACCCTCTCCCTGCACAAGGAAGTGATACTGGTCGCGAGGATATCCAAATCCGGCAACCCCATGCCGCAGACTGGCGATCTGGAAGGGAGCATCGCCGCAGTGAAAGTCGGCGCAAAAAACGTCAAGCTCGTCATCGACAAGGCGCGGCCCTAAATTAGCGCATCGGCCATTTTCGACGATGCATCGTTTGAGCTAGCAGCCTGCCTGACTTACTTAATGCATCGGCCATTTTTGACAATGCATAATCTAAGTAAAGGAAATCGGCTGCGAATACCCTGAATGGCCTGCCGTGATGGGGCTATTCCAATTTGCAATGGAAACGCTCTGTGCACGCCCACGATAACGGTGCGTATAACGCACCAACGAACACAGTCACTTCCAATGAGAATTGGAGTTACGCTATTTCTTCATCGTCCACCAGACAATGAACAACAACAAACCGAGCGCCACCCCGGCCTCCAGAAGCATCCAACCCAAGCCATTGCCATCCATTGCCATATTCGGCTCACATTATCAAGATGGTGTGAATATAACTTAAACCTAGAAACCGCAGTTGACCGCTCGAATTATGTTTGAGATACGCATGAATGCTAACTATCGTACCTTCGCTTCAACTCACCTATTGGGTGAGTACGCTACACGTCTGATTGCGGTTTCTAGGTTAAATCTGCCCTGAGCAATCTTCACCCGTGATGTTTCTGCGCGCAAGTCTCTGGTTGTTGGTGGTCTGGCTTTCTGCCTGCGCAGTGCAGCCGCCGGCGCCCGAACCTATGCCGCAACCTGAACCGGTGCCGGTTCCCCTCCCCGCCCCCTTGCCGGTGCCAGCTCCCTTCCCCGCCCCGCTACCGGTCCAGCCGCCGCCTGTCCCCACGCCATTGACGCCCTACCCCACGCTCAAGCCAGTGTCCTGGGAAGCCATCCCCAACTGGCTGGACACGCCGCTGGCTGAGTCCTGGGGGGCATTCATGCAGGGCTGCACCGCATTGCAAAAGCAGTCCGCCTGGCATGTAGCATGCGAAGAAGCCGCGCGCCTCGGCGCCCCACAAGGGGACTCCGATCCGCTACGTGCTAAAGCGCGTGCGGAATCGTATGTGCCTGATGAGGCTGGCGTGCGCGCGTTTTTTGAACGTCTGTTTCAGCCGTATGAAGCCGCCCAGGAAGACGGCAGCAACGAAGGCCTCGTCACCGGCTATTACGAACCCCTCATCAAGGGCAATCGCACCCCGTCCGCCACATCACGTTTCCCGCTGTTTGCCGCGCCGGATGATCTCATTACCGTGGATTTGGCCAGCATGTATCCCGAGCTCAAGAACCTGCGGCTACGCGGGCGGGTGGTCGGCAACAAGCTCGTGCCCTACGCCACCCGCGGCGAAATCGAGGGCAACGGCTTCAAGGGCAAATCCATTGCCTGGGCAGATGATGCGGTCGAGCTCTTCTTCCTGCAAATCCAGGGCTCTGGCCGGATCGAACTGCCGGACGGCACGCATATGCGCGTGGGTTATGCCGACCAGAACGGCCACCCCTACAAATCCATCGGCAAGTTGCTGGTCGAACGTGGCGAACTCAAACTCGAACAGGCCTCCATGCAGGGCATCAAGAACTGGGGAGCCAATAACCCAGGCAAGCTGCCGGAGCTGCTCGCCAGCAATCCCAGTTATGTATTCTTCCGTGAACTGCCCAATGGGCTGCCCGGCCCGCTCGGCGCATTGGGGGTACCGCTTACCGCCGCACGCTCCATTGCCATCGATCCAAAATTCATCCCGATGGGCGCACCGGTCTTCCTTGCCACCACTCAGCCCTATTCGACCCAACCCCTTAACCGCCTGATGCTGGCGCAGGACACCGGCGGCGCCATTCGCGGCGGGGTGCGTGCAGATGTCTTCTGGGGCTTTGGCAACGAGGCCGGCGAGTTGGCCGGCAGAATGAAACAGAAAGGCCGGATGTGGGTGCTGCTGCCCAGGGACTTTCCGCTGACGACCGCGCGACGGTAAGGCAGGAACGGGGGATCAGGAATGACTTCGTGGCTTCCTCATTGCCATAAAACCGGTTACGGAATAGGCCGGCAATTTGATTTTCGCAGGCTATGCATGGCGTCGGCCGTGACAAATTGCCGCACCGCACCGCCCCAGACTGGGATTAAAGAAGACTACTGACCCAGGATTTTTTGCTGACTGGCCCCAGGCACAAGCCGCCCTTCGTAGTCGTACTTTACTTCGATTATTACCAGCGCCCGCACCGGGCGCCCGTTTTTTTGCGCGGGGGAAAAACGTGCATTGCGGAATGCCGCCCGTGCGGACTCATCGAAAAAGCCGGGTGGATTGGCCTCCATCACTTCGATCTCGCTCACCTGTCCACTTTCTTCCAGTTTGAGTCTCAGACGCACGGTACCGGAAAGGCGCTGACGGTCGGCCTCTTCCGGGTAGTCGGGCTCGATGGGGTGCAACGTTTTGGGATGCACGTCTACTTCGCGCGCGGAATAATAGGTGAGGTCAACCGCGACGGGGATTTCCAGCCGCGGGCCTTGGGGCTCCGCCGGAGTCTGGCTAGCGGGTTCTGTTTGCGGCCCGGGCGCGAGGGGCGTCGGCTCGGGGCTGGGCGCCACCTCGGCCACCGGGCTGGGGCTATGCGCGGACACGGTGATTTCGACGGTGTCGACCGTTTTTATGGCGGGAGTCAGCACGGGAACCGGGACTTTTTTTTGCGGCACATTTTCCAGCCGCGCCTCGATGACGGTTTCGCCACCTGGCTGCGGCTGCGGCGCGACCTGTACCAGGGCAATCAACGCGCCGTGCAGTCCCAGGGAAATCCACAGCGCGGCCAAGGGGCGTTGCAGTTTTTGTGGGATCGAAGGTTCTTCGGTGCGCGCGCTCACTGGCCTTTATTTACCAAGGATGATGCCGGGCATACTTGCCTAACGGACATGGCGGCCCCGCAACCCCGAATGATGAATGTCACGGCCGCCGTGTCCGTTCCCTCACCCCGCCCTCTACCCCTGCGGGGCACCGAGGTCGCAGAGGGAGAGGGGGACGAAGTGTCGCTGGCGACATTCACGTTAAAATGATAGCCAGAAAAACCACCTGAGAAGACCATGAAAAGACTCGTCATTGCGAGCTGCATCTTAGCATCGGCGTCGCTATGGGCGGATGACGTTCAACTCGCCAAAACCACCATTAAAGCGGCTGACGGCACGGAAGTGCCGGTCGAAGTCGCCACCCCAGCAGGCAAAGGCCCCTTCCCGCCGGTGCTGTTCATCCACGCCAAGCGCGGCTACGAGGGCGACGAACGCGCCCACGTGCGCGAACTCGCGGAACAGGGCTTTCTCGTCGTCGCGCCCGACTGGCAAAGCGGCCGCTTCATCGAACGCTGGCCCTCGGCGCACAACCCGGAAACTGAAATGGATGTGGAAGCCGGCCTGGACTACCTGAAGTCGCTGCCCAATGCATGCAAGCAGCCGGTCGGCATCGTCGGCCTGTCGCGCGGGCCGTATTACGCCATCCGCCTCGCCGCCAAACGCGGCCCGGACATCGCCGCCATCGTCAGCTACTACGGCCACATGCAGAACCCCAACGCGCCCGAGCCCGATCAACTGTTCCGCATTGCCCCTGAGATCATGCAGATCACCACGCCGGTTCTCTATCTGATTGGCGACGCCGATTATGAACTGCGCCGCATGAACGGCGGCCGCGCATTCTACGCGCTGTGGGAACGCGGCGTGCCGGTGGAATGGCAGGAATACCCAATGGCGCGGCGCGCGTTCGACTTCCGCCCCGACCAGACGCCGGAAGAGAAAATCGCCACGCGCCATGCGCGCCAGAGGGCGAAGAACTGGTTGATGAAGTGGATGAAGTTGACGCCGGAGATGCGGTGTCAGTGAGTTCTAGGGCTTACGATTGAGTGTGTCGGTAAGTTGAGTTTCGTTGGCCGGGGGTTGCCCTAAAGAGAGAAAGTCAAAACCAGGACGGTGGTGACTGGACGTTTGTGAATACTATCTGGCTTTACGCATCCGGCGCATTACGCTTGCGGCTAATGCCCTACGCGGCGCTGAGACCCCTACGCTCCTTAGGTTTGGAAGTAGTCCTTGCCACGGAACCAGAAGTCGTCTTTCTCAAACTTCAAGGGGTGAAAAAAGTGTCGCGAGGGATGAGCCTTCCACGAGCAGATTCGCCGTCGATCGTAGCCTGCTTTAAGTAGGGTGTCGACCGAGTCTTGGCTGGTGCAGAAGGCGACGATTCGGTTACCGGTTTGCTGGCGAAGCACACACAGATCCTCGGTGGCATCTTGACGGACAGACGGCTTTTCCCACTCGGCTTCGTACCAATCGGTGCCAGCGCTTTCGTCGCCAGCGGGACGCAGGTAGGGAATGCGGTTGTGGAAGATGAATCCGCCACCATCCGCGCGGATGAAGGCTGCCGCGTCTCGCTCCATGATCGGCGTCTGCCAAGAGAGCGTTCCTGTGGAACCCGCTTTGTACTTCCGCATGATCCAGGCCCAGACGTTGTGCCAGTACCGATCCTTGGCATCCAGGAATGGGTTGCCAAGATAGTCAAACCAGCAATCGGTATGTCCTAGCCCTGAGATCGCGTACCAGTCCAGGCCAAGAAAGAGGTAGTAATGCGAAGGCCGGGCGTCGATCTGTGCCAGAGCCCAGTCGGTATAGGGATTCAAGCCGTAGGCCAAACCCTGCTTCGGATGGGTGAATGTGGGCGCAAAGGTATGGTCATTCTCCTTGCCT
>Ga0315271_10000824_pt1 | contig 17991 bp, 15 predicted proteins | sample C3_top_MG_FD_204664 | JGI IMG/M metagenome (GOLD analysis project Ga0315271, IMG submission 204664) | Sediment microbial communities from Yellowstone Lake, YNP, Wyoming, USA - C3_top | ecosystem: Environmental > Aquatic > Freshwater > Lake > Sediment | place: USA: Wyoming | collected 2017-08-01
GTCGCCCAATGCAGCCTCGGCTGGCAAATCGGGCAGCACGCCATCGACGGTCTGGGCATTGACCTTGTGAATGTCGGTGAAGCGAATGCTTCGGGCGAGGAAGGCGGCGACCGCTTCCTCGTTGGCCGCATTGAGCACCGCGGCGCTGCCTTCACGCGCACGCAGGGCATCCCAGGCAAGGTACAGACCAGGAAAGCGGCCACGATCGGCGGGCTCGAAGCTCAGGTCTCTCAGGGTCTCGAATTCGAGTTTCGAGGCACCCGATGCAATGCGCTGCGGAAACGACAACGCATAGGCAATCGGCACCCGCATGTCAGGCGTGCCCATCTGTGCGAGCACGGAGTGATCGCGGCACACGACCATCGAGTGGATGATGCTTTGCGGGTGAATCACGACGCGCACCTGCTCAGGTGCCAGATCGAACAGCCAACGCGCCTCGATGACCTCGAGCGCCTTGTTCATCATCGTCGCCGAGTCGACCGAGATCTTTTGTCCCATGACCCAGGTCGGGTGCGCAACCGCCTGCTCTGGCGTGATGTCGTGCAGGCTCGCGGGATCGCGGCTGCGGAACGGCCCGCCCGATGCGGTGAGCACGATGTGATCAACGCGCTCGCGCCAGCTTTCGCGGTCTTCGGGCAGGCACTGGAAAATTGCCGAATGCTCGCTGTCGACCGGCAGCAGCGTGGCCCCGCCCTCGCGAACGGCGCGCATGAACAGCGCGCCGCCAACCACCAGCGCCTCCTTGTTCGCCAGTAGCAAGCGCTTGCCGGCGCGGGCGGCGGCCAGACAGGGTGCCAAGCCTGCAGCGCCGACGATAGCCGCCATCACCGTGGTCACCTGTTCGTGCGCGGCCAGCTCACACAGCGCGGCTTCGCCAGCCAGCACCTCGGTCGACGAATGCCGCTCGCGCAGGCGGCGTTGTAACGTGGCGGCGGCCGTGGCATCGGCCAGCGCGGCAAAACGCGGCTTCCATTGCAGGCACAGGGCTTCGAGCTTGTCCAGATTGCGCTGCGCGGTGAGGGCATAGACCTCGAAACGCTCCGGGTGGCGCGACACCACGTCGAGCGTGCTGATGCCGACCGAGCCGGTGGCACCGAGGATCGCGACGCGCTGCTTCATGCCGGTCAGACCGCGGTCAGCGCCATGGCGATCGGCAAGACAGGCAGCAACGCGTCGACACGATCGAGCACGCCGCCGTGGCCCGGCAGCAGGCGGCTCGAGTCCTTGGCCCCCGCCGCTCGCTTGACCAGCGATTCGAACAGGTCGCCGACCACACTGAATCCGGCCAGCAGCACGATCAGCGGCACCAACCCGGCCCAACCGAACCGGACCACGAGTTGGGTGTACAGGCTGGGCGAATCGACCGGCCACTGCAGGTCGATCACCAGCGCCCACAACGCTGCCAGAATGAGTACGCAGACCATGCCACCGGCGACACCTTCCCAGCTCTTGCCCGGGCTGATGGTCGGCGCCAGCTTGCGCTGGCCGAATGCGCGGCCTGCGGCGTACGCGCCAATATCGGCAACCCAGACCAGGCACAGTGTCGAAAGCAGAAAGTTGACACCGACGGCGCGCGCGCCCGCCAGCGCCAGCCAGGCCAGCCAAAGTGCAAGCAATCCAAGCGCCAGACGCACTACCGCGGGCCAGCGCGACCATGCGGCCGGTCCGCCGCGAAGCGCCACTGCACCCAGCACGAGCCAGGCGGCGAAGCCGACCTGCCAGGCAACGGTCGGCACCCGGGTCACGCTGCCGGTGAAGACCGCCCACAAGCCGGCTGTGGCCAGCAACACGCCAGGGCCGATGGCGGCCACCGCAGCCACGCCGTTCAGGCGCGACCACTCCCAACCCGCCGCGGCGATCAACAGCAGCGTCAAAAGCGCGAAGGGCCATGGCGTCGCGACCCAGAGCGTCGGCAGCAGCAATGCCAACAGCACCACCGCCGTGATCACGCGCTGCAACAGCATCAGGCTGATCCGGTCACGCGCTGACGAGCCGCGGTGCCGGTTCCGCCGGCACGCCACCGAAACGCCGGGTGCGCGCGCCAAACTCAGCCAGGGCCGCGTCGAGTTCCGCGTCGCCGAAGTCGGGCCAGAGGCAATCGGTGAAATACAGCTCGGAGTACGCCACCTGCCAGAGCAGGAAATTGCTGATCCGCACCTCGCCGCCGGTGCGGATGAACAGGTCGGGATCGGGCGCGTAATGCATGGCCATGTAGCGCGCCAACGTGGCTTCGTCGAGGGCCTCGGGCTGGACGCCATCGGCCAGTGCGCAGCGCGTGGCTTGCACCACGTCCCAGCGACCACCGTAATTGAAGGCCACCGACAGCGTGATACGCTGGTTGTGCGCCGTCGTTCGCTCGGCCTGGGCCCAGGCTTCGCGCACCTTCTCCGACACGGCGCTGCGGTCGCCGACGATACGGATGCGAACACCCTCGTTGGCCAGCTTGCTCAGGTATTTCGAAACCGCCACCAGCACCAGGCCCATCAGTCCCGAGACCTCATCGCTCGGCCGCTTCCAGTTCTCCGACGAGAACGCGAACACCGTCAGGTAGCCGATGCCACGGTCGGCGCAGGCCTGCACCGTGCGGACCAGCGCATCGACGCCCTGCTTGTGGCCGAAGAAGCGCGGCATGAGGCGCTTCTTGGCCCAGCGGCCATTGCCATCCATGACGATCGCCACGTGGCGCGGCAGGGCCGGATTAGGTTGCACGATGCGCGCCGTCAAACCGCCAGGATCTCTGCTTCTTTGGCGTGGATCAGCCGATCGATCTCCGCGATCACGCGGTCGGTGAGCTTCTGCACCTCGTCCTGCGCACGGCGTTCTTCGTCCTCGGTCGCGAGTTTGTCCTTCAGCAGCTTCTTCAGGTGCTCGTTGGCGTCGCGGCGCAGGTTGCGCACGGCGATCCGGGTTTCTTCTCCGGCATGGCGCACGACCTTCGTCAGATCCTTGCGTCGTTCCTCGGTCAGCGCCGGCATCGGCACTCGCAGCAGGTCGCCCTGGGCCGCCGGGTTGAGCCCGAGATCGCTCTCGCGAATGGCCTTTTCTATCTTCGCGCCGAGCCCCTTTTCCCACGGCTGGACGCTGATCGTTCGCGCATCGAGCAAGGTCACGTTGGCAACCTGGCTGATTGGCACCATGGCGCCGTAGTAGTCGACGTGTACCTGGTCGAGCAGTCCCGGGTGGGCGCGACCGGTACGTACCTTCTGCAGCTCGTGCTTGAAGGCCTCGATAGACTTGCCCATCTTGGTTTCGGCGGTCTTCTTGATCTCTGCAATAGTCATGGCGTCCTCGCGGCGTCACACGTGTACCAATGTGCCTTCGTCCGAGCCCATCACCACGCGCTTGAGCGCTCCGGGCTTGTTGATCGAAAAGACCTTGATCGGCAGCTTCTGGTCGCGGCACAACGCGAACGCGGTGGCGTCCATCACCTGCAGGTTCTTGGCGATCGCTTCATCGAAGCCGATGGTCGCATAACGCGTCGCCTTCGGATCCTTGTTCGGATCGGCGGAATACACACCGTCGACCTTGGTTGCCTTGAGCACGATTTCGGCACCGATTTCCGCGCCGCGCAGTGCGGCCGCCGTGTCGGTGGTGAAGAACGGGTTGCCAGTGCCTGCGGCGAACACCACGACCTTGCCTTCTTCGAGATATTGCAAGGCCTTGGGCCGCACATAGGGCTCGACGACCTGCTCGATGCCGATGGCGCTCATCACGCGCGCGGTCATGCCCTCCTGGCGCATCGTGTCGGCCAGCGCCAATGCGTTCATCACCGTTGCCAGCATGCCCATGTAGTCGGCAGTCGCACGGTCCATCCCGACCGAGCCGCCGGCCACGCCACGAAAGATGTTGCCCCCGCCGATGACCACCGCCACCTCGACGCCCAGCGCGGTGATCTCCTGCACCTCGCGCACCATGCGCACGATGGTCGCGCGGTTGATACCGTACGCGTCGTCGCCCATCAGGGCCTCGCCGGAGAGTTTGAGCAGGATTCTTTTGTAGGCCGGCATGCGGCGAGGCTCCTCAGGCAGACAACGGGTCGGAGTTTAAGGGGCCGCGCCTGTGGCCCCGTGTCCGGATGCAGCTTTACAGACCCTTTGCCGCGGCCACCTGCGCCGCGACCTCGGCGGCGAAGTGATCGGCCTTCTTCTCGATGCCCTCGCCTACCACGTACAGCGTGAAGCGCTTGACGCTGGTTGCGCGCTCTTTGAGCATCTGCTCCACGGTCTGCTTGTCGTTCTTGACGAAGGTCTGGTTCAGCAACGACACCTCCTTGAGGAATTTCTGCACCGAACCTTCGACCATCTTGGCCACGATCTCCGCTGGCTTGCCCGATTCGGCGGCCTTCTCGGTGGCGATCTTGCGCTCCTTGTCGACCAGCACGGCCGGAACCGCCGCGGCGGACAGCGCGGCCGGCTTCATCGCCGCCACGTGCATGGCCACGTCCTTGGCCGCAACGGCGTCGCCGTCGAACTCGACGATCACACCGATCCGCGTGCCGTGCAGGTAGCTGGCGAGCTTGCCGCCATCGGCGTAGCGTTGAAAGCGCCGGATCGCCATGTTCTCGCCGATCTTGCCGATCAGGCCCTTGCGCACGTCTTCGAGCGTCGGGCCGTAGCCGTCCTGTGCATAGGCCAGTGACGACAATGCCGCCACGTCGGCCGGGTTCTTGTCTGCGACCAACTGGGCGCAGGCCTTGCAGAACGCCAAGAACGATTCGTTCTTCGAGACGAAGTCGGTTTCGCAGTTGACTTCGACCAATGCGCCGGTCGTGCCGCTGACGGCGGCGCTGACCACGCCTTCGGCGGTGATCCGCGAAGCCGCCTTGCCGGCTTTGTTGCCCAGCTTGACACGCAGAATCTCTTCGGCTCGCTCGGCGTCGCCTTGGGCCTCGGTCAGCGCCTTCTTGCACTCCATCATGGGTGCGTCGGTCTTGGCGCGCAGTTCGGCGACCATGCTTGCAGTGATTGCGGGCATCTTCTTGCTCTCCGTAGTCAGGAAAAAAGGGGCCTGTTGCAGCCCCTTCGATTCAGTTCTCGCACGCCGCGGGTCACGCGTCTTCGCTGACCTCGACGAACTCGTCACCGCCCGCCGAGACGGCCTGCACCACATCGCTGCTGGCGTTGGCCTTGCCTTCGAGCACCGCATCGGCGATGGCACGGGCGTACAGCGCCACTGCCTTGGCCGAGTCGTCGTTGCCGGGGATCACGTAATCGATGCCCAGCGGCGAATGGTTCGTGTCGACGATGCCGATCACCGGGATGCCCAGCTTGATGGCCTCGGCGACGGCGATCTTGTGGTAACCGACGTCGATGACGAACATGGCATCGGGCAGTGCGTTCATGTCCTGGATGCCGCCGATGTCCTTCTCGAGCTTGGCGATCTCGCGCTGGAACATCAGCGCTTCCTTCTTGATCGACGGCTGCACGTTGGCGTCGACCTGGGCCTGCATGTCCTTCAACTTCTTCAACGAGCCCTTGACGGTCTTGAAGTTGGTCATCATGCCGCCGAGCCAGCGCTGGTCGACATACGGCATGCCGCAGCGCTTGGCCTCCAGGGCGATCACGTCGCGGGCCTGGCGCTTGGTGCCGATCATCAGGACCGTCCCGCGCTTGGACGCCAGTTGGCGGACGAACTTCAACGCACCCTCGAAGAGCGGCTGCGTCTTCTCGAGATTGATGATGTGGATCTTGTTGCGATGGCCGTAGATGTACGGAGCCATCTTCGGGTTCCAGAAGCGTGTCTGGTGCCCGAAATGGACACCCGCTTCCAGCATTTCGCGCATGGTGACGGACATGGAAAACTCCAAAAAAGGTTGGGTCTAGAATCCGGCGCGAATCGCAACAAGGCGGGCGGTTTCCGAATTTCCGCCCGGCGTTGCGACACCTTTCGATGGCCGGCTTCGCGAGTCTTTTTCTCGGCCGTGCATCGATGCTCGAAACCACGCCGGGAAAAACCCGCAGAGTATAGCAGCCGTGCCCCCGATGCCGATCGACTTGACCCAGGCTGCGACCGACATCGCCGCCGGCCGGCAGCGCGCCCAAGGCGCGCTCGACGCGGCGCTGGAGCGGGCCGCGGCGAGCGCCAATCGCCGCACCTTCATCCGCCGCTTCGAGGCCTCGGCGCGGGCGGCCGCACAGGCCATCGATCTACTGCAAGCAAGTGGTGCGCCGCTGCCGCCGCTGGCCGGGCTGGCAGTTTCGGTAAAAGACTTGTTCGACGTCGCGGGCTTTCCGACCACCGCGGGCTCGTCGTCGCTGCACGATGCAGCGCCGGCTGAACGCGATTGCCCGGCCGTTGCCAGGCTGCGCGCAGCGGGCGCGGCGCTGGTGGGTCATACCAACCTGACCGAATTCGCCTTCTCGGGCGTGGGCATCAATCCGCACCATGGCACCCCCGCCAACCCGGCCACTGCAGCCCTCGACGCCGAACCGCGAATTCCGGGCGGCTCGACGTCCGGCGGCGCAGTATCGGTCGCGACCGGTGCGGCCTGGGCCGCGCTCGGCTCCGACACCGGTGGCTCGATCCGCATCCCGGCGGCCTTGCAAGGGCTGGTCGGCTTCAAGTGCACGGCGCGGCTGGTGCCGACCGAGGGCGCGATTCCCTTGTCGACCACGCTCGATACTGCCTGTGCCATCACGCGCTCGGTGCGTGACGCGGTGCTGCTGCACGAGGTGTTGGCGGCGCGCCCGGTCGGCATCGATCGGCGCCCGTTGTCGCAGTGGCGTTTGGCCCTGCCGCGCAGCGTCATGCTCGACGCCCTGGCGCCCGAAGTGGCGAGCGCGTTCGAGCAGGCACTCTCGACGTTGCGCCGGGCCGGCGCCCGCATCGACGAAATTGAGTTGCCGAGCCTCGCCGACACGGCCGCACTTGTGCGCGGCGGCGGCTTGTCGGCCGCCGAAAGTTGGGCCTGGCACCGCCACCGGCTGGCCGGACGAGAAAACGCGTACGACCCGCGAGTGGCGCTGCGCATCCGCCGTGGCGAGGCAATCAGCGGCGCGGACTACATCGACCTGCTTGCCGAGCGGCGAGGCTGGATCGCGCGCACAGACGCCGCACTGGTCGGCATCGACGCTCTGCTGTCGCCGACGGTGCCCATCCTTGCACCGCGATTGCAGCCGTTGGTCGACAGCGACGACGCGTTCTTTGCCGCCAATGCCATGCTGTTGCGCAACCCGTCGTTGATCAATCTGCTGGATGGGTGTGCACTTTCGCTGCCCTGTCACCTTGAGGGAGACTGGCCGGTCGGCCTGATGGTCTGGGGCCCGTCGTTGGCGGACGATAGGGTGCTGGCCGTTTCACTCGCCATCGAGCAGGCCTTGCAAGGCCGCGCCTTGCTCCGCGCCCCCATCGACACGTTCGCACTGCTGTCAGCAGCGTGAACAGGCCGTAGTGCGAATCGCGGTCGTCGGAGCCGGCATCGTCGGCGTGGCAACGGCCTATGAGCTGGCTTGCGACGGCCATCAGGTCACGGTCTTCGAGCGGCGCGCCAGCGTCGCGGTCGAGGCCAGCTTCGCCAACGCCGGCGTGGTGGCTCCCGGCTACGTCGCGCCGTGGGCCGCACCAGGCATGCTGGGCAAGGTGCTCGGCCAGATCGGCCGGCGCGACGCCGCGGTGCGACTGGCGACCCTGCCCGGACCTGCACTCGCCGGCTGGCTCTGGCGCTGGTGGCGCGCATGTGCCGCGCCCCGCCATCTGGTTCATCGCAATGCGATGCTGGCGTTGGCCACGGCGAGCCAGGCGCGCACACGTGAGGTAGCGGCCAGCCTGGCGATCGAACACGAGCACGCGAGCGGCTTGTTGGTGTTGTTGCGCAGCGAACGTGAACTGGTGCGCGCGCGCGCCGGCCTGGGCTGGATGACCGAACACGGCATTGCATTTCACCTCCTCGACGCCGAGGGCTGCCGCCGCACCGAACCGGCGCTCGACGAGGCCACGCCGCTACGCGCCGGCATCTACCAGCCCGGCGCCAACGTCGGCAACTGCCGCCAGTTCGCGATCGGGCTCAAGGCCGAGTTAATGCGACGCGGTGTCGATTTTCGATTCGGTCAGTCCGTGCAGCGCCTGACCCCGGGCCGACCCGAGGTGATCGTCGACAGTGTGGCGCTGGCCGCTGACACCGATTCGGCGCCTGCCAGGCCGCAGCTGCCGCGCAGCGAGCGCTTCGACGGCGTGATTGTCTGCGCCGCCATCGAGAGCTGCACGCTGTTGCGACCGCACGGCCTGAAACTACCGCTGGTGCCGGTGTACGGCTACTCGATCACTCTGCCGGTGCTCAAGTTCGAGACCTACCCCGACGCTGGTCCACGCGGGGCCTTGATCGACGAGCGCTACAAGGTGGCGATCAGCCGGCTGGGCGATCGCGTGCGCGTGGCGGGAAGCGCCGAACTCGGCGGCACGGCGGAGCGTATGCGCGATGCGCCGATCGCGACCCTGCACCGTGTCCTGCAGGACTGGTTCCCGAACGCGGCGCGCCACGCGCAAGCGCAAGCCTGGAAGGGCGCGCGGCCGATGTCGCCCGACGGGCCGCCGGTCATCGGCGCCACCGGTCTGCCCGGCGTCTGGGTCAACACCGGTCATGGCTCGAGCGGCTGGGCCCTGGCCTGCGGCAGTGCCCGCCTGCTGGCCGACGCCGTCGCCGGGCGCGAACCGGCGATCGACGATTCGCGCTTTTCGCCGCTGCGCTGGCGCTGAGGGCGACAATGGCCCCGGCGATGAGCACCGTGCGACGTATCACCTTCGACTCAGGGCCGTGGCCGCTGTACGGTACCGACGCGTCGCGCCAGGTCGAGGCGCTGGCCGCAGCAGCCTGTGCGCCGCATACGCTGATGCAGCGCGCTGGCGAGGCCACCGCAAGACTGGCCATCGCACTGGCGCCGCATGGCCAGAGCATCTGGATTGCCGCCGGCCCCGGCAACAACGGTGGCGATGGTTACGAAGCGGCGTGCCGGCTGCAACAGGCCGGACGGCAGGTCAGGGTCACCGCGCTCGGCGCCGTGGAGCGGCATGGCGCCGACGCCGCCGCGTCGCTGGCGCGCGCACAGGCGGCAGGCGTGCAGATCGAACCATCGCTGCCGACGAACGTGGAATGCGATCTGGCGATCGACGCGGTATTCGGTCTGGGCACGGGCCGCGCCGCCGGCGGCCCGTTCGCCGATGCGTTGCGGCTCTTCAACCGACTGCGTGGCCCGCGCCTGGCGGTCGACCTGCCCAGCGGCCTGGACAGCGATCACGGCTTCGTACATGGTGAAATTGGTGCGCAGGCCACGCACACGCTGGCCCTGCTGACGCTCAAACCCGGTCAATTCACGGACCACGGGCGCGAACAGTGCGGCGAGGTCTGGTTCGATGACCTGGGCAGTGGCGACGCGATGGCAGCGGTACCGCCGCAGGCCTGGTTGGGTGGTGCCGACGCGGCGCTCGAAGTCCCGGCGCCACGGCAGCACGCTCGCCACAAGGGCAGCTTCGGCGACGTGATCATTGTCGGCGGCGCGGCAGGCATGGGCGGTGCCGCTCTGCTGGCAGGCCGCGCAGCACTGGTTGCCGGCGCCGGACGTGTCTACGTCAGTGCGCTGGACCCCGCCGCACCGCAGGTGGACACGCTGTGGCCCGAACTGATGCTGCGCCCGGACCTGTGGCGCGCAAACGGCACCGCAATCGGCAGCGCCACGGTGGTCTGCGGTTGCGGTGGGGGCAACGCAGTACGAGAAGCATTGCCGTTGTTGATGGCCCGCGCTGCGCGGCTGGTTCTGGATGCCGATGCACTGAACGCGATCGCAGCGGACGGCGGGTTGCAAACACTGCTGATGGCGCGCGCGGGTCGCGGCCAGGCCACGGTACTCACGCCGCACCCGCTGGAAGCCGCACGCCTGGCAGGCATCACGGGCGCGGCAGAGGTGCAATCCGACCGCCTCGGCCAGGCCCAGCGTCTGGCCGAGCGCTTGGGCTGCGTGGTGCTGCTCAAGGGCTCGGGCAGCGTGATCGCGGCGCCGAAGCTGTCCAGCCACATCAACGCCAGCGGCAATGCCCGCTTGGCCAGTGCCGGCACGGGCGACGTGCTGGCCGGCTGGCTGGGCGGGTTGTGGGCGGCTGCACAGGCGCAGGTGCCACCCGCCTCGCCGCATCGGGTGGCCCAGGCGGCAGCCTGGCTGCACGGCGCGGCGGCCGAGAACAGCGGCGATCGCACGCCGCTGACGGCCTCGTCCTTGCTGTTGCGCCTGGCCGCGGTCGGCTGACTGCGGCTCTAGACCTGCCCGGCGCTCAACGGCCTTTGCTGGTGCGGCCCGGGGCCTTCTTCTCCCCGCGCGCGATGCGCTTGGCCGTGGCTCGCTTGCCGGCACCGGCGCTGGCCTGACGCTTGCGCGTTGCCTTCTTTACCGCCACATCGCTGGCCTTGGTGCCAGCCAGTTCGTCGACGGCATTGGCGGCGCGGCGGCGCGGCGCCGGCTTGCCGCGCTGGCCTTTGGCCAGCAGCCGCTCTTCCTGGCCTTCGCGCACCAGCCGGAAGTCGATCTTGCGTCCGTCGAGGTCGACTCGGCTGACCTGGACCCGCAACCGCGCGCCGATACCGTAGCGCACGCCGGTGCGCTCGCCGCGCAGTTCCTGGCGTGCCTCGTCGAAGCGGTAGTACTCGCCGCCGAGTTCGGTGATGTGCAGCAGGCCTTCGACATAGAGCGCATCGAGTTGCACGAACAGGCCGAAACTGGTTGCCGCCGTCACAGTGCCGCTGAACTCCTCGCCGAGGCGGTCGCGCATAAAGCGACACTTGAGCCAGGCTTCGACGTCGCGCGAGGCCTCGTCGGCGCGGCGTTCGTTGGCGCTGCAATGCGCACCCGCGGCCTCCCAATGCTCGCTTTCAAGTGCATGAGCCTTGGGCGCCTTGCCACCCTTGCGCACCGTGGGCAGTTCTTCGAGCGCACCGCTGTCGATGTGATAGCGCTTGCCGTGCAGCACGGCCTTGATCACGCGGTGCACCAGCAGGTCGGGGTAGCGACGAATGGGGCTGGTGAAATGCGTGTAGGCACCGTAGGCCAGGCCGAAGTGACCGGCGTTGGCCGCGGTGTAGATCGCCTGTTGCATCGAGCGCAACAGCATGGTGTGGATCTGCAGCGCGTCCGGCCGGTCCTTGGTGGCATCGGCGATGGCCTGGAACTCGCGTGGCGTGGGATCGTCGCTGACTGAGAGCCCCAGACCGAGCGCCTTCAGGTAGTTCTGCAGCGCGATCTTCTTCTCCGGCGTCGGCCCTTCGTGCACGCGGTACAGCGCCGGGTGCTTGGCCTGGGCAATGAAGTCGGCCGTGCACACGTTGGCCGCCAGCATGGCCTCCTCGATCAGCCGATGGGCGACGTTGCGGGTACGCGGAATGATCTTCTCGATGCGGCCGTTGTCGTCGCACACGATCTGCGTTTCGGTGGTCTCGAAATCGATGGCGCCACGCTGGTTACGCTGCTTGATCAAGGCGCGGTAGACCTCGTGCAGGTGCACCAGGTGCGGCACCAGTTCGGTCCGCCGCGCCGCTTCCGGCCCGCGCGTATTGGCCAGGATGGCCGCCACCTCGGTGTAGGTCAGGCGTGCCTGCGAATGGATGATCGCCGGGTAGAACTGGTAGCCCTCGATCTCGCCGAGCGGGCCGACGACCATGTCGCAGACCATCGCCAGGCGGTCCTCCCCAGGGTTGAGCGAGCACAGACCGTTGGACAGCTTCTCCGGCAGCATCGGGATCACGCGACGCGGGAAGTAGACCGAGGTCGCGCGTTCATAAGCGTCTTGGTCGAGTGGCTCGGCCGGCTTGACGTAGTGGCTGACGTCGGCAATGGCGACGATCAGGCGCCAGCCTGCCTTCTTCGCGCGGCCCGCACCGCCGGTCAGTGGCTCGCAGTACACCGCATCATCAAAGTCACGCGCATCCTCGCCGTCAATCGTCACCAGCGCAACGTCGCTGAGATCGATGCGGTGCTTGCGGTCGAGCGGTCGAAGGCGCTCGGGCAACGCTGCCGCCTGCGCAATCGTCTCGGCCGAAAAGCGATGCGGCACTTCATACTTGCGGACCGCGATTTCGATCTCCATGCCGGGGTCGTCGATCTCACCCAGCACCTCCGCGACGCGGCCGACCGGTTGCGAAAACATCGACGGCGGCTCAGTCAGCTCGATGGCCACGACCTGCCCTGCCTGTGCATTGGCGGTGGCGTTCTTCGGAATCAGGATGTCCTGCGCATAGCGCTTGTCCTCGGGGGCCACCAGCCAGATGCCGCTCTCGTGCAGCAGGCGGCCGATGATCGGCGACTTGCGCCGCTCCAGGATCTCCAGCACGTGCCCTTCGGGTCGACCGCGGCGGTCGTAGCGCACGATGCGCACGCGCACACGGTCCCGGTGCAAAACGGCGCGCATTTCCTGCGGCGTGAGATAGATTTCGGCGGCAGTGCGATCGTCGCGAGTGACGAATCCATGCCCGTCGCGATGGCCCTGCACGATGCCTTCGACCTCGCTCATCAGAGCGGCGCCGATCGTGGCCGCGGCCTGAGCAACAATATTTTTGATGATAAAGTCCTGTGTCCTGAAATGCCCAGGTGGCGGAATTGGTAGACGCACTAGTTTCAGGTACTAGCGGGTAACTCCGTGGGGGTTCGAGTCCCTTCCTGGGCACCAAAGAATGTTGAATGGAGACTGGGCCGTTGCCGTGCGACGGCCCTTCTTCTTTGTTCGATTCAGATCGAGAATTTCTTCGCCAATGCTTCCGGGCGAAGGTCGTCGTATTCCTCGAACGGCTGGTGTATCCATGGGCTGGTGGGCAGCATCTCGACGAAATAGTCCGGCGTGTAGCCCGACACGCCCTTGGTCCACAGCACTGCCGAACGCAACTCGCTGATCGAGGGCATACCGCGCAGCCGCTCGACCACCGCCTTGAGCGTTACGCCGGAGTCCGCGAGATCATCGACCAGCAGCACGCGGCCGGCCAACTCGCCTTTGGGCAAGGTGATGTACTTGGCCAGGTCGAGGCGGCCCTGAATGGTGCCGGCCTCGGCGCGGTAGGAACTCGTGCTCATGATCGCCAGGGGCTTGTCGAACACGCGCGACAGCACGTCGCCCGGGCGCATGCCGCCGCGGGCCAGGCACAGGATCTGATCGAACACCCAGCCCGAGTGCGCGACCTTGAGCGCCAGGCGCTCGATCAGCATGTGGTATTCGTCCCAGGAGACGTAAAGGTGTTTGCCGTCGTCGGTGAGCATCGTGGTGGACTTTCCTCAGGTCTTGTAGGGATGGCGCAGCAGGATGGTCTGCTCGCGGTCGGGTCCGGTCGATACCATGTCGATCGGTGCACCCATGCATTGCTGCACCCGCTCGAGGTAACGCCGGGCATTGAGCGGCAACTGGTCCCACTTCGTCAGACCCACCGTCGGCTCGCTCCAGCCCGGGAAATGCTCGTAGATCGGCTTGCAGGCCAGGATGTCGTCGGCGTCCAGCGGCAGGATGTCGATGTGCTGGCCACGCAACTCGTAGCCGATGCAGATGCTGATCTCGGACAGCCCGTCCAGCACATCGAGCTTGGTGATGCAAACGCCGGAAATGCCATTGATGATCATTGATCGCTTAAGCGCCGCGGCGTCGAGCCAGCCGCAACGGCGGGGCCGGCCGGTCACGGTGCCGCGCTCCTGGCCAATCGTCGACAGGTGGTGACCAACCGTTCCGGCCACGTCCATCGCCAACTCGGTCGGGAACGGCCCCGAACCGACGCGCGTGGTGTACGCCTTGGTGATGCCCAGGATGTAATGCAGCTGATCCGGCCCGACGCCTGCGCCGGCGGCCGCGTTGCCAGCCACGCAGTTGCTCGACGTGACGTACGGGTAGGTCCCGTGGTCGATGTCGAGCAGCGTGCCCTGCGCGCCCTCGAACAGCAGGTTCGCGCCGGAACGGTTGGCGCTGTAGATTCGGTAGCCGACGTCGGCCAGCATCGGCTTCAACTGTTCGGCCACCGCCATGGCATGGTCGAAGATCGGCCGGTAGTCGAGCGGGCGGGACTTGAGGTAGCCAGCCAGCGCAAAGTTGTGCAACTCGACCAATTCGCGCAGCTTGCAGGCGAAGCGATCGGGGTGCTTCAGGTCCTGCACACGCAGCGCGCGGCGCGCCACCTTGTCTTCGTAGGCCGGACCGATGCCCTTGCCGGTGGTGCCGATCTTGCCCGCACCACTGCTCTCGCGCAGCGCTTCGCGCGCCTTGTCGACCTCGACGTGGAACGGCAGGATCAGCGGGCACGATTCGCTGATGAACAACCGTGAGCGGACCTCGACGCCAATGCCCTCCAGGCGCTCGATCTCGCCCAGCAGGTGCGACGGATCCACGACCACGCCGTTGCCGATGTAGCAGGCCACTCCGTCGCGCATGATGCCGCTCGGGATCAACTGCAGCGCGGTCTTGACACCCTTGATGACCAGCGTATGGCCGGCGTTGTGGCCACCCTGGAAGCGGACCACGCCCCGCACATGGTCGGTCAACCAGTCGACGACCTTGCCCTTGCCCTCGTCGCCCCACTGGGTACCGACGACGACGACGTTGCGGCCGCGGCCGGTTGATGCTTGCATGATGTTGGCGATTCCAGTTCCCGATTCGTGCTCAGAGTGCGCGCAACACCCAGCAACCGTCGACGTTGATCAGTTCGCGGTCGCAGTCGTATTCCTGCGCTTCATGTTCGTGGCCGGGCAACGTGCAGACCACCATCTGGCCCTGCTCACGCAATCGACGCACGGTGGCGCGCAATTCGCGGTCCTCGTTCCACGGCGCGCGCACCGCGGCCACGGCGGGCTGCTCTGCTGCGGCCATCGCCAATGCCTTCACGTCCAGGCTGAAGCCGACGGCGGGACGATTGCGGCCGAACACCGCGCCAACCTCGTCGTAGCGGCCACCACGCGCCAGTGCCGCGTTGGCGGCTGCACCGTAGACCGAGAACCGCGCGCCGCTGTAGTAGGCATAGCCGCTCATGTCAGCCAGATCGAAGCCGATGCGCGCCGCAGGATGCGCCATTTGTACATGGTCGGCCAGCCACGCCAGATCGTCCAGCGCGCGGCCGATCGCCGGGTGCGGCGGCAGCTCGGTGCGTGCGGCGCCCAGTACCTCGCCACCACCGTAGAGCCGCAGCAGTGCGGACAAGGCATCCCGCGTCTGCCCGGTCAGCGCCTGCGACAGCTCCGACAGAGCCGCCGTGTCCTTGCGTGCCAGTGCGTCGATCACGAGCTCATCGACCGCGGCATCGCCGAGCACCGCGCGCACGATACGCGCGTGGCCCAGATCGAGCAGCACGTCGTCGACCCCGGCGGCGTGCAGCCCATCGAGCGCCAGGTCGAGGATCTCGAGGTCGGCCTCCAGACCGCCATGGCCGTAGATCTCGGCACCGAACTGCAGCGGCTCGCGCGTGCTTTGCGCGCTGTCGGCGCGCGTGTGCAGCACCGGACCGCAATAACAAAGGCGGGCCACGCCCTGGCGGTTGAGCAAGTGCGCGTCGATGCGCGCCACCTGCGGCGTGGTGTCGGCGCGCAGACCCAGCGTGCGACCGGAGAGTTGATCGACCAGCTTGAAGGTCTTCAGATCCAGGGCGTGGCCGGTACCCGACAGCAAAGATTCAAGATGCTCGAGCATCGGCGGCATCACCAGCTCGAAACCATAGCTGCGAGCGCCATCGATCAGCGTGCGCCGAAGCTCCTCGATGCGCCGGGCCTGGCTCGGCAACACATCGGCAATCTGCTCTGGCAACAGCCACGCACGCGACATGGGAGAAAACGCAGCGTTGTTGAAAGCGGCATTGTACCGACCGCTTCAGGCCACTAAGCCTTCCAGATCACGAACAACAACAGCCCGGCGACGAGACTGATCAAGCCGATGAAGCGGATCTGACCGTCGCTCATTCGCGTCGCACGCTCGAAGGCCTGGCGCCAGGTTGCTGGGCTCAGGAACGGCAACAGGCCCTCGAACACCAGCATCAGCGCCAAAGCACCGAGCAGCACGTCACCCATGGCTGGCGCTGCGGCCTTACTTCTTTGCCGCCGGCGCCGGGGCTGCGCCGCCGCTGCGCATGACGCGGAAGAAGTCACTGCCGGGGTCGAGCACCATCACGTCGCTCTTGTTGCGAAAACTCGCCCGGTAGGCCTCGAGGCTGCGATAGAACTGGGCGAATTGCGGGTCGCGGCCGAAGGCATCGGCGTACAACGCCGACGCCTTCGCATCGCCCTGACCCTTGACCTTCTGCGCATCGCGGTAAGCCTCGGCGACGATCACCTCGCGCTGGCGATCGGCGTCGGCGCGGATTTTCTCCGACTCCGCTCCGCCCTGCGACCGCAACTCGTTGGCCACGCGGTTGCGCTCGGACTGCATGCGACGGTAGACGGAGTCGGTGATATCGGCGACGAAGTCGACGCGCTTGACGCGCACGTCGATGATTTCGATGCCGAACGACTTGGCCTCGTCGGCCAGCCGGCTGCGCACATCCTGCATCACGCTCTCGCGCTCGGTGGCCAGCATGCCGCTCACCGTGCGCCGCGTGACAACTTCGTTGAAAGCGGCCTGCACCACCGGCGCCAGCCGATTCTCGAGATTGCGCAGATCGACGCCATTGTTGCGGATGAACTGGCGCGGCTCGGCAATGCGCCACTTGACCAGCCAGTCGATGATCAGGCTCTTCTTCTCGGCTGTGAAGATCGGTCGCGTCTCGGGGCTGTCCAGGGTCTGAATCCGCTTGTCGAGGAAGACCACGTTCTGTAGCGGCGGCGGCAGCTTGACCTTCAGGCCCGGTTCGGTGATCACTTCCTTGATCTCGCCCAGAGCGTAGACCACCGCCACCTGGCGCTGATCGACGATGAAGAGCGTGGAAGCGGCGAGCATCAGCGCAAGCAAGACGCTGACGGCAATGAGTCCAATGCGATTCATGTTCTGTTTACTCCCCGGCTCAGCGACCGTCACGGTCACGGGTGCGCGCGCCATCGCGCGAGCGCGGGTCGGCACCGACCGCGCCGGTCGACTCGGGTGTCGGCACCGAAGCCGGTGCCGCGGCCGCCGGCGTCGCGACGACGGCGCCCGCCTGCTGCATCAACTTGTCCAGCGGCAGGTAGAGCAGGTTCGAGCCGTTGCGGCTGTCGACCAACACCTTGCTGACATTGCCGTACACCGACTGCATGGTTTCCAGGTACAGCCGGTCGCGTGTCACCTGTGGCGCTTTCTGGTACTCGGTCAGGACGGAGCGAAAGCGTTGCGCGTCGCCCTCGGCCTGCGCAATCACGCGCGCGCGGTAGCCCTCGGCCTCCTCCTTCAATCGCGAGGCGGTGCCCTGGGCCTTCGGGATCACATCGGCCGCATAGGCCTGGCCTTCGTTCTTGAAGCGGTCGCGGTCGGCGGTGGCCTTCACGGCGTCGTTGAACGCCGCCTGCACCTGCTCGGGCACCTGCACGTTCTGCACATTGACGTTGGCAATGATGATGCCCGCCTTGAGGCGGTCGAGTTGAACCTGGATCGACTTGACCAGATCGGCGGCAATTGCGTCGCGCTGCTCGTAAAGCACCTGGTCGACCTTGCTGCGGCCGACGATTTCGCGCACCGCGGTCTCGCTGGCCTGAACCACGGCCTCCTCCGGGTTGCGGTTCTCGAACAGGTAAGCACGGGCGTCCTTCAACCGGTATTGCACGGTGAAGCGGATGTCGACGATGTTCTCGTCTTGCGTCAGCATCGACGAATCGCGCAGGCCGGTCGACGGTGCCACCACATTGCGGCCGACCTCGGCCGAGCGCAATTGCGTCACCGCCACCGTCTCGTGCGCCTGAAAGGGATAGGGCCAGCGGAACTGGATGCCGGCGTCGCGCGTCTGGGTGTAGCGGCCGAACGACGTCACGACCGCCTGCCAGCCTTCCTGGACGATGAACACGCCGCTGCCGAGCCAGACCAGTGCCGCGACGGCAGCGATCAACGACAAGCCGATGCCTGCGCTCTTCATGTCGGGCTGAAAGCCTCCGCCATCGC
>Ga0315271_10000825_pt1 | contig 17985 bp, 14 predicted proteins | sample C3_top_MG_FD_204664 | JGI IMG/M metagenome (GOLD analysis project Ga0315271, IMG submission 204664) | Sediment microbial communities from Yellowstone Lake, YNP, Wyoming, USA - C3_top | ecosystem: Environmental > Aquatic > Freshwater > Lake > Sediment | place: USA: Wyoming | collected 2017-08-01
GGTCAACCAGAACGGCACCCACACCTTCGCCGAGGCGTTCTCCAAGACCGAGGACTCCCGGACGGTGCCGGTGCCCGGGCCGGTCATGGACGTGCTGCTGCGCCACCAGGCGGTGTACCGCCCGGATGCGGGCCGTGAGGACTTCATGTTCACCAGCAACCGGGACACCCACGTGCTGCGCGGCACGTTCTCCCGCGACGTGCTGGCCAAGGGAGTGGCCCGCGCCGGGCTCGACGGCCGCCGAGTCACCTGGCTGACGCTGCGACACACCGCCGCGTCGCTCATGTTCGACGCCGGCCTGACGATCTTCGAAGTCCAGCAGCGCCTCGGGCACAAGAGCCCGACACTCACCGCCGAGATCTACACCCACCTGATGCGGGAGCGGTTCGAAGAGGGACGCGAGAAGCTCGAGGCCTACATGGCGGTCAAGCGCTCGGGAACCGTGTGCGCGGGTGCGTCCGACGCGACGGGCTAGGTGGCACGACTAGCCAGGGTCTGGCCGTTGGCCGCTCAGGCGACTCCGACCAGGCGAACTCCACCATGGGCGAGCCTGGGGATCGGCTCTTCCTAGCTCTGCGCACCTCCGATGGCTGCGATCTGGCGGTATCGTGATCGTCAGCTTCGGCGGGTTCGATGTCGCCCGCCTCTTGGCCGAGTTCGATTCAGCTACGCACTGCCAGCGACAGAGGGATGCGTGAGTCGCCTGTGACGTGTCCGATTTGCGGCGAGGCGCGGTGGGCTCGCACGGAACAAGGGCTGGTGCGGGTGGACTGCGAGATACGCCATCGGCCACTGGGAGTTCCGAGCTGGCTGTCGGCCCGCCCTGGGCACTGGTGGGTACGGCTCGAGGCGACCGAGGACGGATCCGTTGAGCCGTGTCTCACCGTCCGTCCAAGCGGATCGTCCAGCCGCGAACGAGGGTCGCACGAAGGTACCGGCGATTCGTGACCTTCACAGATCGTTGCCGGCGTAGGACTGGTTGAAGCTCTTGTTGGTGAGCGGGAAGTCGGGAACGATCGTGTCGGCCAAGGCAACGGGAAGAGCGGGCCAGTTGAAGAACGACGGGTCGGCGATCTTGGTGCGGGAGATCTGGCCGCTGGCGTCGAGTTCGACCCTGTGGGTGATGAGTCCGCGCCAGCCTTCGACCAGTCCCAGACCGGAGCCGGTGCGGTTCGCCTGGACGCTCCTCCCGGACCCGGCCCCGGCTCCGAGGCGTCGGATGAGGTTCGCGATGACGTCCGCCGAGACCGTGAGCTCCCGCACTCGCATGTTGTAGCGGCTCAGTACGTCGCCGTTCTGCTCGACGATGACGGTGAAGGCGTCGCCGAGGTCGACGAAGGGGTGGTCGCGACGGGCGTCGATGTCGATGCCGGAGGCCCGGGCGACGTAGCCGAGGACGCCGAGCCGGCGGGCGGAGTCGTTGCTGAGGACGGAGGTGCCGGTGAACCGGTCGCGGACGGTGGCGTTGGCCAGGGTGAGTGCGGCGAGCTGGTTGGCCTCCTGCGCGAGCCAGGTGACGACCCGCGGATTTGGGAGGCCGCGCAGCCTGGACCCACCGATGGTGATGCCGCCGCGCAACAGGCGGTGCCCAGTGGTGTCGGCGTTGAGGCGCATCAGTGATTCGCGCAGCCTGAGCGCGTGGGACTGCATGAGCCCGTATCCGACGTCGTTGGCGAGGGCACCGATGTCGGCGATGTGGTTGTGCACCCGTTCGAGCTCCAGCAACAGCGCGCGGACCAGGCGGTCCTGCTCGTTGACCTCGATGCCGGCGGCTTCCTCGACGGCCATGGCGAAGGCGAGGGTGTGTCCGACTGCGGTGTCGCCGCTGATCCGCTCGGCGATCTCGATCGCGTCCTGCGGTTGTCGGCCCTCGAACATCTGTTCGATGCCGCGGTGGACGAACCAGAGGCGGGCCTTCATCCGCAGGATGGTCTCGCCGACGACGGAGAACCGGAAGTGGCCGGGTTCGATGAGGCCGGCGTGGACAGGACCCACGGGGATCTCATAGACGCCGTCACCCTCGACCTCGAGGAAGGGGAAGGAGCCCATGGCCTCGTCGAACACCGGCACCGGTTCCGTGCTGCGCAACATCGGGTACCAACCGGTGGGCCAGTGTCCGTGCCGGACGAGTCGGCGCGGAAGAGGGTGGTTGATCGGGGTGATGCCGTAGAGGTCACGGATCTCGCGCTCGAAGCGCCCTACCGAGTAGTCGAGGCGGGCCAGGCTGGGGATCTGCGGGTCAGCGGCGGCCACGGGAAGGACCAACTCGACCCTGCGGTCGTCCGTGGGTCGCACCAGGACGTACACGACGCGGAAGTCCGGGTCATCCTGGTGGCAGGCGACCAGGGCGAGGCGGAACCCGTCCGCGAGGTGCGACTCGAGGCGCGCTCCGACGTCGTCGCGGGTGACGTCGAAACGGTCCCGTCGTGGTACCACCGTCACTGTCCACCTCCGAGCACGTGTGCGGCCTGCGCGAGCAATGTCGAGACCGGACCGACGAGGAATCCAGCGACCGCGGTGACACCGAGTGCGGCGATCAGCGGCACTCGCGGACCGTGCCACGAACGGTCGACCGGTTCCTCGTCGGCCTCCGAGCTGCTCGTCCCGAACATCATGTCGCCGGTGTGGCGGGCGAGTCCGATGAAGGCGATGAGCAGCAGGGTGACGGCTGCCGCCGTCACCCAGCCCAGCCCGCGCTGGAAGCCGGCGATGACGATGGCGAGCTCGGTGAAGAACAGCACGAACGGTGGCATCCCGAGCAGCGCCGCCATCGCGGCCAGGAACGGCACGGCGATGCCAGGCCGTCGGCTCAGCAGGGAGCGGAGGTCGGCGATCCTCGTGGTGCCGTCGACGGCCAGGATCCGGCCGGACACCACGAAGATGCTGGACTTGGCCAGCCCGTGCCCGAGCATGTGGAGCAGCGCGGCGCCGATGGCCAGTGGACCCCCGATGGCGGCGGCGAGGGCGATGATGCCCATGTGCTCGATGCTCGAGTAGGCCAGCATCCGTTTGAGGTCGCGCTGGCGCAGGATGAGCGCGCCGGCCTCGGCGATGGACAGCAAGGCGCCGGCGATGAGCAAGCCGCGCATCAGGCTGGGTCCGATGACGGCGTCTGTGATGGCCTGCACGCGCAGGATCCCATAGAACGCCACCGAGAGCAGCACCCCGGACATCAGCCCGGACACCTCGGCGGGTGCCTGGCTGTGGGCGTCGGGGAGCCAGCTGTGCATGGGGGCGAGACCGGCCTTGGTCGCGAATCCCAGCAGGGTGAGACCGGCGGCCATCTTCACCAGGCCCGGGTCGAGCCCGAGCCCGGGCTGCATCAGCGCCGTCCAGGACAGCGTCGGGTCGCCGGTCGCGACCGTGGCGGAGTAGAGCAGGACGATGCCGAGCAGGGCGATCGCGACTCCGACCGATCCGAGGATCACGTACTTCCAGGCGGCCTCGAGCGCTGTGCGGGTCTTGTGGTGTCCCACGAGGAACGCAGTCGTGATGGTGGTGGCCTCGATCGCCACCCACAGGATCCCGAGGTTGTCGGCCAGCACGGCCAGGGACATCGCGAGCAGGAACGCGACGAGAAGGCTGGGGTAGGCGAACGCGCGGCGTCGCGTCGTCCCCCATGCGGCCAGTCCGCCCCAGGTGGCGGTGAGACCGACCGCTCCGACGATGGTGAGCATGAACGCGGTCAGGGCGTCGGCGCGCAGCAGGCCGTCCAGAGCGGTCAGCGTGCGGCCGGAGAGGACCTGTGCCGAGATCGCCACGCCGCTGACCAGCACCACGCTGGCGGCGAGCACCCCGGCGTACCGGTTGAGCCACGCACGCTGCAGCATGACCGTGGCGATGCCGAGGGCGAGGCAGAGGGCGAGTGGGGCGATGAGGAGGAGGTCCATCAGTCGCGCAATTCCGTCAGGTCGTCGAGATCGGTGGCGCCGAACTCGTCACGGATCCTTCCGGTGAGGACATAGAGGATGAGGATGACGAGCAGGACGTCGAGGACCACGCCGAGCTCGACGATGATCGGGACTCCCCCCGAGGACAGGAACGCGACGGTGGAGGTGCCGTTGTCGATGACGAGGAACCCGACGAGTTGCACGATGGCGTGGCGGCCGGTGACCAGCAGCAGGAAGCCGTAGAGCACCAGGGCGATCCCGACCGGGATGGCTTGGACGGTCGGGCCGCTCCCGAGGGCGGCCAGGGGGGCGCTCACCGCGTAGGCGAGGGCGGTCAGCCCGGCCATCGCGATGAGGGAGGTCGCGGTATTGATCAGCGGCGCGCCACCGCGCTCGCCTCGGCTGCTGCGGACGAGCACCAGCGGCAGCACGATGCCCTTGAACACCAGCACGAGGAGCGCCAGGGCCAGCAGCTCGGGGCTGCCGGCCTCGATGCCGAGGACGCCCACGAGTGCGGCAAGGGCGAGCCCTTGCAGCGACATCAGCGGGAGGGCAGCGGCCTGCGCCCGCCGCCAGACGAGCAGGACCGCAGACAGCAGCAGCACGGCCGAGCACATGCCGATCGCCTGCGCGTAGAGGGTCGCGGACATCTCTACACCGTCACCGTCAGGTAGGAGGCGGTGACGGCGAGGAGAGCGAGGACGAAGGAACCGGCGAGCAGCTCTGGGACGCGGAAAAGGCGGAGCTTCGCGAGGAACACCTCGACGGTGGCCAGGACGGCGCCGAGCACCGCGAGGCGGATCGCCAGGGTCAGCATTCCCACGAGCACGGGGACAGGGGCGACTTCGACGGCCATCCCGAACGGCACGGTCAGGGTCCCGATCAGGCCGAGCAGCGCACCGAGCCGCAACCACGAGCCCAGCTCGAGCCAGCCGAGATCGCGCCCCGAGCTCTCGAGCACCATCGCCTCGTGCACCATCGTGAGCTCGAGGTGCGTGGACGGGTTGTCCACCGGCATCCGGCTCGTCTCGGCAATCACCGCGATCGCCAGGGACACCATCGCCAGCAGGCTCACCGGTGCGGCCACGCTGGCGGGTGCCTGGATGCGGGCATCGACGATCCGGGACAGTGCCGACGAGCCGATCGGGACGGACAGCGCGTAGATGGAGACCAGCACAGTCGGCTCGACGAGGGCGGCGATGGTCATGTGGCGGCTCGAACCCATTCCGCCGAAGGCCGAACCTGCGTCAAGGCCGACCAGCGCCAGCGCGACGGTGCCGATGAGGAGGACCCCGACGACGACGAACAAGTCGTCCGGCAGCCCCGGGAACGCGACCGTGCCGACCAGGGGGATCAGCGAGCACAGGACCAGGCTCGATACCACCAGCACCACTGGTCCGACGGCTTGCACCCAGCTGATCCCGGGCGCCCGCAGCGGTTCCTTGGCAAAGAGCTTGCGCAGGTCGCGCCAGGGCTGCAGGACACCTGCCCCGGCCCGGCCCTCGAGTCGGGCGCGGACCTGGCGCATCAGCCCGACCAGCAACGGGGTGAGCACCGCCATGGCGAGGACCTGGATCAGGGCCAGGACGCTCGCACCGCCGTTCACAGCGACACCACCATGAGGACGACCAGGAACGCGACGAACGAGTACGCCAGGTAGAAGTTGATCTTCCCGTTCTGCAGGTTCTTGGCGGCGGCGCCCACCCGGTCGATGGTGGCGATCACCGGCAGGTAGAGCCGCGACTCGAACACGTCGGAGAGCCGTTGCCGGTACTGGATGCGTTCCACGAGGTAGCGCGCCTCGGTGGAATGGGTGACGATCACGTCCCGCTCCGGGCGCAGCGAGTCGTCGAAGATCCGCGAGAGCGGCTCGGCGTAGGACGTCGCCGTGTACTGCATCCGCGGGCTGACCCGCACCCCACCGCAGCCCCAGGCCAGGTCGACGTTCCGGCGAGGTCGGCGGCGCGCGTTACGGACCGACACCGCGACCACCGGTAGCGCCAGGACGATCCCGAGCAGCAGCAGCAGGCTGGGGTCGAGAGTGGCGCTGACGCCGGGCAGGTCCACACCGGCCAACCCGACCGATCCCACGCCATCCAGTCCGGCGGCCACAGCGACGATGTCCGCGGTGAGCCCGGGCACCAGCCCGAGACCGATCACGAGCGCGGCACCGGCCACTAGCGCGAGGCGCATGCTGGCGGGGCTCTCCTGCGCACGGCTGGCCCCCTCGCTGCGCGGTCGGGCGAGGAACGCGATCCCGTAGGCCTTGACGAAGGTCATCAGCGCCAGCCCGGCCGTCAGCGCGACGGCCCCGACGGCGACAGGCATCGTGATGGCCAGGATCCGGTTGTGCGACCCGGCACCGTGGATCAGTGCCTGGAGCAGGACCCACTCGGCCACGAAGCCGATCGTGAGCGGGAGGGCCGCGGCCCCCAAGGCGCCGATGCCGAAGGTGACCGAGGTGAGCGGCATTCGCGAGCCGAGGCCACCGAGGAGGTCGAGGTCGCGGTGTCCCGTGGCGCGCAGGATCGACCCGGCCCCCAGGAACAGGGTGGTCTTGAAGGCGGCGTGCGCCAGGACGAGGAGAAGACACGCCGCGAGGGCGACGTCGGCGACCGCGGTGGTCTCATAGGCGCGCAGCAGGGATGCGGCCCCCAGGGCGAGGAACATCAGGCCGATGTTCTCCGTGGTGGAGAACGCAAGGAGGCGCTTGATGTCGCTGGCCACGGAGGCTTGCAGGATCCCGTACACGGCGGAAACGGTGCCCAGAGCCAGGATCAGCACGCTCCACCAGGTCGTGCGGCTCACCAGGAACTCGGTGGACACCAGGATGGCGCCGTAGACCCCGAGCTTGACCATCGCCGCGCTCATTAGTGCCGAGACATGGCTGGGTGCCTCGGGGTGCGCTCTGGGGAGCCAGACATGGAGCGGCACGATGCCGGCCTTCGCGGCGAAGCCCAGGAGCAGCGAGACGAACGCCACATTCGCGGCGGTGGAGTCCCACTCGGCTGCACGCAGGGCGACGAACTGGGTGCTCCCAGCCTGGGCGCTGAGGATCGCGAAGCCGACGAGCAGCAGGAAGAAGCTGAGCTGGGTCATGGAGGCGTACCACAGGGTGGCGTTGCGCACGCTGGGGCGGTCCGCGTGCTCAGTGAGCACCAGGACGGTGGAGGTGACCGCCATGAGCTCCCATGCGAGCAGGAACGAGACGACGTCGGCACTGGCCGGTACGAGCTGCATGGCAGTGAGGAACGTCGCGAGCGCGACCCACGACGTCTTCGACGCGGACGGTCCGTGGACGTAGCCGATGGCGTAGACCGCGCACACGGAACCGACGGCGCCGATCACGAGCATGAAGAAGCCCCCGAGTGGCGTGGGGGCCAGGGTGACCGGGCCGAGCGGTAGGGTCACCGGGACGTTCACGCTGCCGTGGGCGCCGGACAGGGCGGCCCAGCCGGTCAGGGCACCAGCGAGGCCGATCCCCGCCACGACGGGGCCGGTCAGGACGGCCCGATACCGGACCGGGGTCGCGAGCGCGAGGACGATGGCCAGTGCCAGCAGCGCCACTTGTGTCAGCAGCCCGGTGGCGATCACCTGCCGGTCACCGACCGCAGGGCGCTCACGATGGCGTCCGGGGTGGGCGGGCAGCCGGGGATCTCGAGATCGACGTCGACAATCTCATGGACCGCGCCGACGGCCCCGTAGGCGTCGGCGAAGATCCCGCAGTTGCGGGCGCAGTCCCCCAGTGCGATGACCAGTCGAGGTCGGGGCGTGGCCTCGACCGTGCGAGTCAGGGGTTCCTTCATGTTGTGGGTCACGACACCGGTCACCAGCACGACGTCGGCGTGCCGGGGGGACGCCACCAGCCGGGCACCGTAGCGCTCGACGTCGTACACCGGCCCGAAGGCGTTGGCGATCTCGACCTCGCACCCGTTGCAGGACCCCGCATCGACGTGCCGGATCTGGACGGTTCCTGCCAGTTCGGGCGGCCGGCCGGACATGACGTCGGGCTTGGGTGGTGCCGGCTCGGCGATCTTGCCCGTCGCGAGGATGAGGCGCACCACACTGCGTAGCGTCATCCGCCGACCCGGCCCGGTGTGGGGACCCGCGGTGCTGCCACTGCGGGCGGGACGGCGGCGGGGGCGGTCGGGCGAAAGGCCGCCCGGGCAGCCTGCGGTGCTGGTTCGTCACCGGCAACCCGCCCGGTCATGACCGCACCGCACGCGTCGCAGATGAAGGTCAGCCCCTCAGAGCGGAGAACGGCACGCAGGCAGTCCTCCCCCGCGCAGCCGCTGCATCGCATCACGGGTTTCACCTCTGGAGTCGTGCCGAGCCACGTACCGGCCGGGTCCCAGCCGATTCCGCAAACACACTTGAGGTCATCAGCGTACCTCGATTCATGACTAGATGAAAGATTAGTCAAGTGGTAACGTGTGCGCTGATTCAAGGAGATGACGTGACGCGACCCCTCTACGAGGCGAAGGCCGAGTTCTTCCGGACGCTCGGACATCCTGCGCGCATCCGCATCCTGGAGCTCCTCTGCGAGCGGGAGTATGCAGTTCACGAGTTGCTCGCGCGCATCGAGATCGAGCCGAGCAACCTGTCCCAGCAGCTCGGCGTGCTGCGCCGTAGCGGCCTGGTGACTCAGACCCGTCGTGACGGGCAGGTCTTCTACACGGCCGCGGCACCCGAGATCAACGACCTGCTGATCGCCGCTCGGGCGGTTCTGCTGAACCTGATCATGGAGCGCGACGTGCTAAAGCGCGAGCTTCGACCCAGCCGTCGGCGGGTGTCATGACGGCGGAAGTCTCGGCACCGAGACGGCCGCGCGCCAGCCTCGGCGAAGCGGTTCAGGTGGGGTGGACGCGGACCCGGGCCCTCCTGCCGGCACGCAGCGACTACGCCGCGATGCGCCGCAACCCGCGCCGCGACGTCCTGGCCGGCGTCACGGTCGCGTTCGTGGCGCTGCCCCTGGCGCTCGCGTTCGGCCTCTCCTCCGGGATGGGGGCCGCAGCCGGACTCGTCACCGCCATCGTCGCCGGGCTCGTGGCCGCGTTCTTCGGCGGCAGCAACCTGCAGGTCAGCGGCCCCACCGGTGCCATGGCTGTCGTCCTGCTCCCTATCGTCGGCCAGTTCGGCCCACCAGGGGTCCTCGTGGTGGGCCTGCTGGCCGGCATCGTCCTGATCGTGCTGGCCTTCGCGGGTGCCGGTCGCTACATGCAGTACATCCCGCTGCCCGTCGTCGAAGGATTCACCCTCGGAATCGCCGTCATCATCGGGCTGCAGCAGGTCCCCGCCGCACTCGGCGTGAAGGGGCAGGGCGAAAAGGTCGTCGTGGTCGCGTGGACGTCGATCCAGGCCTGGTTCGCCAGCCCCAACCTCGCACCGGTCCTGATCGCGTTCGGCGTCGCGGCCAGCATGCTCCTGGCCCTGCGGTTCCGCCCCGGGCTGCCGGTCTCCCTGATCGCGGTGGTCGTGGCCACGCTGCTCGTCACGTGGACCGGGGTCGAGGTGGCCACGATCGGGGCGATCCCGACCGGGTTGCCCAAGCCGTCGTTCCCCCAGGTTCCCTGGGGGCAGGTGTCCACGTTGCTGGTCCCGGCGCTGGCCGTCGCGGCCCTCGCCGCGCTCGAGAGCCTGCTCTCCGCGACGGTCGCGGACGCGATGAGCGTCGGTGAGCGACACGACTCCAACCGCGAGCTCTTCGGGCAGGGCCTGGCGAACCTGGCCTCGCCGATCTTCGGTGGGATGCCCGCCACCGCCGCCATCGCCCGCACCGCAGTCAACGTCCGCAGCGGCGCCCGCTCCAGGATCGGGGCCATCACCCAGTCAGCTGCCCTACTCCTGGTCATCCTGGTCGCATCGCACTGGGTGTCCTACATCCCACTCGCCGCACTGGCCGGGGTGCTGCTGGCCACCGTGGTCCAGATGGTGGAGATCTCCAGCCTGCGCGCGCTGGTCAAGTCGACCCGCGGTGACGCCGTCGTCCTGATTGCCACAGCCCTGGCCACGATCGTGTTCGACCTGGTCACCGCGGTCGTCATCGGCCTCGCGATCGCCAGCCTCTACGCGCTCAAGCAGCTCTCCGACTCCGCCCACGTCGAGGAGGTCCCGCTGGACACCTCCGACCACAGCGCCGACGAGCAGGCCCTGCTCAACGAGCACGTCGTCGCGTTCCGCCTCGACGGACCTCTGTACTTCGGGGCTGCGCACCGATTCCTGCTGGAGGTGGCCGAGGTCAGCGATGTCCGCGTGGTCATCCTCCGCCTCTCGCGGGTGCGGACCCTCGACGCCACCGGGGCGACCGTGTTCGGCGACACGATCAAGACCCTCGAAGGGCGGGGCATCACCGTCCTGCTCTCCGGGATCCAGCCCGACCACGAAAACGTGTTCCAGACCCTGGGCATCTACGACCACCTGGCCCACGAGAAGCACATCTTCGCAACCACGCCCGAGGCCATCGCCCACGCGCACGCCCACGTCCACAAGATGCACGAGCACGCCCCCACTTCCCCCGGACGGACACCCAGCCAGTGAGAGCCCTCGCCAGAATCAGGAACGGAACCACCGCCGACTGGATCGTCAGCGCCAACACCCGGACGTGGACGCACCTTCCCCCCACGTCCAGGGGGGCCGTGTCGATTGCGGACGCGATCGCGGCAGTGCGCAGGCTTCCCCGGGAATGGAGCTCGGCCGAGGGATTCGAGATCGACCCCGGTCGCCTCGTCACCCCCGCCTGGCGGCCCGGCAAGGTCATCGGCATCGCGGCCAACTACACCGAGCACGCAACCGAGGTTGGCCTCGCTCCATCAACCGAGCTGCGACTCTTCGCCAAGTTCCCGTCGTCCATCTCCGGCCCCAACTCCGCCATCACCGCCCGATCCAGCATGACCACCGCCCTTGACTACGAGGCCGAACTGGCGGTCGTAATCGGCGACCACATCCCCGTCGGAGGCCGACGGCGGAACCCCACCGATGCGGTGTTCGGGTACGCCGTCGCCAACGACGTCTCCGCCCGCGACATCCAGAGCGTTGGCAACCAGCTGACCTACGCCAAGAGCTTCGACACCTTCCTGCCGATCGGACCGTGGATCACCCTGCACACAGGCGGCTTCCGGAAGCTGGGCACGCGGACGATCCAGTCCCGGGTGAACGGCGAGCTGCGCCAGGACGCCAGGCTCGACCAGATGGTGCGTGACGTGCCGACCCTGATCCGCGATATCACCCGAGCGATCAGCCTGGAACCCGGCGACATCATCCTCACCGGGAGCCCGGCCGGGAGCGGCATCGGTCTCACCCCGCCTCGCTACCTCCAGAACGGGGACACCGTCACCTGCAGCATCGAGGGCCTCGGGCAGATCACGAACCGGGTGTGGATCCACGCGGGCACCGCGAACCCGAACCGCGCCGCAGCGAACGGGGACCACCCGTTCCGCACGTTGAGCACCATCCCCAAATAGGTCGAGTTCGGTCGAGACCACTGGCTCCGGTCAGCGATGCCAACACCGGCACGAGCGCCCCGAGGAGGAGGCAGAACCATGGCCATCCAGTGGAATCTGAACATCGAGAACGGTTGCCCGATCTTCGTCATTGCCGGTGAGCCGACCGCTGCGGACGCCGATCGCCTCACCAGTGCCGCGAACTGGGTCGCGGGTCGTCACAAGACTCCCGTGGTCCTCGACCTCTACTACGTGTGGGGATTCAAGCCCGGTGGAGAAGCACTGCTCGGAGACTGCGTCGACCGGTTGACCCCCCCGGGCGTCGTGCTCTACCTCGCGCGAAACCCCCTACTGACCTTCGACGACGAGCGGCTACTCGCACCGCCGAGGATTCACCGCCTGTCCGAGGCCCCCGAGGCGCTGGTCAATCTCGCGCGGCGCAACGCACGCAAGCTCACCCCCTGATCGATGCCACTTCGCAGAGGCGGCCCTTCATGACATCACGAACCATCGACAGCATCCGGCTCAACGCTGGCGCAACGCCGGCGCTGCTTGCCGCCGCAAGCAGCGAATCCGCACGGAACAGACGCGCCATCACGGCGGGTGTCTCCACCGATCAGACCGCCCGAGCCGCCACGTGGGAGTGAGCCAGATGACGCTTCTCAATGAACGTCCGCCCTCGCCCGCGGCCGCGACCAGCCCCAGCGGGATGACTGCTGCGGACCCGTCGCGCCGCAAGTTCGGTCGCACCCTGGTCACGTGGATCACCTCCACCGACCACAAGGTGATCGGCAACATGTACCTGATCACCACCTTCGGGTTCTTCCTGTTCGGTGGGGTCCTGGCTCTCATGATCCGTGCCGAGCTGGCCCAGCCGGGCCTGCAGTTCTTCAGCCAGGAGCAGTACAACCAGCTGTTCACGATGCACGGCTCGATCATGCTGCTGCTCTTCGCGACCCCGCTGTTCGCCGGCTTCGCCAACGTCATCATGCCGCTGCAGATCGGCGCGCCCGACGTCGCGTTCCCGCGGCTGAACATGCTCGCGTTCTGGCTGTTCGTGTTCGGGGGAATCGTTGTGTGCCTCGGGTTCCTGACCCCCGGCGGCGCGGCGTCCTTCGGCTGGTTCGCCTACTCCCCGCTGTCGAACGCGATCAACTCGCCCAACGTCGGCTCCGACCTGTGGATCCTCGGCTTCACCGCCGGTGGGCTCGCGTCCATCCTCGGCGCGGTCAACTTCATCACCACGATCTTCTGCATGCGCGCGCCCGGCATGACCATGTTCCGGATGCCCATCTTCGTGTGGAACACGCTGCTTACCAGCGTCCTCATCCTTCTTGCATTCCCGGTGCTGGCCGCCGCGTTCGTCGTCCTCGAGGCCGACCGCAAATTCGGCACCCAGGTCTTCGACGCCGCCAACGGCGGCGCGATCCTGTGGCAGCACCTGTTCTGGTTCTTCGGCCACCCTGAGGTCTACATCCTCGCCCTGCCGTTCTTCGGCATCGCGAGCGAGATCATCCCGGTCTTCAGCCGCAAGCCGATCTTCGGCTACAAGGGCCTGGTCTTCGCGACCATCGCGATCGCGGCGCTGTCAATCTCGGTGTGGGCGCACCACATGTACGTCACCGGCGCGGTCAACCTGCCGTTCTTCGCGTTCATGACCATGCTCATCGCCATCCCCACCGGGGTGAAGTTCTTCAACTGGATCGGCACCATGTGGCGAGGGCAGGTGAGCTTCGAGACACCGATGCTCTGGACCCTCGGATTCCTCGTCACGTTCCTCTTCGGCGGCCTCACCGGCATCCTGCTCTCGGCTCCTCCGATCGACTTCCAGGTCTCCGACACCTACTTCGTCGTCGCGCACTTCCACTACGTCGTCTTCGGCACCGTCGTGTTCATGATGTTCGCGGGCTACTACTTCTGGTGGCCGAAGTTCACCGGTCGCATGCTCGACGAGCGCCTCGGCAAGATCCACTTTTGGCTGACATTCGTCGGCTTCCACACGACATTCCTCGTGCAGCACTGGCTCGGCGCCGCGGGTATGCCGCGGCGCTACGCCGACTATCTCCCGTCGGACGGATTCATGACGCTCAACGCCGTGAGCACGGTCGGCTCCGTGATCCTCGCCCTATCGACCATGCCGTTCTTCTTCAACGTCTACAAGACGTGGAGGACCGCCCCCAAGGTCACCGTTGACGACCCCTGGGGCTGGGGCGGCTCGCTGGAGTGGGCGACCTCCTGCCCGCCGCCGCGGCACAACTTCACCAGCCTCCCGCCGATCCGCTCGGAGCGCCCGGCCTTCGACCTGCACCACCCCGACATCGTCGACATCGCCACGCAGAAGCGCAGCCTGGTCCTCGACGACCTGCTCACGGCGAAAGGTTCGCAGACATGAAGATCGAAGGCTTTCTCTTCGCGGGCGGCGCGGCGTTCTACGGCCTCCTCGCGGCCGTCTACTGGCTGATCACCAAAGAGATCGTAGGCTCGACGGTACTCGCGCTCAGCGGGGCGCTGGCTTTCCTCGTCGGCTTCTACATCCTCTACACCTCGCGCCGCGTCGGCGTGCGACCCGAGGACGACCCGTACGCCAACATCGAGGACGCCGACCCCGACTACGGCTTCTACAGCCCGCACTCCTGGTGGCCACTGGCGGTCGGGTTCGGCACCTTCGTGACCATCCTCGGCCTGGTATTCGCCGTCTGGCTACTCCTGCTCGGCGTGGGATTGCTGATGGCCGCAACCATCGGGCTCGTCTTCGAGTACTACCACGGGTCGTTCGCGGATGTCTGAGTTGTGCACGACCGGCTGGATCGCTCGCATGCCCTAGCGCATCGGCGGTGATCCCACGAGCGGTCGGGCGCTTGCCCGAGGCACCGCGGCGCTGTTCCGTACGGCGGCACGGCCAGTCAGCACCGAATGGTCAGCCCACTACCTACAAGAGTCAGGATCGGACATGGGGACGCGTGCGACCGAAGCGACCCGCCGCACTCTGAAGGAGGTTGCCGAGCACCTTCCCCTGCATGACCGGTGGGACTTCGAGGACGCCGCCCGCGGCTTCGTCGCTACAAGCTCGGAGCGCCAGATCCGCGCGGTCGACGGTCGTGTCGTCTGGGACCTCGACGCGTACGCGTTTCTCGCCAGGCCGTGCCCGGACACGGCGAATCCCAGCCTGTGGCGCCAGAGCCAGCTGCTGGTGATGGCCGGGCTCTTCCAGGTCGTACCGGGGATCTACCAGGTCCGCGGCTTCGACCTGTCGAACATCACGTTCGTCGAAGGTGACACCGGTGTCATCGTCATCGACCCGCTCATCAGCAAGGAGACCGCCTCCGCCGCATTCGCGCTGTACCGCCAGCACCGCGGCGACCGACCCGTCACAGCGATGGTCTACACCCACTCCCACATCGACCACTTCGGTGGCGTCAAGGGCGTCATCGGTCAGGACGACGTCGACTCCGGCCGCGTCCCCGTCATTGCGCCAGCAGGGTTCATGGAGCACGCGATCGTCGAGAACGTCTTCGCGGGGACCGCGATGGCGCGACGCGCGGGCTACATGTACGGCGCAGGACTCGAGAAGGGACCTGCGGGCCAGATCGGCGCCGGGCTCGGGCAAACGACATCCACGGGGGAACCGACGCTCATCGTCCCGACCGTCGACGTGACGACGACCGGCCAGGAACTGACCATCGATGGCGTACGCATCGTCTTCCAAGTGACCCCGGGCACCGAGGCACCCGCGGAGATGAACTTCTACTTCCCCGACCTCCGCGCCCTGTGCGCCGCGGAGAACGCCTCGCACACTCTGCACAACATCCTGACTCTGCGTGGCGCAGTGGTGCGTGATGCCCACGCGTGGGCGCACTACCTGACCGAGACGATCGACCTGTGGGGCGCCGACCTCGACGTCGTGTTCGCCTCACATCACTGGCCGACGTGGGAGCGCGCCACCGCGGTGGAGTACCTCGCGGTGCAACGCGACATGTACCTCTACCTCCACGATCAGACACTGCGCCTGATGAACCAGGGCTACGTCGGCGCTGAGATCGCCGAAATGCTCCAGATGCCGCCCGCGCTCGAGGCCGCCTGGCACACCCACGGCTACTACGGGTCGGTCAGGCACAACGTCAAGGCTGTCTATCAGCGTTACCTCGGCTGGTACGACGGGAACCCCGCTCACCTGTGGCCGCACCCACCGGTACCGGCCGCCCGGCGCTATGTCGCCGCGCTGGGCGGGCCGGACGCGACCGTCGCCCTGGCACGAACGGCCTACGACGAAGGCGACTATCGCTGGGCTGTGGAACTGCTCAACCACGTGCTGTTCGCCGACGACCGCAACGCCGCTGCCCGGGAGCTGCAGGCCGCCGCGTTCGAGCAGCTGGGCTTCGGTGCCGAGAACGGAACGTGGCGCAGCAGCTATCTGGCAGGGGCGGCCGAGCTGCGACACGGGCAGTTCGGAACGCCAACCACCGCCGCAGCCGCGGACATCGTGGGTGCGCTCACCGTTCCCCAGATCTTCGACAGCATCGCCATCCGCATCGACGGACCGCGAGCCTGGGACACCCGACTCACACTCTCGTGGGCCATCACCGACGAAGATCGCGCCTTCGTGACCGAAGTGCCCAACGGAGCCCTCAACCACCGGTCCGTCGCGTCACCACAGCCGGCCACCACCACTCTCACCCTCAGCCGACACACCCTGATCGGACTTCTGACCGGATCGCTGCACCTCACGACGGCCATCGGGGAGTCGACGGTCATCGTCGACGGCGATGCCGCGGACTTCAGCCAGCTGATGGATCTCCTCTCGCAGCCCGACCCCGACTTCGCCGTCGTGACGCCCGAACCAATCAAGAGACCGTCGCGCGGGCACCAAGGTGCACTGGGTCGGACCCGGTCGGAACAGATGCGCATCGGGTGGTGACACACCGCCGATGGCATCGTGGGACACCGCCAGGCGGATGGCTCTGAATGGCGCACCGGTGGGCGATCGCTCTGCCCGGCCCGCGCAGAGCCGACGGACGTCTCACGTTCGTGCCCCCGGTCCGGAAGCCGAGCGGAGTGCCACGGTGATCGAGAGCCTGCTCCGTTGCCCGATCTGCCGAGAACGGATGACTGCGGACCTGCGGATGGGCACTGTCGACTGCCCGAGGCTGCATCACGCTACGACGGATGCCGCCGTCTGGCAGGACGCACACATCCGAATGATCATCGAGGACGTCGACTCCTGGCTGCGTCCCGGGGATGAGGTTACTGACCACGCACATCGGTGGCTGACCGTCGAGCGGACCCGCGGCGAGACGCTCGAGGAGTGCCTGACGTGTGCGGGCTGGCGGATGGTGCCCGCCAAGACCGACACCCCCGCCTGCCAGGCACCGACACCGTGCCCGGAGCAGACGACCGTGCGGGCGGATATGCCTGACGGGGCGTCGCCCAGGACTGCGGAGGCACTCCGTAGTTCGCGCGAAGGTGCCTCGTGCCTAGTCCGGTTGGTGGGTGATCGCGTAGATGTCGAATCCCAGTCCCACGGGGAGGTCGGCAATCTGAGAGAGGAACTCAGGGCTCAGCCGTACACGACCCTGCCCGTCCGCGGCCGACACGAAGCACAACCAGGACATCCGGTAACCAGCGGCTGACAGCTCGAGAACCTGGTCATGGCGCGGTGCGATTCGAGCGAGCAGCGCGGCCAGGTGGGACTCGAGGTCATCACCGGCGTCCGCCAAACCGCTGTCGATCACCCAGTAAGAGTGCTCACGCACGCTCGACCCGGGAAGGACCGGATCTCCGCGCTCGTACGAGCGGGTGGGGGCAACGTCCAATGCTTGGGTGACAGCCGCTGCGGTGAGCGTCGCGTGCTCGATCACAAGACTTGCCCTTGTCCGCATGATAGGCATCCATGCACTCTGTCATTGTGCGATACCCCTTGTCCCACACGGGAGTTGTGACCTATCCCACGGCGCAGCAGGACCCGATGAACGGTAGGGCACGAGGCGCCACCGCCACAGGGCTAGCGTAGCCAGGGCAGCGCAAGAGTCAGTGACCCGCCGAGGTGCGCTGCCGCTCGAGGTCGGGACTCCGGCTCACCTGATCAAGTCCGCCGGAGTCCCGGTCCCATGGGGCCGTTGTCCCTGGCCATATGCCGCGGATCACCACACGTCACGAGCCTGTTCCGTCACCACCTTCGCGACCAAGAGAGCGTGAGCCGTCCGCATGCAGCGGCGGTCCACCTCTGCTCGTTCGTGCCGCGCAAACGCGCTATCCGCAGGTCTAGGGTCACGAGGGTGAGTTCACCTGCTGCCGCCGCTGAGACCAATACCCGCTGGAACGATGTGGAGAAGGTGTGGGAGACCCGGCTGCGCGGTCGCGGGGTGCTGTCCGACCCGCGGATCAACAAGGGGACTGCCTTCACCGAGGCGGAGCGTTCCGACCTCGGTCTGGTCGGCTTGCTCCCGCCGCGGGTGCTGAGCATCGATCAGCAGGTCGACCGGGCGTATGGCCAGTACCTCGCGCAGCCCACGGATCTGGCGAAGAACGTCTTCCTGACCGCGCTGCACGACCGCAACGAGGTGCTCTTCTTCCGGCTGCTCGGAGACCACCTGCCCGACATGCTCCCGATCGTCTACACCCCGACCGTGGGTGAGGCGATCCAGCGCTACAGCCACGAG
>Ga0315271_10000826_pt1 | contig 17984 bp, 18 predicted proteins | sample C3_top_MG_FD_204664 | JGI IMG/M metagenome (GOLD analysis project Ga0315271, IMG submission 204664) | Sediment microbial communities from Yellowstone Lake, YNP, Wyoming, USA - C3_top | ecosystem: Environmental > Aquatic > Freshwater > Lake > Sediment | place: USA: Wyoming | collected 2017-08-01
GCGCAGGCGTTCAGGTTGTTTGAGCAATCCCGGCAGGCTGGGGCGCAGCACCATGTAGGCGAAGAACATGCCGCCAACCCAGATGATTACCGCAAGAATATGTATCAGTTTGAACAATGCCATGATTATTTCTTTCTCTGTTAAACCTGGAAACCGTAGTTGGACGAGGTGTAGTGCATGTTCATCACAGTGTGTGGCAAGGCGCGACAACGAGGCATGGTCGTTCCATGGCGAGGCGGAGCAACGCCGCCATGCGCTGCGAGGGACGTGCAATACGCCTCGTAGCGACCACACAAATGGTGAGCGTGGGTAAAGAGATAATTTCTTTTATGTTCATTTTCTTGCGGCCTCATTGGAGCGGTCAACTGCGGTTTCCAGGTTAAAGGAGCTCACGCACCGGGCGGAAGCTTTTTCTGTGTACTGCCGACACGCCGTGCAACCGTAGCGCCGCCAGATGCGCCGCCGTCGGATAGCCTTTGTGTTTGGCAAAATCATATTGCGGATGGGATTCGTGCAGCAGCAGCATGGCCGCATCGCGCGCGGTCTTGGCCAGGATGGACGCAGCCGAGATGGATGCCACGCTGCTGTCTCCCTGCACGATAGCACGACTGGGCAGCCCAGTATCGGGACAATACAGGCCGTCCACCCACACTTCCTGCGGGCGAACTGGCAACGCCTCTACCGCGCGGCGCATGGCCAGTAGGCTGGCACGCAGTATGTTGAGCGTGTCGATTTCCTCGACGCTCGCTTCGGCAATGGCCCATGCCAGCGCATGCTGTTTTATTTCAAGCGCCAGATGGTCGCGCTTCTTCTCGCTCAGCTTCTTCGAATCCGCCAGCCCGGCAATCGGCCGGTTTGCATCCAGTATCACTGCGGCAGCATACACCGGCCCGGCCAGCGGGCCACGCCCGGCTTCGTCCACGCCGCAGATGATCAGCATGCTGCTCATCATATAAAAAACAATGAGCCACGGATGAACAAGGATTTGCAGAGCGTGTTTGTTGCCGCTTTAGCGGCTATACAACCACGGCCTACCCCTTGCGGGTGCGGATAAAAACTGGTGTCAATGATTTCACCAGACAGATTCCGGGACGCTGAAGTCTGCTTAATAATATTAGGTTTATCCGTGAACATCCGTGTTAATCCGTGGCTAAATTTGAAACTTTCTAATCAACGCAAGTAAGGCAGGATAGCCAGCGCCGCCTTGTGCGCGGTGTTCTGTTTGAGAATGGCATGCATGTTTGCGAATCTTTCTTCCAACTCGGCCAATGCCTGCTTATCCGATGCCAGATTGACCAGCGTCTGTGCCAGATTCTCGGGTGTGGCGTCATGCTGCAGCAGTTCCGGCACGACGAATTTGCCTGCCAATATATTCGGCAAGCCGACATAAGGCAGATACATTTTGCGTTTGCTCAACCAATAAGTTAAAGCGGGCATTTTGTAGGTGATCACCATTGCCCGCTTGAGCAGCGCGGCTTCCAGAGAAGCCGTGCCGGACGCCACCAGCACCACATCGGCCGCGATCATGGCATCGTGCGCATGGCCGAACAGCAGCGTGATCGGCAGCTGCTGTGCCTCGCAGCGGTAAAGCGCCTCTTCGAAAATGGTGCGGGTTTCGCGGCTGATCAGCGGCACCAGAAAAACGGAGTCAGGCAACTTTTGTAAAATTAGCTTCGCAGTTTCGATATAGGTATCGGCCAGCTGTCTCACTTCACTCTGTCGGCTGCCCGGCAGGAACGCAAATACCGTGTGCTGCCTGGGCAAGCGCATCTGCTCGCGCATCGCATTGCGGCTGGGCACGTCGGCCAGCATGTCGGCCAGCGGGTGCCCGACATACGTGACCGGCACGCCGGCCTTCTCATACAGCGGCGCCTCAAACGGGAACAGCGCCAGTAAGTGAGACACCGCGCGCTTGATCTTGTGGATGCGCCCGCCGCGCCATGCCCAGATTGACGGGCTGACGTAATGCACGACGGGAATGCCACGCTTCTTGAGCACCAGTTCCAGATCAAGATTGAAGTCCGGCGCATCCACGCCGATGAACAAATCCGGCGGCTGAGCGATCAGCTGCGCGCGCAACTGGCGGCGGATGCCGGAAATCTCGCGGTAATGGCGCAGCACTTCGACGTAGCCGTTAACCGCGAGCTTCTCCATCGGGAACAGCACCTGCATGCCGGCCGACTTCATTTTCGGCCCGCCGATGCCGATGAAGCGTACATCAGGCAGATACTGCCTGATCGCCTCCATCAAATGGCTGCCCAGCAGATCGCCCGATGCCTCGCCTGCAACCATAGCTATAGTTTTTACTGACTGGGTCATAGCGAGAAATTAATCCACGAACAGCATTGAGCCACGGATTAACACGGATCAACACAGATTAAAAATCGGGTTAGCAAGAGCTCTCTATTCACTCGGCAAATCGGGAATGTATAGCTATAAAGCGAATCAAAATCCGTGAACATCCGTGTTAATCCGTGGCTAACTATCTTCGCAGAATTAGCGGACGATGCCGCGCTGGGTATGGCTGATAAAATCCGCCAGCAGATTGAGTTCGTGGTGCTCCGTTGCCTGCGCCAGTATGGCTTCTTTCGCCTGTTCCAGCGTCAGCCCGGATTTATACAGAGTCTTGTAGGCGCGCTTGATTGCCATCACCGCACCGCTGGAAAATCCGCGCCGCTTCAGGCCTTCCGAATTGATGCCGTGCGGAGCAAGCGGATTACCCGATACCGTGACATAGGGCGGGATATCCTGCAGCACCACGGAGCCCACGCCGGTCATCACATGTGCGCCGATCTGGCAGAACTGGTGCACACCGGTGAAGCCGCCCAGAATCGCATGATCATCCACGGTGACATGCCCGGCGAGTTGCGTACTGTTGGCAAAAATGACGTGGTTACCGACCTGACAGTCGTGCGCCACATGCACATAGGCCATGATCCAGTTGTGATTGCCAATGCGTGTTACCCCGACATCCTGTGCCGTGCCCAGATTGATCGTGCAGCATTCGCGGATGGTGTTGTGGTCGCCGATTTCCAGGCGCGTCGGCTCGCCCGCATATTTCTTGTCCTGCGGAATTTCGCCCAGCGAACAGAACTGGAACACGTGATTGTGCTGACCGATGCGGGTATGGCCGTTAATCACCACATGCGGACCGATCACCGTGCCTGCGCCGATTTCGACATGTTCGCCGATGATGGAATACGCGCCGACTTCGACATCGTCGGCCAGCTTTGCCCCGGGATGAATGAGTGCAGTCGGGTGGCGCATTATTTATCCCGCATGGTGCACATGATTTCAGCCTCGGCGGCAATCTGGCCATCCACTTCAGCCACCGCGCCGAACTTCCATAGCCCGCGCATAGTGCGCAGAACTTCAACCTTGATAATTAACTGATCGCCGGGACTGACCGGACGCTTGAAGCGCGCACCGTCTATACCGACAAAATAATAAACCTTGCTGTCGTCAGATTTTTCCGCGCTGCCGCTAAATGAAAGCAGCGCAGCCGCCTGTGCCATCGCCTCGATGATCAGCACGCCGGGCATGACCGGATGGTGTGAATAATGACCGGGAAAGAACGGCTCGTTGATGGTGACGTTCTTTAATGCCACGATGCTTTTCCCGGGCTCAGCGGACAGCACGCGGTCTATCAGCAGAAAAGGATAACGGTGCGGCAAGCGTTGCAAAATCTCATGGATATCCATGGTAGTGGTCATGTATTTTCTCTCCTCAAAATTTCAATCTCTTGTTGCAGCATTTTCATCTTCGCCGCGAGTTCATCCAGGTGGCGCAGATGCACCGCATTCTTGCGCCACTCATCATTTTTGCTGAACGGAAAAATCCCGGTGTAGCTGCCCGGCTCGCGTATGGATTTTCCGATCAGCGTGAAGGAGGAAATCTCCACGTGATCGGCAATTTGCAAATGCCCGAGTATGCCGGCGCTGCCGCCGATGCGGCAATGGCGACCGATGGTGGTGCTGCCGGCAATGCCGACGCAGCCAGCAATCGCGGTATGCGCACCGATGCGCACGTTGTGCGCCACCTGAATCTGGTTGTCCAGCTTGACCCCATCCTCGATCACGGTGTCGTCCAGCGCACCGCGGTCTATCGTGGTGTTGGCGCCGATCTCTACATCGTCGCCTATCACAACGCGGCCGATCTGCGGAATTTTCAGCCAACGCCCCGCATCCGGCGCGATGCCGAATCCATCCGCGCCGATCACCACGCCGGAGTGAGCTATCATCCTGCTCCCCAGCACACAGCCGTGATACACCACCACATTCGGATACAGGCGCGTTTCTGCGCCGATGTAGACATTCTCACCTATGCTGCAACCGTCCATGATCACGCAGCCTGCGCCTATTCGTGCGCCTGCGCCGATCACCACATTGGGGCCAACTTGGGCCGTGGCATCGACCTGCGCACTCGCTGCAATCACTGCGTTGGCATGGATACCGGGCACAGCCTGCGGCAGCGGATTCAGTAACGCGGAAACCTTGGCGAAATAGGCATAGGGGTTGTCGCATACAATGCGTGCAAGCTGCGTAGCCTCAGCATCTGCCTGACCGACAATGACGGCAGCGGCATGCGTTGCGTCAAGCTGCGCCCGGTATTTTTTGCTTGCCAGAAAGGTGATCTGTTCGGCCTGCGCACTGTCCAGCGTGGCGACCTGCTTGATCGTGATATCGGCATCACCCAGCACGCGCCCGCCGAAGCGCGATACCAGATCTGCCAAACTATAGAGCGTCTTCTTCAACTGAAATTATCCTGCAACACAACAGAATTATTTTTCTTTGGATAGGAATTCCAGCACCTTGGTGGTGATGTCAATTTTCGGATTACGGTATACCGCCTCCTGCAACACCAGATCAAATTTTTCGGTTTCAGCAATCTGCTGTATAGCCTTGTTGGCCAAAGCCAGAACCGCTACCAGCTCTTCGTTCTTGCGCAGATTCAAATCTTCGCGAAACTCACGTTGCAGGCGCTGCAAATTGACGTTCAGATTTTCCAACTCGCGCTCCTTGTTGCGGCGATCCGCATCCGGCAGCGTCATACCTTCCTTGTCCAGCAATACCTGGATATCCTTTACCTGTTGTGTAACCTTCTTGATTTCCTGATCGCGCGCGGCAAATTCCTTGCCGATTTTCTTCTCCGCATTTAACGCCGGCAACGATTCACGCAGAATGCGCTCGGTATCCACCACGCCGATGCGGAAATCTGCAGCGCTTGCGTGGCTGACAGACAACGCCAGCAACAGCGGAACGCATCCCATCAGCCAGTGTTTCGATTTCGTTTTTATCAAGGTTGAGCTTTTCAATTTTTACTCCTCGGCAATTTTAAAATATCGATCCCAGCGTAAACTGGAATTTCTGCAATTTGTCTTTAGGCTGCTGATTCAGCGCCTTCCCCAAACTAATTTTGAGTGGTCCCACCGGCGATATCCAGGCCAGTGCTACCCCGGTAGAATAACGCAAACCAGCCGTTCCCGTCAGGTCGCCTTGACCAAATACGGCCCCCGCATCGACAAAGGCGCTCAAACGCACCGATTTTTCCTTGCCCATCCCAGGCATGGGAAACAATAACTCGGCATTTGCTATAACCCGCTTGGTACCACCCAGCGCATTGTTGGCCAGATCGCGGGGCCCCAATGAATTGGGCTCAAAGCCACGTACCGAACCCGGGCCGCCAGCATAAAAATTCTTGAAAAACGGCAGTGGTTTGTCACCATATCCGGCCCCTGTCCCAATGTCACCATTGAGCATCAGGGTCACATCACGATTGACCGGATAGAACCACTGCTGCTGGTAAGTCAGCTTGTAATAACGTTGATCCGATACCGGCAGGGCTATTTCGGCGGAGGCACGCTGCACCAGACCCGACGTCGTATAAATCGCGCTGTCGCGACTATCGTGACTCCAACCCACTGTCGTCAGCAAGTTGCTGGTAGTAGTACCAAAGGTGTTGACGTAATCCACATAGCGCTGCGGGCTGAGAGAGGTCAACGAGAGCTTGGTCTGCTCCGTCGACACACCATAATGAATTGTCTCGTCGTCGCTGATCGGTATACCGAAACGCACTCCGCCTCCCAGCGTGGAAGAGCTGTACTGGCTGATTGCGGTGGTGGATGAGTTCACATCACGCTTGTATATATCGAAGCCGCGACTCATCCCTTCATCCGTGTAATACGGGTTGGTGTAGGACACCGAATACACCTGATTGACCTTGCTGGTATTGATCTGCGTGGACAGAAAATTGCCGGTTCCAAAAAGATTGCGCTCGGTGACCGAGGTCGTCAGCACCAGTCCTTCGCCACTGGAAACGCCGGCGCCGATGGAGAAATCACCTGTCGGCTTTTCCTTCACGCTCAGGTTTACATCCAGCTGATCATTGGTGCCCGGCACAGGCGGTGTCTCCACATTCACCTCACTGAAGAAGTCCAGCCTGTCCACTCGCTGCTTGGATTTTTTGACCTTGGAAGCGGCAAACCAACCGCCCTCCATCTGGCGGAATTCGCGCCTGATCACGCTATCACTGGTCTTGGTATTGCCCGAGATATTGAAGCGGCGCACATACACGCGATGGCCCGGATCGACCATGAAGGTGAATGCCACCTGATGCTTTTCCTTGTCCAGTTCCGGTGCCGCATTGACGTTGGCAAAAGCGTAACCCTCATCGCCGAGGCGGTCACCTATTTTCGTGGTGGATGCGGTCAGCTCCTTGCGCGAGAACGCATCGCCCGCCTTGACTGAAACCAGCTTGCGCATCTCGTCATGCGGCAGAATATTTTCCGGTCCGGCAAACTTGATATCAGAAATCGTGTACTTGGGTCCTTCGGTTAAATTGATGGTGATGTAGATGTCTTTTTTGTCCGGCGTGATCGAAACCTGAGTTGAATCCAGCGAAAATTCCAGATAGCCAGCATCCAGATAGAGAGATCGCAATGCCTCAAGGTCGGCGGACAGCTTGGGCTTTGAATACTGGTCATTATCAGTGAACCAGCTCGACCAGCGCGGCGTGTCCAGCTTCATCAGATCCAGCAGTTCGCTTTCTTTATAAGCGTGGCTGCCGATGATGTTGATCTGCCGGATTTTGGAAGCGCTGCCTTCCACCACGTTGAAACTGATGCCGACGCGATTGCGCTCCATGTCGCTCACCGTGGTGTTGATCGTCACGCCGTATTTTCCGCGCGCGACATACTGGCGCTTGAGTTCCTGCTCGGCTTTATCCAGCACAGAACGGTCAAAAATACGGCCTTCCGCGAGACCGATCGATTTCATGTTTTCGTTCAGTTGATCTTTCGGAAAATCCTTCACGCCATCGATGGACACGCTGGCTATCGACGGGCGTTCGCGCACCTGCACGATCAACACATTCTGCTCTACCTCAAGACGCACATCCTTGAAAAATCCGGTGGCAAACAAGGCATGAATCGCGATGGCGGCATGCTCATCGTCCAGCGTATCGCCCACCTTGACCGGCAGGTAACTGAACACCGTACCTGCCTCGGTACGCTGTATTCCCTCTACCCGGATGTCCTTGACAACGAATGGTTCGATTGCGGCGGCGGACGTGGCGTACAACAGTGGAATCAACCACCCCAGTTTTTTTAATTTCATATTTTCAACCCAGAATCAGGCGGGTGATGTCGTTGTACATCGCAAAAATCATCAAGATCGCGAGCAGCGCAATTCCCACATTCTGCCCCACCTCCCAAGCCTTTTCTGACACTGGACTGCCCTTGATTAATTCGACCGTATAATACAACAAATGGCCCCCGTCCAATAAGGGAACGGGCAGCAGATTCAGCACGCCCAAACTGATGCTGATCAACGCCAAAAAGCCCAGATAAGCGACCAACCCCATTTGTGCCGACTGGCCCGCATAGTCGGCAATCGTGATCGGCCCGCTCAGATTTTTCAGCGAAATTTCACCGACCACCATTTTGCCCATCATTTTCAAACTTACCGCAGCCGTTTCCCACGTTTTGCGCACCGCCTGCCCGAACGCAGCCACCGGCGCGTAACGCACCTCGGTCAGCATCGCGTCAATCACCGCTTTGTCTATGTAGGGCGCAGCTCCGATCTTGCCCACTGGCTTGCCCGACTCGCTGGCCGCTTCGGGCGTCACATCGAGCGCCAGCAACTGGCCCGCACGTTCAATCTGCAGATGCAGCGTCTGACCGGGATGGCCTCGCACCGCTTCCACAAACTCCCCCCAAAGTGCGAGAGGATGCCCGTCCACACTCTTGATGCGATCATCTGCTTGCAGCCCGGCACGTTGCGCGACTCCGCCTTCCACCAGCTTGCCGATGACGGGATACACCGTCGGCTGGTAGGGCTGCAAGCCGAGCTTCTGCAGGAAATCGCCATCCAGATCACTCGGTGCCAGTGTTGCCAACTCCAGCACGTGCTGCACGGTCTGGCCCTGTGCCGTGCGCCCCTCTATGCGCACTGCTTCACCCCGCAAGGCCATGTCCAGCAACATCCAGCGCGCATCCTGCCAGCTCGGTACGGCTTCGCCATTGATGCTGAGTATCATTTCCTGCGCCTGCAATTGAGCGGCGGCAGCTGGAGTCCGGGCGGGCACTTCGCCCAGCAGCGGCTTCAGCCCCGGCACGCCATGCATCAACATTACCCAGTACAAGGCGATGGCCAGCAGCAGATTCGCCACGGGCCCGGCTACCACAATGGCCATGCGCTGCATTACCGGCTTGCGGTTGAATGCGCGATGCAACTCATGCGCCGCGACCTCCCCTTCACGCTCATCCAGCATCTTCACATAGCCGCCCAGCGGAATCGCAGAGATCACCCACTCGGTTTCGCCTCCGGCGAATTTTTTAGTGTAGAGAGCCTTGCCAAAACCGATCGAAAATTTCAGCACTTTCACGCCGCAGCGACGCGCCACCCAGTAGTGCCCATACTCGTGTATCACCACCAATAGTGCGATAGCGACAGCGAAGGCCCATAACGTCGTCATTTCGCCAAAACCAAACGTTGCATTAACTCTTGCGCTGCTGTTCGCGCTGCCGCGTCCGCCTGCAGCACATCGTCCAGTGTATTGACGGTAGACACCGGCAGCGCGGCCAGCACCTCCTCGATCAGACGCGGAATCGCGAGGAAAGGAATCCGCCGATCGAGGAATGCAGCCACGGCAATTTCATTTGCCGCATTCAGCATTGCGGGCGCGGTGCCACTGGCGCGCAAGGCCTGATAGGCCAGCGCAAGACACGGAAAGCGGACAAAGTCCGGCGCGACGAAATGGAGTGTTGCAACCTTGACCAGATCGAGCGGCTCGACGCCAGCCGCGATGCGCTCGGGATAGGCCAGCGCATAGGCGATTGGGGTGCGCATGTCGGGGTTGCCCAGCTGCGCCAGCACCGAGCCGTCCACATACTGCACCAGTGAATGAATCACGCTTTGCGGGTGCACCACCACTTGAATGGCATCAGCCGGCGCGTTGAACAGCCAGTGCGCCTCGATCACCTCCAGGCCCTTGTTCATCATCGTCGCGGAATCCACCGAAATCTTGCGCCCCATAACCCAGTTCGGATGGGCGCAGGCCTGCTCCGGCGTGACCTGCTGCAACTCCGATAACGGGGTATTGCGAAACGGACCACCGGAAGCGGTCAGCAGAATGCTGCTCACGCCGCTGGCGCACAGGTCGCCGGAAAAATTACGCGGCAGTGCCTGAAATATCGCATTGTGTTCGCTGTCTATCGGCAGCAAGGTCGCGCCATGCTGGCGCACGGCCTCCATGAATATGCGCCCTGCCATGACCAGCGTTTCCTTGTTCGCCAGCAGAATTTTTTTGCCCGCACGGGCCGCTGCCAGTGTCGGGCGCAGCCCGGCCGCACCGACTATTGCTGCCATCACAGCATCCACCTCGGGCATGGACGAAACCTGCTCCAGTGCCTCCACTCCGCACAGCACTTCTGTCGCCAAACCTGCGGCTGCAATATTCTGCTTCAGACGCGCGGCTGCGACCTCGTCCAGCAACACCGCGTAACGCGGTTTGAAGCGCACGCATTGCTCAAACAGCACATCGTCCTGACGGTAAGCGGTCAATGCAAATGCACGATAGCGTTCTGGATGTCGCGCCACCACATCCAGGGTACTGGTGCCTATGCTGCCGGTAGAACCCAGAATAGTTAGATGGCTTACGTCACTCATGGGAGCTTCTGCAACACCAGCATCAACGCAGCCAATGGCAACGTCGATGTCAGCGCATCGATGCGGTCGAGCAAGCCGCCGTGACCGGGCAGCAACGAACCGCTATCCTTGACCCCGGCCTGACGTTTGATCGCAGACTCGAACAAATCACCCAGCACGGCCAGCGCTACCCAGCAGCACGCCGCCAGCAATACTGTCGGCAGAAACTTGTACCAATGTAGATAACCGCTGAAAAAAAATCCAACCACAATACAAATCGACACACCGGCCATGGCACCCATTACACCCTCCCAGGTCTTGCCGGGGCTGATGCTGGGCGCAAGTTTTCTTTTGCCATACTTGCGTCCGGTGAAATAAGCCGCAATGTCCGCCACCCATACCAGCCCCATCATTCCCAGCAACAGCCATGGGCTGCTATCGCGCAAATCCATCATCGCCAAGCCGGTCGGAATGAGCACCGCCCAGCCGACCAGCGCCATCAAAAAAGGCTGACGCACCTGCCAGCCCGACGCCAACCAGAACGGCACCACGATCAACCACAACACCACCGATGTCGCATAAAAAAATACGTGCGACATGGCCTGCAGAGCTAACGCATGCCCCGCTCCCAGCCACATCAAGCCCCCCATCATAGCCAATGTTACCCACCAATAAATAGTAGCCAACTTTCCGGAAAACTTGGACAAATTTCCCCATTCCACCGCCCCCTGCATCACCACCAGTGTGATTAACAACTGCCATCCCAGCGTGGGTAAAAGAAACAAACCGGACAAAAACAAGGCCAGCAGAATGATCGCAGTGATGACACGCTGCTTAAGCATCCTCGCCTCTTCCCGGTGATTGCTCACCGCGCAATTGCTCACTGGTTCGACCGAAACGGCGTTCCCGTGACTGATACGACTGGATCGCGGCATTCAATGCATCGCGATCAAAGGCCGGCCATAGGGTATCGGTGAAATAAAGCTCGGAATACGCCAGCTGCCACAACAGAAAATTGCTGATGCGCTCCTCGCCGCCTGTGCGGATAAATAAATCCGGCTCCGGCGCATAGCTCATCGAAAGATAGGACTCCAGTTCCGCCTCGCTGAAACTGGTGGCCGATTCAGGATGGTCCTGCAACATGGCTTTCACGGCTTGCGTGATGTCCCAGCGACCGCCGTAGTTGGCGGCGATGGTCAATGTCAGACCCGTGTTGTTTGAGGTGAGGTGTTCCGCTGCATCAATGTACTCGTTCAACCTGTCATCGAAACGGCTGCGATCACCGATAACTTTGAGGCGGATATTGTGATCGTGGATCTTGGCTACTTCGCGTTCCAGCATTTTCAGGAACAACTGCATCAGAAAAGAAATTTCGTCCGCCGGACGGCGCCAGTTTTCGCTGCTGAACGCAAACAGCGTCAGATACTCCACGCCCATTTCGCGGCAGGATTTGACCACCTGGCGCAATGTTTCCACACCGCGCTGATGGCCCGCTACGCGCGGCAGAAAGCGTTTTTTGGCCCACCGCCCATTGCCATCCATGATGATGGCGATGTGGCGCGGAACACTTTGCGTGCTGGGAATGATGCGGGTTGAGCTGTGGAAGGTGGCCACTTAAACCGCCAGCAGGTCGGCTTCTTTGGCTTGCAGTGCCTTGTCGATTTCGATGACAAAGCGGTCGGTCAGTTTCTGTATATCGTCCTGCGCACGGCGCTCATCGTCCTCGCCGATTTCCTTGTCCTTGAGCAACTTCTTCAGATGCTCGTTAGCATCGCGTCGCACGTTGCGTACCGCCACCTTGGCGTTCTCCGTCTCGCCCTTCACCACCTTGATCAGGTCGCGACGGCGCTCTTCGGTCAACATCGGCATCGGCACGCGGATCACCTCGCCGTTGGTGCCCGGATTCAGCCCCAGATCGGAATCACGAATCGCTTTCTCCACCGGGCCTATCATGTTTTTCTCCCATGGCTGCACACCTATTGTGCGTGCATCGATCAGCGTCACGCTGGCTATCTGGGTAATCAGCGTGGGACTACCGTAATAGTCCACCATCACATGATCCAGAATACCGGTATGCGCACGGCCGGTGCGCACCTTGCCGAAATCCGCCTTGAGCGTCTCCAGCGTCTTGCTCATTTTCTGCTCAGTGGTTTTTTTTACGTCAGCAATCATCACGACTCTCCTACATCAATTACAGTGAACCAGAGTCCCCTCATCTTCTCCCATCACCACGCGCTTCAGCGCGCCGAGCTTGAAGATGCTGAACACGATGATGGGCAGCTTCTGGTCACGACACAAAGTCAGCGCGGTGGCATCCATCACGCCGAGGTTTTTGCTTATCGCCTCATCGAAACTCAGGCTCTGGTAGCGCGTGGCAGTGGCATCCTTTTTTGGATCGGCGGTATACACGCCATCCACCTTGGTCGCCTTGATGACGACCTGCGCATCCATTTCCACACCGCGCAGCGCGGCTGCAGTATCAGTGGTAAAGAACGGGTTGCCCGTTCCCGCACCGAATATCACCACTTTACCCTCTTCCAGATAGCGCAGGGCTTTGCCGCGAATAAACGGCTCCGCCACTTGCTCCAGGTTGAGCGCGGACTGCACCCGGCATTCCAGCCCATGACGCTTCATCGCATCCGACAACGCCATTGCATTCATCACCGTGGCCAGCATACCCATGTAATCGGCGGTAGCGCGATCCATGCCTGCAGCGGCAGGTGCCACACCACGAAAAATATTGCCGCCACCGATTACTATCGCCACCTGCACACCCAGCGCAACCACTTCACCAATTTCACTGACGATACGCTCGATCACGGCGCGATTGATACCGTAGCTGTCATCGCCCATCAGGGCTTCGCCAGAGAGCTTGAGCAGGATGCGCTTGTAGGCTTTGGTGGCAGTCATGGCTTATACCAGCGCGGCTGCGGCGACTTCAGCGGCAAAATCCACTACCGCTTTCTCGATGCCCTCACCCACTACAAACATCTGGAAAGCATTAACCGTTGCGCCCTGCTTGGCCAGCAATTTCTCAATGGAGGTATCCGGATCCTTCACGAACTGCTGCCCCAGCAGCGTGACTTCAGCCAGATATTTGGCCACACGCCCATCCACCATTTTCTCAACGATGTTGGCCGGCTTGCCGCTTTCTGCAGCCTGTGCGGTGTAAATCTTGCGCTCGCTGTCCAGCAACTCCTGCGACACCTGCTCCTTCGATACGCAGATCGGCTTGCTCGCCGCAATATGCATCGCCAGATCCTTGCCCAGTGTTTCATTGCCACCGGTGTAATCAAGCAACACACCGATCTTGCTGCCATGTAAATAGGCAGCCAATTGCCCGGCAGTGTTGTAACGCACAAAACGACGCACACTGATGTTCTCGCCCAACTTCATGACCAAGGCCTTGCGCACTTCTTCCACGCTCTCGCCGCCAGGCAGATTGCCTGCGGACAGTGCCTCAACATTGGCCGGATCGGTCAGCGCCACGGCTTGCGCCACATTCTTGGCGAACGCAATGAAGTCATCATTCTTCGCCACAAAGTCTGTTTCGCAATTCACCTCCACCAACGCGCCGGTCTTGCCGTCTGCACTGACAAAAATACTCACCAAACCCTCGGCTGCCACGCGTCCAGCAGCCTTGCTGGCCTTGGCGCCGCTCTTGATGCGCAGCAATTCTTCCGCCGCCTTGAAGTCGCCATCGGTTTCCACCAGCGCCCGCTTGCAGTCCATCATCGCCAGGCCTGTGGCCTCGCGCAATTCCTTAACCATACCTGCGGTAATTTCCGCCATAGCCCTACTCCTTGAATACATGACTTACAAAAAAAGGGGCTTGCGCCCCTTTCGGACTATCGAGAAAAGCTTACGCTGCCTGCTCTTCTACCTGTGCCACGACCTCATTCAGCGCCTGCTCGCGCCCTTCCAGAACTGCATCGGCCATGCCGCGTGCATACAGGCGGATCGCCTGACTGGAGTCATCGTTGCCGGGAATAATAAAATCCACACCCAGTGGGCTAGTGTTGGTATCCACCACACCGATTACTGGAATACCCAGCTTCTGCGCCTCTACAATGGCACCCTTCTGGTAGCCAACGTCGATCACAAAAATTGCCGCGGGCAAACCGCTCATATTCTTGATGCCGCCCAAGCTGCGATCCAGTTTTTCCAGCTCGCGCTGCATCATCAGACCTTCCTTTTTGGAAATCTTTTCCATCGCTGCGCTATCCAGCATCAGTGCTTCAAGCTCATGCAGGCGCTTGATCGATTGCTGCACTGTCTTGAAGTTGGTCAGCATGCCGCCCAACCAACGGTAATCAACGAAAGGGCACGCGCAACGAAGCGCTTCTTCCTTGATGATTTCACGCGCCTGGCGCTTGGTTGCAACGAACAGCACAGTGCCTTTGTTGGCAGCCAGTTTGCGCACGAACTTAACCGCGTCGTTGTACATAACAACGGTTTTTTCCAGGTTGATAATGTGAATTTTGTTGCGATGGCCGAAAATGTACGGTGCCATCTTGGGATTCCAATAACGGGTCTGGTGTCCGAAATGGACGCCCGCTTCCAGCATTTGACGCATAGTTACTGACATAATTACTCCATAGTGTAAGGGTTAAGTCCTCCACTCGTCAGCTTGACCCTTGCGGGCACCCCAACATGAACGAGTGTGCGAATTTCCTGCTACCGAATGGAACACCCGGCAAGCAGGGCGCGCATTATATCACCGAGCCCCACCCCGCTCAACCTTAAATAGGCGGCCGAATTAACCGTGCCAAAAACTCACCATTATTTTTATGATGCTGATTGCTGCAAACCAGCGGCATGCTTGTTGATTACGCCATCGATAAATTTGCGCAAAAAGCCTTCGCTCTGGGCGCTGTGGAAACGATCGATCTCCACGCCGTGACTGTAAGCGACCACAGTGGGGAAGCCGCGCGCCTTGTGCCGCCCGGCGATCCTCATGTTTTCATCGGCATCGACCAGGCCCAGCAGGAATTTCCCTTCGTATGCATCAGCCAGTTTGTGCAGCAGCGGCCCCAGCACGCGGCACGGCGCGCACCATTCCGCGCTGATATCCACCAGCACCGGCGCATCGTGCGAACGCGCCACGACGAGTTGATCAAAGTCGGATTCTTCTACGTTGTAAACAAATGCACTCATGCCAAACAGCTCCAATAAAAAAATAGAATACCAACCCTCAATTCACTGCGCGCTTGGAAAAATCCCGGGGACGAAATCCCAGCGCGCCCAGCACGGCGAAATATACCGCGACTCCTGCGACAACCAGCGCCGACAAACGCAGGATGCGCGACCAGCCCGAGCCGGTCAGCCAGCTTTGCTCGGTGCCCATGCCGAACCACAGCGTGAGCGCCAGCGCGAGCACGGCGATGCCGATTTTAACGAAAAATTTCGCCCAGCCCGGTTCAGGCTGGTAGATGCCTTGCTTGCGCAAATAGTGGAACAGGATCGCGGAGTTCAGGCAGGCGCCGAGGCCGATGGACAATGCCAGTCCCGCATGCTGTATCCAGCCGATGAACAGCGCGTTCATTGCCTGTGTCGCAACCAGCGTGACGATGCCGATTTTCACCGGGGTCTTGATGTCCTGCCGCGCGTAAAAGCCCGGCGCGAGGATTTTCACCAGGATCATGCCGATCAGGCCGACGCTGTAACCGACCAGCGCGTAGCTCGTCATCAGCACGTCGTGCGCGACGAATGCGCCGCGCTGGAAGAACGTCGCCAGCAGCGGCACGGCTATCATGCCCAGCGCCAGCGCGGCCGGCAGCGTCAGCATGACCGTCAGGCGCAGGCCCCAGTCCAGCAATTTTGAATACTCCACCGTGTCGTTGCTGGCATAACATTTGGACAAGGACGGCAGCAGTATCGTGCCCAGCGCCGCGCCCAGCAGGCCGGAAGGAAACTCCATCAGCCGGTCGGCGTAATACAGCCACGACACGCTGCCGGCGACCAAGAACGAGGCGAAGATGGTGTTGATGATGAGACTGATTTGCGCGATCGAAACGCCGAACAGCGCGGGTCCCATCTGCTTGATCACACGCCACATGCCCTCGTCTTTGAGGCTGAAGCGAATGCTGGGCAGCATGCCGATTTTTTTGAGGAACGGAATTTGGAACGCCAGTTGCACGATGCCCGCGACGAACACCGCCCAGGCCAGCGCCATGATAGGAGGATTGCAATACGGTGCCAGCCACAGCGCGCCGCCGATAAAACAAATGTTGAGCAGCACGGGCGCAAACGCGGGCACCCAGAATTTATTGTAGGTATTAAGTATGCCCGCCGCAACCGCCACCAGCGAGATGAAAAATATATACGGCGAGGTGATGCGCAGCAATTGCACGGTGAGATCAAACTTCGCGACATCCTTGATAAAACCGGGCGCGCTGATATAAACCAATATCGGTGCGGCAATGATACCCACCAGCGTCACAACAAACAGTATGATCGCCAGCATGGTGGTGACGTGATCGACCAGCAGCCGGGTTTCGTCGTGACCGCGACGGTGCTTGTACTCGCCGAAGATCGGCACAAAGGCCTGCGAGAACGCGCCCTCGGCAAACATGCGGCGCAACAGATTGGGCAGCTTGAACGCGACGAAGAAAGCATCGGTCGCCATGCCCGCGCCGAACACGCGCGCGATGATCACGTCACGCGCGAAGGCCAGGATGCGCGACACCAATGTCAGCCCGCTGACCGTGGCGAGTGATTTAAGCAGGTTCATGACCGGATTTTCCGGGATGCGTCTACGGGAGTGGCGGCTGTTGCGGTTCGGATAGCTGTGCTCCTTAAAAGCGATTTTTGTGCGGGTGCGATCATATCATCACTGCCGCATTCGGCCCGAACACAGCCGTGCTTGCCGCATGAGTCATCGGATATTTCTGGAAAATACAATTAGCCACGGATTAACACGGATGTACACGGATAAGCAACCTGGCCGTATTGTCGAGGCTGTAGCCGTATTGCTTTTTTCCGTGTACATCCGTGTTAATCCGTGGCTGAAGAGAATTTTTTAATATAATCTACCGACTCTTGTTAGGAACACTGCAGTGAAGCCCTACCCGTACCCACCCCTGATTCTCCGCTGTGCGCTGCTTGGCGCCCTCTGTACCGCCCCCGCCCCGCTGCTGGCAGCAACCCGGGACGCGCTGCACCACCAGCAATTGCAAGGCAAACCCTGCGCCCAGTGCCATGACGGTGCCAAAGCGGAAAACATCAAGTTCACCGGCGACTGCGCCGCATGCCACAACCCCGGCGCAAAAAAAGGACGCATGGGGAGCAGCGCAGCCAAGCCAGAAGCGCTACGCACAATCGGCTCTGCCACATCCGGCAAGGGGCCGGGCATGCGCTATCCGTTGCTGTATCCGGAGTCGCGTCTCGGCTCTGAGACAAACCAGATGGTGCGCGTCCCCGCCGGAAAATTCATCATGGGCAGCAATACGCGCCTGCCTGACGAAGGGCCGCAACACACGGTCAATCTGGCCGCATTCATGATCGACCAGTTTGAAGTCACCAATGCGCAATACAAACAATTCATCGACGCCACCAACCGCAGATCGCCGGAGCATTTCAGCAACCGCACCTTCCCCGAAGGCAAGGCCGACCATCCGGTGACCTTCGTTTCGTGGAAGGATGCGCACGATTACTGCGCCTGGGCAGGCAAGCGCCTGCCCACCGACGAGGAGTGGGAAAAAGCCGCGCGTGGCACCGATGGCCGGATGTTTCCGTGGGGCAATGAATTCTCGCTCAACAAAGCCAACACGCCGCTGCGCTGGAAAAACCTGAAACAGGAAGGCGACACCACGCCGGTGGGATCATTTGCCGCAGGCG